>OGXE01000796.1_pt1 | contig 29230 bp, 23 predicted proteins | sample 1576181 | NCBI WGS metagenome assembly OGXE01 (sample SAMEA3541478, study PRJEB24748) | human gut metagenome | biome: human gut; feature: human-associated habitat; material: faeces | place: China | collected 2012 | reverse complement strand
CCACGCTCACGCCCGAGCCGAAGCTCACGTAGAAAGGCTCTGTGCCAGCCACCAGTCCTTGCCGGACTTCCCGCACCATGAGCCCTCATCCCCGGTTCGCCAGTTCTTCCACCAGATAGAAGCCGGAGCATCGAGAAACGCCTTGTATGCCCCGTCATGGCTGTTCGGCTTGTCAGTAGTCCCGCAGCGGTGCAATAACCCATCGGCTTCTACATGGGTAACCACAAGCCCGGCTTCTCGGATCCTGTCTGCGAATTGTTGGGAGGTGTTGCTCATGCCTCACCCCCTTGCAATTCACACAGAGAGAGGCACAAAAAAGTCGCTTGAATGGCAGGAACGGCACTGGCACAGCATACCCGTAACAGTGACCTATTTGTATTGAAACCCGGCCCGCCGACCGAATTTTCTGTGTTACGCATTCGCCTGTGTCCCCGCCTTCTCGATGAACTCCATAACATCTTGCGAACGCCAAACAGAGGTACGCTTCCCAATCAACACGGGTTTGGGAAATGCGCCGTCGGCAATCATATTATAGAGTTGGCTCTTAGAGACGGGGACTAAGGCAAGCACTTGCTTTATACGAAGAAAATGGGGAATGGAATAAAGAGAGCCGGTTTCCATAAAGTAAAAAACTCCTCTAGAGGCTTTACTTACCAACCGGCTATGGATATGACCCAAGCGACGGAGGGCATCATATGCCTCTGTTTTTGTGCCCCTCTTCCTCGTTCGGTCGCCAAACTTTACCGAGGAAGGGGGGAATTTTTATCTCCAGTGGAAGCATTTCGCTCCGGGCTGGAACGATGTACATGTAACTGGACTAGCCGCTGAACGACGAAGGATCAACAGATATTTTCATCTTCCGACAAGTTCTTTTTCGAACAAATAAATCTATAGAATTATATTACAATATATTGCAATAAGATAAGGCTACACTTTTAAACAGTATTGTCGTGCTTTTTCCACAACCTTGTGTTTAGAATATAATCAATGAACTCATCTGTCCGCCACTCTCAAAATATCCAAATAATCCGCCCACTCTTGCATCATGCGCCGCCGTTCTGGGAGAAACTCCGCATGATTGTATGACGCCCGCACCTTATTCCGTTCGGCATGGGCAAGCTGACGCTCAATCCAGTCTGGAGCAAAGCCCATCTCATTAAGCAATGTCGATGCCATCGCCCGGAATCCGTGAATCGTCATTTCTCCCTGTGCGTATCCCATGCGCCGCAAGGCCGCCGTCAGGGTAACGTCGCTCAAACCACGCCCCGTACACAGGGGAGAAGGAAAGACAAGCTCTCCTTCCCCCGTCACCAGCCGGACGCGCTCCAGCAAGGCCACAGCTTGCCGGGAAAGCGGGACAATGTGGGTATCCTTCATCTTCATTCGGACGGCGGGGATACGCCATTCCGCCTTGACTAAATCGATTTCCTCCCAACGTGCCCCACGCAGTTCGCCAGAACGCACAAACACGAAGGGGAGAAACTGCAAGGCATATCGGACAACCAGAGCCCCCTGATACCCTTCTATAGCCCGCAACAGTTCCCCCACCCGACGCGGCTCGGTAATCGTGGCATGGTGACGCTTTACCTTAGGGGCCAATGCGCCGCGCAAATCCCGGCAAGGATCGGATTCCACGTATCCGCATGCGACCGCGTAGCGGAACACCATGGAGGCTAACCCACAGGCACGGTGCGCCGTTTCGAGAATTCCCGACTCTTCCAACTTGCGGAGTGGCTCCAACACTATTGGGGCAGTGATGGAAGCAATGGGCAACGCTCCAAGCGTAGGAAACAAAAAGCGTTCAAGCCTATTCAAATTGTCGTGCGCATGTCCCGGCGTCCATGTTGGGGCATACTTTCCATGCCACTCGCGGGCTACTACCTCAAATGTCAACGCATCCGTAGCGGCCTGTTCCTGAGCCTCGATCTTCACCTGCATGGGGTCTTTACCCTGAGAAAGAGCCTTCCGTAATTCAAGGGCCTTCTCCCGCGCTTCCTTGAGGGTAACGGCAGGGTATGACCCCAGCCCGGCAGTCGTCTGCTTTCCCTGCCGGCTGTATTTGAACTGCCAGTTCTTTTTCCCCAACGGCGAAACTCGCAGAAGAAGTCCGCCTCCATCGTAAAGTTTTACGACTTTTCCAGTGGGCTTGAAGGTGCGGATCAGGGTATCAGTCAGTGGCATAGTGTTCCCCAGACAAAAAAGTGGGACAAGAGAGCTATTTTTAGAGTAATATATTGTAATTATTTAAAATACAGTGGGACAAGGCGTGGGACAAGGTTTTCTGTAACATACTGTTTATTAAGACTAAGAGGTGGGACAAGCTGTGGGACAAAACGTGGGACAAACCATTAGAACCCTCCGAACCTACCAGAACGGGGTACTATACCCCTGCCTCAAGCCACCTATACCCCTCTTTATACCCCCGCGCAAATGGTTTACCGTGGTTCTGAGTGGATGAAGCTGGACAAAAAGAAAGGTCCATAACGCTATCTATTCAATACGTTATGGACCTTTCTGGAAGATTCTGGTTTTGAGTTTGGCGGAAGGGGAGGGATTTGAACCCCCGGACGCCTCACGACGTCAACGGTTTTCAAGACCGCCGCATTAAGCCGCTCTGCCACCCTTCCGCTCATGCCGCTCGTCAAGCGAACGACAAGTACTGAACGTCATAAAGCGGAGCGGCCCGTGGGTCAAGTGGAAACAGAGGCGCCTCCCCGCCGCCGGACCGCCTTGTTTTTCCCTTCCTTCCCTTGCTGTTCCCGTGGAAGCTTTCGATTTCATAAAAATCTCATACCGTTTTTTTACATTTTTTTAGCCTTTCCAACACGGGTGATATATTGTACGGTATGACGATTTTGACAGAATTCGCATACTTCGAGAAAAAAAGCACATTTCGGACCCACCCAGAATCTCCTGAAAAAGGAATGCGTTCCGCAAGAACGCTTTTCAGGAACCACATGCTTTTTTGATCGGACGTTTTTTGTCAGGACGGCATGTTCGGCCGGCGGCGGCCGACCGGGGCCACATGTTGCCAAGCGCTTGCCATGCCTTGCGTCTTGACACGTGTTTGCCCGGTCGCCTACACCATGATGACGGTGAAAAAGCGCGTCCGTTCCCCGCGCGTTTATATTTTAATGCCGCAAGGGCTTGCGGCGGTCCGGGCGGCTAATGGTCCTGCACGGCGTTGAAAATGTTGCCTGCCTTCGTGATGCCGTGTTCCATGGTGTACAGCACGGCGTCCGCCGCCTTTCCCAGCATCACGTCCAGAAGCTCGCGTTCCTCCGGGCGGAATTTGCCCAGCACGTGGCCGATCATCTCCCCCTTGCCGCGTGGCAGGCCGATGCCGAAGCGGAGGCGCGGGAACTCCTGCGTGCCCATGTGGGCGATGAGCGACTTGATGCCGTTGTGGCCGCCTGCGGAGCCTTTTTCCCGCAGCTTCATCACGCCCAGCGGAAAATCCACCTCGTCATGAATGACGAACACGCTGCGCGGGTCCAGCTTGAAGAAGCGCATCATGGGCCCCACGCACAGGCCGGATTCATTCATGAAGGTGGCGGGCTTCACCAGCAGGACGCCGGGGCCTGCCGCCAGCTCGCACTTGCGCTGCCTGTCCGTCTTGAACACGGCGCCCCACCCGGCAGCCAGGCGGTCCACCACCATGAAACCCGCGTTGTGGCGGGTATCTTCATAAGTCCTGCCCGGATTGCCCAGGCCCACGATCATTTTAACGGGTGCGTCCACGATGGAAGAGAAGGAGAAAAAAATGAAAACTGCCGCTTACGGCGGCACGGAAGGCGCGCGGGAAATCCTGCACCCGTTCCGCGGCGCAATCAACCGTTCCGTGAGACAGCCGGGCGCTTATCTGCCCGCTTTCTTCTTCTGCCGCCCCATCAGGAACCCGGTCAGCACGTCTTCCAAGGCGTCCCCGGTCCTGACCAGGCGGTAGTCCGCGTTAATGTCCGTGCAGATGCGGCGCGTTTCCTCCAGGTAGCCGGCCACGATGGCGCGGTACTCGTCCGCGATGAGGTCCGGTTCCGTAATCAGGGAGCCGCCGCCCTCCATGTCCACAAAGCGGATGGGGCGGTCAAAGTCGAAGTCTATTTCCAACTGGTCCACCAGATGGAACACGGCCACGTCATGCTTGCGGAAGTGGAGGTGCCGAAGGGCGTTTTTAAGTTCCTCCGTATCCGTGAACAGGTCGGAAAAAATCAGCACCAGGGCACGGCGGCTGACGCGTTCCGCCAGTTCATGCAGAGTCTCCGCCAGCACGGTTTCCCCCTTGGGGTACTGCGTATCCATCTGGCTGATGAGCACGTTCAGGTGGGCGGGGCGGCGGGAGGCCGGAATGTGCAGCGTGGCGCCGTCCTTCGTCTGCCGGGAAAAGCTCAGCCCCACGGCGTCCCCCTGCCGGATGGCGATGTAAGCCAGGTTGGCCGCCAGCCTGCACGCGCGCATGTACTTGGACTCCACCTGCTCCGGGTGGTAATTCATGGAGCCGGAAAGGTCCAGGACGATGTAGGCGCGCAGGTTGGTATCCGCCTCAAACTCCTTGATGTAATACCTGTCTGACCGGGCGTACGCCTTCCAGTCCAGGCGGCGCGTATCATCCCCGGAAACGTACTTGCGGTACTCCGCGAACTCCACGGAGGAGCCGCGGTTGGCGCTTCTGTGGCGGCCGGATACGTTCCCCGTCATGCTGTGGCGCGCTTCCAGGGGAAGATTCCCCAGGCGGCTGAGCAGGTCGTGGTTCAGGTACTTCATGGGTGGGCAGGGCAAGGGAGTGGATAACGCGGGGACGGTCAGACTTCCGCCGCCAGGCGCGCCACGGCCTTGCGGGGCGTGATGCCCTGGGACTCCGCGGCGAAGTTCGTGACCACGCGGTGCATCAGCACGGGCTCCACAATGGCGTCTATGTCCTCCTTGCGGACGATGTAGCTGCCCTGGAGGGCGGCGCGGGTCTTAGCCCCCAGAATGAGGAACTGGACGGCGCGGGGGCCCGCGCCCCAGGCCACGTACTGCTTCACCCATTCCGGAGAAGTCTCCAGGGAGGGGCGGGTGGCGCGCACCAGCTTCACGGCGTACTCGTAAATATGTTCCGGGACGGGCACGCGGCGCACCAGGTCCTGGTAAAAAATGATCTCCTCCCCGGAAAGGACGTGCTTGAGCTCCTCGCTGCGGTTTCCGGTGGTCTCACGGGCGATGCGCATTTCTTCCTCCTCCGTGGGGTAATCCACTTCAATCAGGAACATGAAGCGGTCAAGCTGGGCTTCCGGCAGGGGATAGGTGCCTTCCTGCTCAATGGGGTTCTGGGTGGCGAGCACGAAGAAGGGAGGCAGAAGGGTGAAGGTGCGGCCCATGACGGTGACGCGGCGCTCCTGCATGGCTTCCAGCAGGGCGGACTGGGTTTTTGCGGGGGCGCGGTTGATTTCGTCCGCCAGCACGATGTTGGCGAAGACCGGGCCCTTGATGAACTCAAACTGCCGCTTGCCGCCGGCGGAATCATCCTGGATGATGTCCGTACCGGTGATGTCCGCGGGCATCAGGTCCGGCGTGAACTGGATGCGGTTGAAACTGAGGTCCAGCGTTTTTGCCACGGAGCTGATCAGCAGCGTCTTCGCCAGGCCGGGAACGCCCATCAGGAGCGCGTGCCCGCGGGAGAACAGGGCGATGCTCAACAGCTCCACGACGCGCTGCTGGCCGATGATGATCTTGCTCAATTCCGCGGAAAGCTCCTTGTAAATGGCGCCGAGCCGGTCAATGGCGGCTACGTCGTCGTCAGGCAGAGATGGGGTGGTGGGTTCCATATTGCATGTACATAACACTTTTCATGCCCTTTTCCATCAAATAATCGCGCCGCATTCATTTTCCCTGCTTGGAATGGGAGGGGAAACGGGGTAAGGAAGGGGCATGCCGAAAATCGCACTCATTCAACTGTCCGCAGACGCCCGGCCCTCCGTGAACAAGGAAAAGACGGAAGCCGCCATCCGGGAGGCCGCCGCCCATGGGGCGCAGATCATCTGCACGCAGGAACTCTTCACCACGGAATACTTTTGCAGGACAGAGGAATGCGACCTTTTCAACCTGGCGGAACCCATTCCCGGAGAACTGACGGAAGCCCACTGCAAGCTGGCCGCGGAGCTGGGCGTGGTGATTGTGGCCTCCGGCTTTGAAAAGCGCGCCACCGGGCTGTACCACAACACCGCCTGGGTGGTGGACGCGGACGGAACGTTCCTGGGCATGTACCGCAAGATGCACATACCGCAGGACCCGGGCTTTGAGGAAAAATTCTACTTCACCCCCGGCGACCTGGGCTACAAGGCGTTCGACACCAAATTCGGGCGCATTGGCGTGCTCATCTGCTGGGACCAGTGGTACCCGGAAGCCGCGCGCCTGACGGCCATGCAGGGGGCGGAAATCATCTTTTACCCCACGGCCATCGGCTGGTTGCCGGAGGAAAAACCCCTGCTGGGGGAACAGCAGCACTGCGCGTGGGAAACCGTGCAGCGCGGCCACGCCGTGGCGAACGGCTGCTACGTCTGCGCCGTCAACCGCGTGGGGACGGAAGGGGAAAGCGAATTCTGGGGGCAGTCCTTCGTGGCGGACTACTACGGCCAAATTGTCGCCAAGGCCCCCGTCAGCGATGAAGCCATCCTGTACGCGGAGCTGGACCTGGACGCGCTGGAAGACCACCGCCGCATCTGGCCTTTCTTCCGCGACCGCCGCATAGACTCCTACGGCGGCATCACGGAACGGTGGGGAAAGTGAATCTGTAGAAGACCCGGCTCATGTATTCGCGGGAACCCATGGACCGACAACGGGAGCAGACCGTGGAAGTGCTTCTTGCCATGGAAGGACAGTGCCGTGAATTAGTCATCGATTGTCGGCAGGGAATGCTGGGAAAGCAGGGGTGCCAGGTAACCGTGTTGAGACGTGAACACATCCTGTCCCTCTTGCAGGAACTGAACCGTCTGTATGATTCTGGAATCCCCAGAAGGGAGCTGAATGATGATGATGAGGAAGACGACGAGAATTGCTGTTTTTCCTGGATTTATGAATTTGATTTTTTCCTTCAGGAGTCCGGCTTCCTGCTGCATTTCGTCATTGATGCCGCCCTGGATTCCGACGGCGTCATCAAGAAATATTTGACGCTGGAGAGACAGGTGCATCTGGAAGGGGCGTACCTTAAAGTGAGCGAACCCATGGTTCTTGACCCTGACGCATTGGTGCAATTGAAAAGAAAAGTCGCGGCTATCATGACCGTTCCTCCCAATACGGGGCGTTTTTTGGACTGGAAGGATATCTACCCTGGATTGGATGAGTGACGTTCCCCTCTGGAAAGGCGGCGTAAAAAAACGCCGCTCCCGGAGGAACGGCGTTGAGGTAAGAAAAAGAGTTTCCACTTAGTCGCAGATGACGGCAATCTTGATGCCCTTCATCTGGACGTTCGTTTCCAGGGCTTCCGTGATTTCATCCAGCTTGAAGCGGTGGGAAATCAGCTTGGTCAGCGGCAGGCCGATGCCGTAGGCGCGCTTCAGGAAGTCGAACGTGGTCGGGTAATCCTGCGGGGAATACACCCAGGAGCCCACGGCGGTCACTTCCTTGTTGCAGAGGTCGTAATGGTGGTTGATGACGCTTTCCCCGCCGTCCATGAAAAAGCCCACTTCACACAGGCCGCCGCCGCGCTTCACGAACTTCCAGGCGTTTGCCCCGGCCTTGCCCACGCCCGAGCACTGGAAGACGAAATCCGCCAGGCGGCCGCCGTTATCCTTCTTCACCGCGTCAAGGAGGCCGTCCAGGTCCGCGTAATGGGTGAAATTGTAGGTTCGGGAGGCGCCCATTTCCCTGGCCAGTTCCAGGCGGGAATCATTGCCGTCCACGGCGATGATGGTTTCAATGCCCAGCGTGCGCAGCGCGGCGATCTGGAGCAGGCCGATGGGGCCGCAGCCCTGCACAAGCACTACGGAATTGAACTTGAGCAGTCCGGTGGACTTGGCGCGTTCCAGGGAATGGACCACCACGGCGGCGGGTTCCACCAGAATGCGCTGGTCCAGCGTCATGCCGGAAACGTTGAAGAACGTGGAACCCTTGCGGATGACCAGGTACTCCCCGAAGTAGCCGTTCAAATGCACGTCATCGTCAGGCATCAGGCCGTACACGCCCACGTTCTCGCACAGGTTGGTGCGGGCCGGGGTATTCAGGCAGGCGTCACAGGTGCCGCAGGGAATGATGCAGGTGACGATCTTGTCCCCCAGGGCCAGGGGATTGCCCGCCGTGTCCTTCGTGATATTCTTGCCCATGGCCACGATTTCCCCCGTGCCTTCATGGCCCCGCACCACAGGGCAGAGGCCGAAGGGGTCCCGGTTGTACTCGTGGCCGTCCGTGCCGCAAACGCCGCAGGCTTCCACCTTGATCAGCATTTCATCATCCCCGATGGCGGGAATGGGATATTCACGGATTTCAAATTTCTTGGGAGCTGTCAGGACAGCGGCGCGTGCGGTCTGTTGCATAGTATATTCATATTACTATCCCTTCTCCGGCCCTTTCAAGTACAAATGTGAGTGGTCGTGGATTAGCGTGTTGCCTCATGATTCAGGACGCCGAGGAAAAGGGAAGCAAGAAGAAAAAAGCATTGCTTGCCTCAAAATACCCACCACATTTGGGACACGCTCCCTGAACGACACGACAGAGCAAAATGACGGGAAGAGAAACAAGAGAAGATCACGAACATAAATATCGCGACAGGAATGATTCAGGGTAGACTTATGACATTTTGGGCAGGAAAAACGACATCTCGCATCAATTCTAGGCTCGACTCGAATAGAGGAATTGTCAATCTTGGATTTCTTGACGATCTATTCCTTGCATTTTGCAACATAGGTTGTTGTTTGTAACGAGTGTTACAAGCCAGTGCTGGGAATGGGTCTCCTTGTTTGTTTTGAAGCTACGGTAGCCTTTTTCCTGCAGATTTGATGCAGAGCCCATGGAATGAAAAAAATGCCTTGTTCTAATTTGCGATACGAAAAAGAAGAATGATCAAAAGTATGATAACAATCCTTAGTCATTAGTACAAAGCTTCCAATCTAAAAATAGCGACGTTAATGGAGTCACCTTTTCTTCATTCATTCCGCCCCAATTACTAAATGTTTTCCTTTTCTCTTTGACATCATAAAAGAAGTACGAATAAACTAACTTATATGCATTAATGAAGTCCTTTTGATCAGCTATTTGGCAATAATACCAAACCATACTTCTTGTATATCGATCTGATATATTATTCACAAAATTGAAATTATAAATTTTATCTTCATCTGATAATTCAGAAGCATCTATATAAAGAAAAATTGATAAATACGAATAAACGAGCGATCTATAGTCATATACAAATAGTAGCATTCTCTCTATAATCAGTTTCGATATTAAATCAAGGTTCCATCTGTCATCGTCCTTTTTAAATAATTTGTATCGGTCAATATTTCCTATGCAATATTGCTCCTTGAGTGTTTGCAGCTCATTACTGTTTTTTGATAACGTGTAATCGTCCCCAATGCCGTCAACCATGCTATCTAGTAAAGTTTTTGCCTCATCAGTAATGTTTAGTTCCACATAAAAACAAAGGCATTGCTTCAAAAGAAGATTGATATCATTACACGTTTTCTCCAATTTTTTCCTACCCTGTTCTTTTTCTCTGAGAAAATTACTTAACCTTGGAGCAAAACCTGTTTCGAATTTCTGTCCTTTAATTTCATTTCTTGTTTGGATGAGTTCCTGTCGTTGATATTCAAGCTCCTTCCTCTGCATTTTGAGCGTGATAATCATCAAGGCAAAAGCCAACCCGGTAAACAAAGCCGACAGTGCTCCAAACATATCACCAAAAGAACTTCTGTTTTGGTCGTTAAGTAGCCATATGCAAAGGAACCCATAAGCAACACAGATCAGAGTCACACAAACACACCATAACGTAACTTCCATCGTCCTGCCTTCTTTTGCTTTTTCGAATATATCAGAATTCTTTGTATTCATGTTCATAACATGAACACCTATGCAATACTTGGTCAAACTAATTCGAAGAAACAGCGATTTTTTGGCAGATCTGACGTAGAACTGAATTAGTCTTCCGTGATGAAAAGGGAGCGGGTTTGATAGAGGCCGTCTTTCAGACGGAAGCGGTACTCGATCCTCCCCAGAGGCTTTCCGCTCCGTACGGATTCCACAGGAATAATGATGGAATCTGGCGTGAGCGCGGCCAGACGGGCGCGAATGGTCCGCCTCACGGCATGAAGGAATCATTCAGATCAACATGGAAAATTTTTCTCCATGAATCCGGGTTCTTCACCATCCTCTGGAAAAAGAAAATCTCTTCATGGTAAAGGCTGTCTCCGTAACGGTGGATGATGCAGGCTATCTCCGGAGCATCTTTGGGAAAATCCTTCGCTATGTTGAAACTGACGCCGTAATAAAATGAAGATTGCCATTGCCTCTCAGAATTTTCTCTCCTGCTTCCTGTTCTGTAAACGAGGAAGACTGGCGACATCAAATCGGGACGAAACTTGTTCGCCAGCTTTTCCTGTCCGGAGGGGGCCGTCATAATTTGTGCGGGAGGAAGTAGGAAAATGTAACTTTCCGGAACCGTTTCTGTTTCCTGAGAGGCAGAACCGGGTGTTCCGCACAAGGTGAAAGCTGTTAAACAAATGGGTAAAAGCCGTGAAATCATTCATTCAATATATCAAGGTTTGCGGGATAAAAAGTTACAAGCAGGTTACAAGTGCTGCACGTGTCTTGGCGGGGGATGGAAACGGGGAAATTTTTCCATAAGAGCCCGTTCATTTGGCTTGCGTGGCGGAGGGATGGAGTGCAAGCTGTGCGCGTTATGCTCGACATCCGTGTAATACGAGAAAATCCGGAAGGAGTGAAAGCGCGTTTGAAGCCCCGCAGCGGCGACGCGTGGAAGCTTGTTGATGACGTTCTGGCGTGCGATGAAGCGCGCCGCAATGCCGAAACGGAAAAGCAGGCCTTGCAGTCCGAGCGCAATGCCACCTCCAAGCAGATCGGCATGCTCAAGAAGAAGGGGGAGGACACCTCCTCCATTGAAGCGCGCGTGCGCGAAATCGGGGACCGCATCCGGGAGCTGGACCGCTTGGCGGAAGAGAATTCCGCCCAGCTCACCTCCCTGCTGATGAACATTCCCAACCTGCCGCATCCGGAATGCCCCGTTGGCGCGGATGAAACGGCCAACCCGGAGGTCAAGCTGTGGGGAGAGAAACCCGCCATTGAGAACCCGAAGGACCATGTGGAGCTGGCCGCGAACCTGGGCATGATTTCCTTTGAAGACGGCGCGCGGATCACGGGCTCCGGCTTTGTGGTATACCGTGGGGCGGGCGCGCGCCTGGAACGCGCCCTGATCAACTTCCTGCTGGACACGCAGACCGGGGAGAACGGCTATCAGGAAGTGGGCGTTCCCTTTGTGGTCAAGCGGGAGTGCATGGAAGGCACTGGGCAGCTCCCCAAATTTGAGGAAGACATGTACGGCACGGAAGACCAGCAGATGTTCCTGATTCCCACGGCGGAAGTGCCCGTGACCAACCTGTACCGGGACACCATTTTACAGGAAAGCGAGCTGCCCATCAAGATGGCCGCGTACACGCCCTGCTTCCGCCGGGAAGCCGGGAGCGCCGGACGCATCAACCGCGGCATGATCCGCGTCCACCAATTTGACAAGGTGGAGCTGGTCCAGATTCTGAAGCCGGAAGACTCCTTCCGGGAGCTGGAAGTGCTCCGCAGCCATGCGGAATCCATTCTTCAGAAGCTGGGGCTTCACTACCGCGTGATTGAACTTTGCACGGGCGACCTCGGCTTTTCCTCCGCCAAGACGTATGACATTGAAGTATGGGCTCCGGGCCAGGGGCAGTATCTGGAGGTTTCCTCCTGCTCCTGCTTTACGGACTACCAGGCGCGCCGCATGCGCCTGCGCTACAAGGACGCGGACGGCAAGAACCAGTTCTGCCACACCCTGAACGGTTCCGGCACGGCTCTGCCGCGCCTGTACGTAGCCCTGCTGGAAACCTGCCAGCAGCCGGACGGCTCCATCCGCATTCCGGAAGCGCTCGTGCCGTACTTCGGCGCGGACAGCATCCGCCCGGAACAGGGCTGAACCGGCATTTTCACGTCCCAACCCTGAATCAAGCCCATGCCTGACGAGGGCCCGCTGGAACACTACCTGACTGTTTCCCATGAGCCGGAGCCGGACGTTCCGGAACCGGCTCCGGAACGCAGTCCCGGACCGTGGCGGGAGAGGGGAATCATGCTGGGCCTGGGCTTTCTGCTGGGGTGCATCGGGGCGTATGCGCTGATTTATTCGGAAATGTCCGGCGGCATGCGGACGCTGAAAGAGTCGCTTTCAGAAGAACGCGATGCGAATGCTTCCCTGCAAAAGGAGCGTGCCCATTTGCTGGAAACGCTGGAGCAGATGCGCATGGACAGCCTGCTGACGGAACGTTCCCCCCTTTCCATGACGGGCAATGGCATTCCCGGGACGAGCCGTCGCCCCGTTCCCCAGCCTCCGCCGCTTACGCCGCTGCCTTCCCGCGGGCAGGCTCCCCCGGCTCCCGCGCCGGAACCCGGCTCCGTGGAGGACCGCCTGGTCAATCCCGGTCCGGAGGACTGGAAGGAACGCTACCAGTACGCCGCTTTGAAATACAACCGGGTGGTGGAGGATTACAACAGGCTGAGGAAGCTTTACATGAACCTGGTGGGCCAGGGGGGAGCCGCCAGCGGACTGGTAACGGGAGCCCAGTTTTACAAGGCCCTGCGGAAGGATACGCGGGTGGAGGCGCGCAAGCTGGATGAACGGTACATGAAGGGAGGGCTGCGCGGCAGCGAGCTCCGGGAACTGGAACGCAGCAGGGATGAAATGCGGCACCGGGACTGGTGGCTGAAAAAAATGGCGCGCCAGTTCCAGATAGATTGAACGGGGGGAAGACATTCCCGTTGTGAGGAATAATCCGGTGAAGCGGCTGGCTTGATGAAAGGCCGCACGGGGCAGGCAGCGCTCCGGGATTCCATGCAGCCATAAAAAGAGGCTTCCCGGAGAATGGCCTTTCCCGGGAAGCCTTGTATAAATAATAAGGCCAGGAGCATGAAAGCGCCGGGCCTTACTGGAAGTGTGGTGATCAGGAAGAAGCGAATGTTCTTCCCGCAATTTTACCGCTGTTAGCGGCGGTTGCGGCCATAGCCGTTATTGTCGCGTCTGCCGCCGCCATTGCCACGGTAACCGCCTCCACCGCCGCCGCCTGTGTTGGCCTGCGGTTTGGCTTCATTGACAACCAGGGGGCGACCCTGAAACTCATTTCCGTTCAGGGCGGAAATGGCATCGTTCATGGAATCGGTGGAATCCATGGTGACGAATGCGAAACCTCTGGGCCTTCCGGATTCACGGTCGGTTGGAATGAATACTTCAGTCACTTCGCCATGGGAACCAAACAAATCCCTCAGGTCCTGTTCGGTGGAATTGAAGGACAAATTCCCTACGTACATTTTTGTGTTCATATGATCAAAAGACAAGTGATCTGATTATTCTTAAATGCATTCCCGAAGAGCCGGGATTAGAAGTTAAAATCCGAATACGCAGACACCATTGTCTATAGGGCAGAATATCCTCTGGATATTGAAATGCCAAGAATAATATGGCTCATGCCTGATTATTTCAACATCCGGCTTCCATGGATGCCGGGAACCGCAGCCTTTTGAGAAGAAAAATTCCCCCCGTCAGCACAGTTCCGCCGCAATGGCGTCCACGAGCAGTCGGCCGCGGCCTTTCAGGATGAGCCTTTGTTCCGGGGAAATGTCCGCCAGGCCCAGTTCCCGGTATTGTTCCAGCAGGGGGCGGGATTCCGGAAGGATATATTTCAATGGCAGCCCTTCATCCGTCCGGAGCATCAGGGCAATGCGTTCCAGGCGGTAGTCTTCCGCGGTGACGGGTTCCTGTTCGGAGAGGGGGAGGCCGTTTTCCAGCGTGCTGCGTATGTAGGCGTCCGTGTCCCGCGTGTTGGAGTACCGTATGCCGTTGATGGTGCTGACTGCGCCGGGGCCTATGCCCACGTAGTCCTCACCCTTCCAGTACGCCATGTTGTGGGGGGAGCGGCAGCCCTCCCGGGCGTAGTTGGAGGTTTCATAGTGTTGCATGCCTGCCGCTTCCAGCATGTGTTCCGCCAATTCAAAGTAGGCTGCGTCTTCGTCCGGATCCTGCCTTTTTTCCTCCCGCAGCAGGCTCCGGAAGAATTCCGTGTCTTCCTCATAGGTGAGGTTGTAGGCGGAGACATGGTCCGTTCCGGCACGGACGGCTTCCCTGAGGGTGGCTTCCCAGGTGGAGAGGGTTTGCCCCGGAATGGCGAACATGAGGTCCATGTTGATATGGGGCATTCCCGCGTTTTTCAGCATTTCCACGGAGTGCAGGGCCTGTTCCGGGGTGTGTTCGCGTCCCAGCAGATGCAGAATGCCGGGGTCCAGGGATTGCACGCCCAGGGAGACGCGGTTCATGCCCAGGCTGCGCCAGAAGCGCACTTTTTTTTCCGTAAAGGTGGCGGGGTTGGCCTCAAAGGAGAATTCGTCCAGCCTGTCTACGGGCACGAGCCGGTCCAGGGTTTCCATGAGGCGTCCCAGGTGCGTGTCCGAGAGCATGGAAGGCGTTCCCCCCCCAAAGTAGAGCGTGGCCGTTTCCCCCCCGCGGTCCGTGGACAGGGCGGCGGCGCGGGATTCCGCCTCCCGCCCCAGCGCACGGATGAAGAGCTTCATGTCCGTGGAGGCCGGCGTGTGCTTGAAGAAGGCGCAGTACGGGCAGATGCGGTGGCAGAAGGGGATGTGGACGTAAAGATGCACGGGGTGCGGCGGGAATCAGCGTCTCCGGCGGCGTCCGGAGGTTCCTTCCCCGTCGCCCTTCTTGTTCTGGGAGAGCTCCAGAATCCTGTTGGAAGCCTCTTTCATTTCCGATTTGACGCGGGATTTTTCCGTGCCGTCCGCCAGGGACATGTAGTTCTTCGTCAGGGTGCTGTAGAAGGGGTGGATTTTCGTTTCCTTCTTGTTCTTGGGCTTGTATTTGAAGCCGTCCGGGCAGGTGTCCACCATGTTTTTCATCCAGGGTAGCAGCTCTTCCTTGGGAAGGGCCAGGCACAGGGCGTCCAGGGAGAAGGACATTTCCTGCTGGTCCACGTCCTTGGGCGCGTTCAGGGTGTTGTTTTCATCCCGGTAGAAGTTGAGGGCTTTCTTGAAGCCCCTGTCCACGGTCCTCTTGAGCCTGTCCGTGCCCTGGGCCTTGGCGTACGCTATCTGGTAGGCGGCCTGCGGTTCCGGGTAGGAGTTGCGCTTGGTCTCGGATTTGAGCCAGGACATGAGGTCCGCCCACTGGAAGGTTTTGTAGTCATGTTCCTGCTTCAGGGCGTTTTCCAGAATCACGGAACAGAGCACGTTGACGTATTCCTTGGCGTGGTTGGCCAGCATTTCCTTGCCGTTTTTGTCCCCGCGGCCTACGGAGGAGACGTATTTGCGCGTCTTCCAGAGTTTTCTGATGCCCATGCCGTCCGGAAGGGCTTCCCGCACTTCATCCACCATCTTGGTGGCCCCCATGAGGTCCTGGGGAGCCTGCTTGAAGAGCGTGTACCAGGCTTCCGTGTAGAACGGGTTGGCCTTGAGAACGGTTCTCATGGCGGTCTGCGTGAATTCCCTGGGCAGCGTGCCGGAGGGGTCTTGAGCCTCTTCCGTGGAAGAGTTCGCGCCCGCGAGCTTGTAGATATTCATGGCGAAGCGGCTGTCGATGAATTTCTCGTAGTCGATGTTCATGGACAGGGCCAGGCCGGACTGGTATTCCGCATTCCCGGTGCGCGGCGCCTTGGAGTCCCGGAAGTACCAGAATCCCGTGGTGGCTTTCAGGGTGTCTACGCTCTGGCCCACGCTCAGCCAGCAGCCGTTGCCGTTGAAGTTGGTGGTCATCAGGTTGCCGTGGCCGGGCTGTCCGGCAGGGGCGGCGGGGATGCCGCGGGCAATCTGGGAGTTGCGGGAGATGAGGGACATGGTGCCGCAAACGCCGCCTTCATGAAGCTTGCGTTCATTGGATTCCCGGGACCATTCCGGATCAGGGTCAAAGCTGAACAGGATGGGCGGCTCCTTGTCGTCATCCATGCGGTAGGGGCCGTACAGCCAGAGGCGCGTCGGGCCGCGCTGGCCCATGTAGCGTTCCCACACGCTGTCGCATTCCCGCAGGGGGCGCGTTTCCGAGAGGGCCATCATGGCCGGCCAGGGCGTTCCTTCCAGGGACACGCCGGTCCATTCCACGCGCTTGTGGTCCACGTCCCGCAGCTTGCTGCAGTTTTCATATTTGTCCACCAGGTAGGTGAAGAATTCCACCGGGGTGGGGAACGGGTCCCTCTTGCGCCTCAGCTGGCCGTGGCGGTACAGGTATTCATGCAGGAAGCCGGCCAGGTTGCCTTCCGTAATGGCGGTGTCCCCTATTTCCGAGACCGTGGGGTATTTGTTGATCCATGCCTGCTTGGGCGTGATTTTCTTGCGGTCCAGGTAGGCTTCCACCTTCTTGTAGCATTCTTCATCCACCGTGCGCGGAGCGTTTCCGTACCAGTTCACGGGGGGCTTGCCGGCGCAGTACAGGTCCGCGGGCGGAGGCATGACGCCGGAGGACCTCAAGCCGTTCAGCTTGCCCAGGGCGTCAATGTAGCGGCCCTGCTGGGTGAGGTCGAAGGCGCCCATGCCGAATTCGCGGCGTCCCACCGCAAAGGCCAGGACGAGCTGGTTGTATTTTTCCGTTGTTTCCAGGCCCAGTTCATCAATCATGAAGGCCACATTGGTGGCGACGCTGGGGTCCGGCGGGAAGAACATGGCGAAGACTTCACGGTTGTTCTTCGTGTTTTTCAGCCATTTTTCAAAGTCCGGGGAGAAGGTGCCGCCGCGCTTTTTCACGTAGTCGCGCACGTAGGCTTCCGCGTAAAGGGGGTATTTAGCCAGAAGCTTTTCAGAAAATTTGCCCTTGGAGGCCATGGCTTCCTCCCGCAGCGCCTTTTCCATGGCGATGACTTGCGGGGAGGGGGAAAGATCGGGCGCGACCGGTTCCGGCTCAGGCTCGGGCTCCGGTTCCGGAGCTACCACGATGGGTTCCGGTTCCGGGGCAACTACCACGGGTTCCGGCTTGGGCGGAGCGGGCTTGGGTTTGGGCTTGGGGGGAACCACCACCGGAGGCGCCACGGTTTTGGCGACGGGTTCCTTTTTGTCCTTGAGGATCTGGTATCCCAGGAAGCCGAAGAGGACGAGCATCCCGGTGATGATGACCGTGATGACGGGGAAGCCGCCGGAGCGCTTTACCTTGGGCAGCGGCGCGCCGGGCGTGACGGCGCCGATTACCGGCTTCCGGAGCTGGGGCTGCTGCGGCTTTTTGGCCGGGCGCAGGGCCTGGGCGTGGGCAACGGCCGGCTGGGGCTGTGCCGGAGCTTGAGCCTGCGGGTAAAGGAAGAGCACGGTGCCGAAGCCCCTCAGCTTGCCTTCCGCATTGGCGGAGTACTGGGTTTCAAAGGCTTCCTGCGCCTGGGAGAATTGAGCCCGGTTTTCCGGGGCCGCGGACAATTCCCCGGTAGCCAGGTCACGGGTGACGAGGCCCTGGGGGCAGAATTCACGTATCAGGACGGCCTGGCCTTCCGGGGAGATGGCCTGGTACAGGTTATAATCCGGACCGCTTTCTACAAGCGCCGTGATTCTATAGCCGCCTATGTTGAAATGGGACGGAAGGGCAGGGGTTTGAGGAACTGTCATGACGAATCAAAAGATCAAAGACTCATTTATTTAAGGAGGTCCGGAGCCTTTTGTCAATTCCGGAGTGTGGAAGCTGTGCCATGGCGTCCGCATAGCGCGGGCACCCGTCTGGAAGAAGGGGAAAACCTCGTTTCAAGGAAGCCGGAAGAGGGCCTTTTTCTCCCTGCGAGCAGGGAGCCGCCGGGAAGGGCTAGCGGATGGTGACCTTGGTTCCGAGAGGTGTGTGTTCAAAGAACGTCTTGGCCATGTCTGCCGGGAGACGCACGCAACCGTGGCTGACCGGGTATCCGGTGACAAAGCCCACGTGCATGCCGTAGCCGCCCGTAATCCGCATCCAGTAGGGCATGGGGGCGGGGTCGAAGTAGGTTCCTGCGGGCGCGCCGCCGGCCCTGGCGTTATAGTCCCCGTTGACGACGGCACCGGTGGATTTGCTGCGCAGAACGCCGTACGTGCCGGATTTGTAGTTGGCGTCCTTCTGGATAATCTTGTAGGTTCCCCTGGGCGTGCCGAAGCCTTCCTTGCCGGAGGACATGGGAGAGACGCCCACCAGCGTGGCCCCTACGTAGTAGAAGACTTTCTGCTGCTTGAGGTCAATAATGATGTGCTTTTCCCCCTGAATGCCCGAAGGCAGGTCCCAGTATCCCTGGCCCAGGCGGGCTTCCGGCGGCAGGTCCGTGTTCACGCCGGAGGTGGCGCCCACGCCGGACAGGTAGCTGTCCTGGCTGGACGCGCCCTGGATTTTCCCGGCGATTTTATCAAACAGGGGGGGCCTTCCATATGGATTGCAGGAAACGAGAATGGAACTGATAGAAGCTAATGCCAGTATGCCGGGTTTCATGGGAACGGGAGAATGACAGGCAGGTTATGGAGCCTGTCCGCCCTTTTGTCAAGATTTGCATGCTGTTATCCGTTGCTTATTCCGGGGGTATCTGTTATACACGGCGCAACCACCTCATCCATCCATATCTCCATGAGTGAACAATACGACCTTCTGAAAAGCATTCTTCTGGAAAAATCCGTGCGCACGGGAACCTTTACGCTGGCTTCCGGCAAGGTGTCAGACCTGTATGTGGACTGCCGCATGACCGCCCTGGACCCCGTGGGGGCCACGCTGGTGGGCGCGCTGGGCTGGAAGCTGGTGCAGGAGGAGATTCTGCCCCGTTTCCCGGAGGTGGCGGCCATTGGCGGAATGACCATGGGCGCAGACCCCATTTCCCTGGCCGTCGGCATGACCAGCGCTCTGGAAGGGGCTGAAAAGAAGCTCCAGGTGTTTACCGTGCGCAAGGAGCCGAAGGACCATGGCCGGGGACGCCGCATTGAGGGCAATTTCCAGGCCGGGGATACCGTGGTGGTGGTGGATGACGTCATTACGACGGGCGGCTCCACCCTGAAGGCGATTGACGCCATTGAGGCGGAAGGGGGCAAGGTAGCCGCCGCCCTGGTGCTGCTGGACCGCGAGGAAGGCGGCCGCCAGGCGATTGAGGAACGCGGCATTCCCGTTTATCCCCTGTACACCAGGACGTCCCTGCTGGGCAAATAATTTTTTTCCGTTCATGCTCCCCGCCCTGATCGGCATAAGCGGCCATGAAGTGGGCGCGGAAGAGGAGGCGGCCATCCTGCGTTTGCAGCCGGCCGGCTTCATCCTGTTTTCCCGGAATGTGGATTCCGTGGAGCAGGTGCGCAGCCTGACGGAAACGTTGCGGAAGCTCTGCCGCCACCATCCCGTCATTGCCGTGGACCAGGAGGGGGGCAGGGTGGTGCGCACCGCTTCCCTGGGCCTGAATTTGCCTTCTCCCGCTTCTCTGGCGCGGAGCGGCGGTTTTAACGGCATTGTGGAACTGGGCGCGGTGACGGCGATGGCGCTCCGGTACCTGGGGGTGAACCTGAATTTTGCCCCGGTACTGGATATTTGCCATGACCCGTCCGCGGCCAATGCGCTGCCCGGCCGCTGCTGGGGAGACAATCCCCAGGACGTGATTTCGCGCGGAGGCGTTTATTCCTCCAACTTGCGCCGAGGCGGCGTGCAAAGCTGCGGCAAGCATTTTCCCGGCATGGGGCGCGCCCAGGCGGACCCCCATTTCAGCCTTCCCGTGGTTGACCTGGATGAACGTGAGTTGTTCAAGACGGACCTGCTGCCCTTTCTGGCCCTGTGTCCGGAGCTTCCTTCCATCATGTCCGCCCATATCATGCTGCCGCAGATTGATCCCGATTATCCCGCCACCCTGTCCGAACGGGTGATCAGGGGGCTTCTGCGGGACAGGCTCGGCTTCCGGGGAGTGGTGTTTACGGATGATTTGTGCATGGGGGCGATTGCGGCGCGGCATGCTCCGGATGAAGCCGCCCTGCTTTCCCTGAAGGCCGGGTGCGATCTTCCCCTGATTTGCCATGACCCCCTCTCCTGGCTGGACGGCGTGGCTTCCCGCCTGGAAGGCCTGGACGCCTATGACCGGGATGATTCCTTCAAGCGGGTGGAGAAGCTGAGCGATTCCCTGTGCTTCCCGTTCCCGGAAAAGGCAGGACTGTGGGATTCCTGCCTGCGCCGCGCGGAGGCCTTGTGCCGCCTGGCGGAAGGGGAGGCGGATGAAGAGTCGCCTTCCTCTCCGGTTCAGAAGTATTGACGCGAATGCCGATGACGGCCTTATGCCGAAAGTGCGCCGGGAATGAAGCCGGGAGCTTTATCCCCGTGACAGGGGAGGAAGGGAGTGTTTAAAGTCTGCTCCTTTTGCGGCGAGTCAACAGGATGGCCGTTCCAACCAGGCTCAGCGCGGCTGTAGCCGGTTCCGGCACGAGGTGGTTGTATTTGCTTGATGAATAGACTTTAACGTAATCGATGTCGAACGCGGCTCCGGAGTTGGCCAGCGTATTCTGGTCAATTCCTTTATTGACCCCTGCATTTTCTACCCAGTTGCCTCCGATCTGCTGGTCGATGATCAGGTAAAATTCGTTTCCGTCTTTGTCAAAAGGCCAGTTTGCATTATTGGGCTTTTTAAAGGAGCCGGTTTCCTTTCCGTCCACATAAAAGGTGATGCCTTCTTCCGTCCATTCCATTCCGTAGGTGTGCCAGTTTGTTTTTTCAGCGCCGTCGCTCCAGCCGGGGGTGACCCCCTGGGATTTGTCTTGGTTTGGAACGCCGTTTTCAGACCAGTGGATCGTCTGGTAGACACGTCCTTCGTAATTCAAATGTTCCATGATGTCAATTTCCCCTCCTGCCGGCCATCCGATGCTGTCGGATTTGGGCATCATCCAGATAGCAGGCCAGACGCCCTGCACGCAATCGAATCTGGCGCGAACTTCTACGTAGCCGTATTGGAATTGGAAGGTTTTCAGAGAGTACACTCCTCCGCAGGCATAGGTCTGGGCTGGGGCGGTCTGATTGGTCTGGGTGGTGTAGTCTCCGTATTTTCCCCACAGGGTCATGGCGGAATTGCCGTCCTGTTCCCGGAATTCCACAAGGCTTTCGTCCTGGGATTGGTATTTGCGCCAATCCGGGGCGTTATGGTTTACGTAATCGATACGGCTCCAGTTGCGGGCATTCAGGGAGGGGCCGTCAAAGTCGTCTTCAAAAACAAGTTCCCAGTCTTTGCCGGAGACCCACGGGGTTGCCGCCAGGGCAGGCGGCCCGGCAAGGGAAGCGATGGGGAAAAGAAGAAGAAGCGTTGTTCTGATGGACATAACAGGGAGGGGTGGGACAGGAGGAAGAGGCGTCAATGGCCAAGAACCGGGCCTGCAGCCCGAATATCGTGTAAGGGGGCTTTTCCTCGCTGGAGAGGTAGAGCCCCTTTTCTTCACAGGGGCATAAGGAATGGATGCCCCTGTGAAGATTTCTTTATGGCAAGGATTGGTTTGTCATTGCAAGTTGGTTGTGGAAGGCTGCCCAATGTTAACGCGCAACGTTTCTGGCGGAATCCGCCTTGTACACGTGCAGTTCCGCCAGGCGGACTTTGCCCCCCTTCTGGAAGAGCTTGACGCGCAGCCTGTTGGTGGTGATAGGCTCAAACGTCCTCATGCACTTGATAAAGCCGTTGCCGGGGAGCTGGAGCATGCGCAGCACCTCCGGCTCATTGGCGTACATGGCTTTCTGCGCGTCGCTGACGCCGGCGGTAGCGGCTCCCAGGGAACCCCAGTGGATGGGAATCCACTTGCCGCCCTTGTTGGCTTCAATGACGAGGCGGTTGTACCCCTTTTCAATCTTGATGTCCACGGCGCGCAGGGAGGCGGCGTTTTTCAGGGAGAGTTCCAGCACCAGGGGATCGTCTTCCGTGGGGGAGGCGTCCAGTTCCTCGATGGTGGTGGCGTCCCGGTCCAGCAGCTTGGCGGTGTCCACATGGCCTCCGGTGGAGGCTTTCAGCTTGTAGTCCGTGACTTCCTCCGTGGCGCTGCCCAGCAGCTTCAGTTCTCGCACGCGGCATTCCAGGCCGTGCCAGTCCGTGGAAACGCGGAACAGGCAGCGGGAGCCTTGCGTCAGGCAGGAGTCGTTCGGGGAGACCCAGGTTTTCTCCTTCTTCTTGTCGGTTTCATCGTACACCTCTATCTGGTTGCCCTGGGAGGCGGCGGAGATGTAGGTGCCGTCCGGCAGGTGGAAGGAGCAGCCCCAGTTGCCGTGGTCGCGGATCAGGATGCCCGGCACCCACAGGTGGTTGCAGTTGGTGACCGGGTGGGCTTTTTCCCCGCAGCCCACTTCAAAGCCGCCTACGGCGATGGGGCGGTCATATTCCACGTCCAGGTCGTTCACGCGCCATTTGATTTTGGCGCTCATTTTCTGCACGCCCGGCTGGGTGGGGCCGCTGAGCTCCTTCTTGTAGGAGTACACGTTCCACTGGCCGCCGAATTTGGAGTCGGGGGTCCAGGAAATGGTTTCCATGGGGGAGAAGGTGGTGGCGTCACTGAATTGGACGGTGCCGGCAAAGTCGTACTTGTAGGCGGAATTGGCCTTTCCTTCCAGTTCCTTGTCACGCTGGAGCCCGAGGGCGCGGCCCCCCAGCGGCTGCTGGACGTCCACGTTCAGGGAGTATTCCCCGGGCTGGGGCTTGTCGTCCTTCCGCTTGGGTTCAAAGAAGATGCGCACGTCCATGCCCAGGATCATTTCCGCACAGGTGGCCTTGGTGAGCTGGTCCAGGCCGGGAATGGCCATGATGGCCTTGGCGACGGGAAGGGCCCGGGCATTGACGACGCTCATGAGCTTGAAGCGGCAGCCCTGTTCCACGGGGATGTTTTTCAGTTCCCGGATGGCGGATTTCAGGGAGCCGGGAGCCTTGGCGCCCAGCGCGGCGCTGACCATGGACCAGTTGCGCACATAGGTGTTCAGGAAGCGGGATTCCGTGTCAATGATGGGGGGAACCTTCCGGAAGGATTTGGCCTGGAATTCCGGCTTGCCCGTGATCGCCAGGTTCTGGCGTTCCGCGCACAGCGCCGTGATCCAGACGCTGGTGCGGATGTAGGTGCCGATGACCGGGTCTGCCGTCATCAGTTCCAGGCGGTTGGGGTTTTGCATCATGCCTCCGTCAAACGGGCGCAGGAGCGTCAGCTTCCAGCGGAACGCCTCCATGTTCTTGTAGTAGACTTCCGGGTTCGTCCGCCAGTAGGCGGGAAGGGCCCACATGATGGAGAGCGTCTCGGAGGAGTGGCCCTGGTCGCAGCCGCCGATGGGGCCTTCCCCGTACATGATGCGGCTGTTTTTAGTGTAGAGTTCCGGTCCCCCGCAGATGAGGGAGGCGATGTAGTACGGGCCGTGGCGGCCGGAGTAGGTGCCCCCGCATTCGCGGTTGGGTTCAAAGGTGAAGGCCTCCGTCATGCGGCCGTACGGGCCCATGCCGGTGGGGCAGATGGACTGGGCGTGGTCCATCATCTTGTCCAGCACGTCGTCTTCCGTGCGCGCCGGGGTCTTGCTGGCCAGCGCCAGGAACAGGCACATGTGGGAGCCGCCGATGCTGACGCCCGTGCCCGCATAGCCGGGGTGGATGCCGTGGCCGGTGACGAAGTCCCCGTAAAGAACCTCGTTTTTCATGCGCTGCACGCCGTTGCGGATGGCCGGCAGAACGGAGTTGTCCCGGTAGCGCAGCCAGTATTCGCACAGGAAGATGCCCGCGGAGGCCTGGGGGACGGCCCACCAGCACTGGGAGCCGGAGAAGGCGATGTACTGAGCCGCCTTTTTAATGACGGGATCATATTTCGGGTTGCCCGTGGCCATCAGGGCCAGCCCGGCCCAGCCCGTGTCGTAGTGGTTGCCGCAGTAGCCGCCCGGGCGTTCCCAGGAGCCGTCCTCGCGCTGCTGGGCCGCCAGCCATTCGCTCATCATGTGGACCACGGCCTTGCTCTTGGCGCAGTTTTTCGGGAAGCCGAGGGCATAGCTTCCCAGCTGGGGAATCTTGAACGTGACGTTTTTCACGTATTTCTTCACGGAGTCCGGCAGGGTGGCGGAACCGCCCACATGGACAGCCACGCCCACGGAGGCCGCCCCTCCGGGCGTTCCGGTGCCTTTCAGCTTCCAGTCTCCCTTGGGAATGTCAAAGACCAGGGAGGAGACGGCGTGAGCCAGCCACACCTTGCGCTCGGGGTCATATTTGGCCGCGCCGTAGCCCACGCTGTATTGCAGGGGCTTGAGCTTGGTCAGCGGAACGGGGCCACCGGGGCCTTCCAGCCTCAGGTCCGACCATTCGAAGCCGTCGCTGCCGATGCCGTTGCCGCCGTCATCCACATGAAGGCGCACCTGCTGGCCTCCCTTCACCGGAATGGAGAGGGAGACGGGCTTTTTGGCCCGTTCCTCCCGGAAGACTTCCTTCCAGAGCGGCTGGATGCCCTGGATTTTCTCCACATTTTCCGCAGGAATGAGGTTCAGGGTGATTTTTCCGGCGCCTTCCGCCTTGTCCACCAGCAGGCCCGCGTGCATGTCCAGGCCGCGCCTGTCCTGGTGCTGGTAGGGGCCGTAAAGCACATCCAGGCTTTGGGCCGTCTTGAAGGGCTGGCCGTCAATGCCCAGGATCAGGTCGCCCTCCTTCACGTATTTTTCAGCAGGGGAGCCTTCAATCACCTGGGTGACCATGTAGAGGTTCGCCACGGGTTCCCCATTGGGGTCCAGCAGGGTTTTTGGGAAAAAGCCCCGGAAGTTCGTGTCCGGCCAGGAGGCGTCCAGGCCGCGGGCGCGGAAGCCCAGAGGGCCGAAGGTGGTGATCCAGCCCTTGGCCACTTCCTCGGAGTTGCCGAACCAGCTCGTGTACAGGTTGGCGTACTGCTTCCTCCACTGGTTCAGCGTCATGGCCTTGGCGAATTTTTTCACGTAGGCGTTGACGTCTCCCATGTTGGTGGTCTGCCTGGCGGCTTTTCCGCGCGGACGGCCGGGGGAGGCGGGTTTGACGGCAGCTTGTGCCGCCAGGGCCGGAGCATCCTTCTGTTTGGTGGGAGTTTCCGGTTCCGGCTGTTCCGCAGACGTGGCGTCGTCTGCCGGAGCGTCCGCCTCTCCGGCAGGCTGTTCAGGTTCGGGAGCAGGTTCTTCCGCGGGAGTGGCGGAGCCGTCTTCGTCCTGTTCCTCAGGGGCACTGGCGGACGGCGTTTCTTCCGGCTGTTCCGCTGCTCCAGCCGGGGGGGCCTCCGCGGCGGCGCTTTCCTGTTCAAAGGGGTCTTCCACTTCCGCAGCAGGCAGGGCGGCTTTCTTTTCCGGTTTGGGTGCTTCCTTCTTCTCTTTTTTGGGCTGCGTACTGGACGGTTCCTGCGGGGTGGCGGGGTCCTCCGCAGGCTTCTGCGTGTAGTAATAAGCGGCGCAGGCGCCTCCCAGCAGAATCAGGATAAGGATCCAGATGCCGGCGGAGCTTTTCTTTTTCCGGGGCTGGGAAAGGGGTACCGCATGGACGGGGGGCGCTCCTGCTGCGGGAGTGGCCAGGGTTCTCTGGTCGCGCTGGAGGGGCTCCACGGGAGTAGCCGGAAGCGGGGACTGCTCCGCGGCGGGATGAACGCCGGGCAGGGCATAAACCAGGTACAGGGTGCCCAGGGCGGGGATTTCCCCCAGAGAGCCGATGCGGAACTGGGCTTCAAAATCGTTTTTCAGCGGAAGGACTTCCTGTTCGATGTCCGTAGTTTCCGGATAACGCAGTTTTCCGCTTTCCGGATCGCGCACGGCAAGGCCCTGCGGACAGAATTCACGGACCAGGTATTGCACGTGGTTGGCGTCCGACGCGTAATAGACATGGCAGAGGGCATCCGTCTGCTTCAGTGACTGGATAAGGTAGCCGTTGATATTAAATCCGGAAGGCAGTGGGGGAGTGGTTTCCATGGTCAGGAGGCAATTGATAATCCGGCTACTTATTACCACATCCGGAGAGCTCTTTCAATGTAAAAGGGCGCTTTCCGGCTGCGGCGTGTGACGCGATTAATTGATTATTTACTTGAATACATGGCTATTATGTGGTGCAAGCAAGGCTCGATTTTCCGTTTTTTCATTACGATCATGAGTTCCGACATTAGATTAGATGCCTTGCAGTACCATTCCCAGCCCCGCCCCGGCAAGGTGGAAACGCTGCCCTGCAAGCCCTGCTTTTCGCAACGGGATTTGACGCTTGCCTATTCCCCGGGCGTAGCCGAACCCTGCCTCCGCATCAAGGAGGATCCTTCCCAGAGCGCCCTGTACACAGGACGCTCCAACCTGGTGGGCGTGGTGACCAACGGCACCGCCGTTCTGGGCCTGGGCAACATCGGTCCGGATGCGGCCAAGCCGGTGATGGAAGGCAAGGGTGTTCTGTTCAAGGTGTTCGCGGACATTGACGTTTTTGACATTGAATTGAACGTCAAGGAGCCGGAAAAACTGATCGAGGTTATCAAGACCATGGAGCCCACCTTCGGAGCCATCAACCTGGAAGACATCAAGGCCCCGGAATGCTTCATGGTGGAGGAACGCCTCCGCGAGGAAATGAACATCCCCGTGTTCCATGACGACCAGCACGGAACGGCCGTCATCTCCGGCGCCGCCCTGCTGAACGCCGCAGAACTGACGGGACGCAAGCTGGAAGACATGAAGGTGGTCGTCGTAGGGGCTGGGGCCGCGGGCATTTCCTGCGCCAAGTTTTACATGACGCTGGGCGTCCGCCGCGAACATATCTACATGTTTGACTCCAAGGGGCTGATTCATACCGGGCGCATCGACCTGCACGCCACGAAGGCCCAGTTCTCCCAGTCGGAGGACTGCTCACTGGATGAAGCCCTCACCGGGGCGGACGTGTTCCTGGGGCTTTCCACCAAGGGGCTGCTCACGCAGGACATGGTGAAGCTCATGGCTCCTTCCCCCATCATCTTCGCCTGCGCTAATCCGGATCCGGAAATTACGTACCAGGACGCCAAGAAGGCGCGCCCGGACTGCATCATGGGTTCCGGCCGTTCCGACTGGCCCAACCAGGTGAACAACGTCTCCTGCTTCCCCTTCATTTTCCGCGCCGCCCTGGACGTGCACGCTTCCGTCATCAATGAACAGATGAAGATTGCCGCCGCCCGGGCGTTGGCGGATCTGGCGAAGGAACCCGTTCCGCAGGAGGTGGTTGACCTGTACGGGGGCGCTCCCCTCAGCTTCGGCATCGATTACGTGATTCCCAAGCCCATCGATCCCCGCATCATTGAATGGGAATGCCCGGCAGTGGCCCAGGCGGCCATGATTTCCGGCGTGGCCCAGTCCCCCATCCGGGACATGGAGGCTTACACGCTTGAACTGCGCAAGCGCATTGCCGCTGCCCGGGAGCGCGTTTCCGGCGTAGTGCGCAGTTATTTGTAAACGGCTCCGGCGTAAAGCCGGAAAATCCATGCCGCCGTGGTACGCGCCCGGCGGCTGCATTTGGCCGGGGGAGGTCCGTTCCCCCGGTTTTTTATGCCGGGTAGCGGTGAGGCGGTGTTGAGCCCTTCATTTGGAAAGAGGCCTTCAGGGGGGGGACGCCTCCGGCCTCTGCCGCTTCCGGATGAATAGGCGGTTGAAGGGCGCACTGGCTTTTCCAATGTTCGTTCGTCCGCGCTCCGTTTTTTCAGTTGCCGCAAGGGGTTGCGGCTCTCCATCCGGCTGATGGGAGGGGGCGTTGGGCGGAACGGTTCAGTGCTTAGCCAGCGCGTTTCTGACCTGTTCCGTCTGTTCCCGGTCCGGAATGAGTTCCGCGAGAACCTGGCTGTTTTCCTCCAGGGCGTCAAGCTGGTCGAAGTCTTCCGCCGTCCGGATAACCAGGTAGCGCATGCCCCATTGTTCCGCAATGGCCTTGAAGGAGTAGGCGTGGGGCTGCACAAGCAGGTTACGCATGGCTTCCGAATGGCTGGCCGCTCCGGGCAGGGCGCGGAAGATGCCGCCCCCGCCGTTGTTGATGACGCCGAGCACGCGGGTTCCCTTGTCCAGCTGGGGGAGGAGGGCCAGCGCGTTGGAGTCGTACATGGCGGTCAGGTCTCCTACGAGGGCCCAGGAACGGGAACACCGGGCGGAGACCCCCAGAAAGCCGGAGATTTGCCCGTCAATGCCGTTGGCCCCGCGGTTGGCGCGGACGTTTTCCGTGGGGACGGCCATCTGGGCGAAGCTGTTCCAGTACCGCACGGGCATGGAGTTGCCCAGGTAAATGCAGTCGCCGTCCGCGGCAAAGCAGGAGAAGGCGCGCACCATGGCCTGCTCGCTGTCCGGGCAGGTGATGAGCAGTTCCTCCATCAGGGCCTTCCTGCGCTTGTTCATGGCGCGCAGGCCGTTGACGTCCCCCACGGGGTCCACGTCGCCCAGAGCGTGCAGAATGGCTTCCAGGTCTCCGGTGACGACGGCGGAGGGCCGGGCCAGCCCGGAGAATCCGGTGCGGGTGACGGAGAAGACTTCCGTGGAAGGGATGTCCTCCAGGTCGCGCCAGAAGCGGGCCACGGGCACGTCCCCTATTCTGAGCAGGATGGCGGGCGGGTTTTCCCTCAGCAGGGCGTCCGCATCCGTCAGGGCCAGATGGGCCAGTTCCTCCCGGAGGCCGGAGGTGGCGTCCGCCACCACGGGGGCTTTCAGTTCATTCGCGAGCCACAGGGCAGGGGCCTGCTCCGTGGGGTCCAGTCCGCCGAGCATGACCACCAGCCCGCCGCGCGATTTGAAGCGCAGGGCTTGGGCCAGTTCCGCCAGGGAACCGCGGAATTCGCTGTCTTCCGGCGGTTCCGCCGGGTAAAGGTCGCAGTTGCCGGGATTCCAGGCGGGGTCCGGGTCCGGCAGGCAGACGTTGATGTGCAGGGGGGAGGCGTAATCCCAGTCTTCCAGAATGTCTTCCGGCAGGCTGTCCGGCGTTTCCAGATCAATCGTGGGCGCGTAAATGCCGAACAGGTCCGCCTGTTCGATGGCCTGCGGAGCGGCGGAGCCGCGGTAGTCCGCCGGGCGGTCCGCGGTGAGCAGGAGCAGGGGCCGGCGCTCATAGTACGCCGCCGATAATGGCGACATCTATGTATTCTCACCATCATATGC
>OGXE01000772.1_pt1 | contig 29596 bp, 31 predicted proteins | sample 1576181 | NCBI WGS metagenome assembly OGXE01 (sample SAMEA3541478, study PRJEB24748) | human gut metagenome | biome: human gut; feature: human-associated habitat; material: faeces | place: China | collected 2012 | reverse complement strand
CGAAAGAATGCATTGACGTAATTCGTGAAGAAGTAAAGCGATGGAATGATTCCCGCACCGCTGGCATTCGCATCAAAGGAGAGTGATATGACCACTATAACCGATAAGAAACAGTATCCAGGCGAGCAATATCTTAATGAGCTGATCACCAACATAGAGTTTGCTGCAAGGGCACCAGTTGAAGTCGTGAGAGCAATGGCAGCAGAGCTACAGAAGCGGCGCGAAGCTGATAGTGCCGAACCTGCAAGTAATCATGAAGAGTTGCCACTTGATTATCTCCAAGGTCAAAAAGATGGTCTTGAATGGGCTGCGCAGCTTGCAGAAGCAAATCACCCACAAACTGGCGACTGGCTTTACGATGACCCGCTGGAGCTAGCTAAAGCTATCAGAAAAGGTCCTGACATGCCCGAATTCGATGGACCAACTCCGGTAACTCCGGATGGTTGGATAAGCTGTAGTGAGCGAATGCCAGAAATGGGAGAGCGACAATGCTATGTGTTAGCAGCTGACTTTAAAAACAACTACCCACCAAACATCCCCAACACTCAGGTCGGCGTATATGGCGACTGGTTTAATGATGGCAATCCCACTTGGGATGACGGTGGTGGCGAAGACCTGTATCTCAAAGAGGTAACCCACTGGATGCCGCTACCAGAACCGCCGCAGGAGGTGAAGTAATGAACAAGTGCAACGCTCTGCTTTATGCCATGGTGATTGGTTTCGGCCTGGCTGCTGGTATCCGGGTTTATATTGCCTGGGAGTCATTAATCAATCTGGCGTGGAGTGCGATTCGTGGCTAAATCCCCCGCAGAGCGCAAAGCCGCTCAGAGAGCCAGACAAGCTGCATCTGGTGTGCGTAAGCTGGAAATTGTGCTTGATGCTCAGGAAATTGAAATGCTGGAGCGTAACTGTGCCACGCGTCGCCCCGGGCGTGCGCCTTACGAATTTGGTGAGTATATAGCGTTACTGATCCGCCAGGATGATGCACGCGTGCTCGGGCGTATAAAATCGATCAGCAGAAAATGTTGCGGTAAGTGCGGCGAGAGAGTTCCAGTTAATTCATGTCCGTGTAATGGTGACTTGCAATGCTGGGTGACTAAAGGCTGGCATGAAACGAAATTAATAGTGTGACATGTCACGAGTAGATTATGCATGATGAATTTGACGGGTTTTGAATACTGCCGCCAACTATGGCGGCTTTATTTTGCATGGTACTATTACCACAACGGTAACTATTACCACGGTGGTTATGATGCCTGCTGAACCTAAAACCTATAAACGCAAATCAACGCAATTTAAGCCACTAACAGCAATGCAGGAGGCTTATTGCCAGTCATACATCAAAACGCCTGAAAACCAGACTCAGGCAGCGATTAACGCAGGATTCTCCCCAAATACAGCGGCAGTTAAAGCCAGTGTCATGATGCGCGATGAACGCATTCAAAAACGGATTGCCGAGTTGATGGAGGAGCGCAACAAACGAATGCGCGTCAGTGCTGATTACGTTCTCATGCGCCTGGTGGAGATCGACCAGATGGACGTGCTGGATATACTGAACGATGACGGCGGGATGAAGCCGATCGCTGAATGGCCGAAGGTCTGGCGTACCTCTCTCAGTGCTATGGATATCGCTACCATCAAGACAACCCAGGCTTCCCTGCAAAAAGAGAATGGCGAGGCGGATCTCTCTGTTGAGGATGTCGAGCATATCCTGAAGAAGGTGAAATGGCCCGACAAGGTGAAAAACCTCGAGCTCATCGGTAAGCACGTCGACGTTAACGCGTTCAAAGAACGTCTGGATGTTAATGTGAATGTGACAATTGCTGATCGCATAGCAGCAGCCAGGAAGCGACTCAAAGAACGTCAGGATGGCAATCAGTGACAGATGCAGCGTTATCTCCTGAAGAGCAGTTGATCGAGGATATTGCAGGGTTCACTCACGATCCGCTTGGCTATGCCCTCTATGCGTTCCCGTGGGGGGAAGAGGGGACTGAACTGGCACATGCTACCGGCCCACGTCAGTGGCAGGCCGATGCGTTCCGAGAGATACGTGATCACCTGCAGAATCCCGAGACGCGCTATCAGCCGCTTATGCTGGCACGTGCTTCGGGCCACGGTATTGGTAAATCAGCATTCATCTCAATGTTGATCAACTGGGGCATGTCCACTTGCGAGGATTGTAAGGTCGTGGTGACCGCCAACACCGACAACCAGCTACGAACGAAGACCTGGCCGGAAATTATCAAGTGGTCGAACCTTGCTATCACGAAAGACTGGTTTACCTGTACCGCTACCGCGATGTACAGCAATGACCCTGGGCACGACAAGCGGTGGCGAGCTGACGCAATCCCCTGGTCTGAGCACAACACTGAGGCATTCGCCGGACTACACAACGAGCGCAAACGCATCATCGTGGTATTCGATGAAGCGTCGAACATTGCGGATCTGGTGTGGGAAGTTGCTGAGGGTGCGCTTACGGACGAAGACACTGAGATTATCTGGGTGGCGTTCGGAAACCCTACACGTAACACCGGACGTTTCCGCGAATGTTTCCGCAAATATAAACATCGCTGGAAAACTGCGCAGATTGACAGCCGGACGGTGGAAGGCACTAACAAACATCAGTTGCAGAAATGGGTTGATGACTACGGGGAAGACAGCGACTTCGTTAAAATCCGTGTGCGTGGCATATTCCCTGATGCATCTGAATTGCAGTTTATCCCTACCGGTCTTACTGACGAGGCAATGAAACGGGTGGTAACCGCTGCGCAGGTGGCACATGCTCCGGTGATAATCGGCGTTGACCCGGCATACTCCGGCGTTGATGACGCTGTGATATACCTGCGGCAGGGGCTGCACAGTAAGGTGCTGTGGACTGGCAACAAGACCACTGACGATCTGATTATGGCGAAGCGTATCGCTGACTTTGAAGACCAGTATCAGGCTGACGCGGTGTTCATCGACTTCGGTTACGGAACCGGTTTGAAGTCAATCGGTGATGGCTGGGGGCGTACTTGGCAACTTGTTCCGTTCGGCGGCGCGTCTACTGACCCTCAGATGCTCAACAAGCGCGGGGAGATGTTCAACTCATGCAAGACATGGCTGAGGTTGGGCGGGATGCTGGATGACCAGGAAACAGCGGACGATCTGTCTGCGGCAGAGTACAAAGTTCGCGTGGACGGTAAAATCGTTATCGAACCGAAGGAAGATATCAAAGAACGACTTGGGCGTTCACCTGGTAAAGGCGATGCGCTACTGCTGACGTTTGCGTTCCCGGTAGCCAAGAAAACTAATGACCCACGGCAGCAGCAGGGCAGGGCTATAATAGATTATGACCCGTATGAGTAAATATGCCATAGTGGATTGGTTATTTATTTTTGTATTTTCTCCTTTAGACTTAAATTTAAACTAACTAAATGATCCCATGCATTTTTATTTATTTTTAAGTATGTATTTGGGGTGCTGTTATTTATGTCAGTTAAAAAAGGAAAGTTAGCATTGAAGTTTATTATTGAGCTTTCTGCTTTTTTTAATGTTGTGTTAAGTTCATTATAAGCCATCAAGGTATTATCATAGGCTTCTTTTGCAATGGCCAATTCTGATTGGTTTTTTTTTAAACTTAAATTAAGGTGCAGAATGTTGTCTTCTAATTTCCGCTTGTTCTCTTTTTCAATAATCAATTCATTCTGCACTTGGGATCTTGACTCCTGTTCAACTTTGAGAGTGGCCTCAGCTTTAACCAGTTTGCTCTGAAGTTCAGTTATTGTGTCCGTGAGATTTGAGATTTTGCTTTCTTTGTCTTTAAGGTTATCTATTGCTTTTTCATGGTCTTTTTTTATTGAAATAATATTCTCTTCAATGAAGCGTTCTTCTTTTTTATCAGCAAGTTTCTTTCTTGCTTCATTTTCTGCTAATAGTTGCTGCAGTTCGGCGATCTTTATTTTAGATGCAAGGCTCATTTCAATTGTGTCTGAGTTAGGTTTATCTTGTATTATTGTAATCAATTTATTAATTTGCGGTAAAAGGATAACTATCAATGCTGTAGTGCATATTGGCGCAATTAAAAAGCTGACGATGCCGAAAGAGCCATTAATAATAGCAAGGCGCTTTTCAATATCCTTAGAACTAAAAAATAGAATTGCTAACATCTGCCAATTAAAGCAAAGCCAGGAAAAAACAAATGCCCCAAGGAACGGGCTTTTCACCCGCTCAAGAGATGCTTGGCGGAAAGAGGAGTAAATGTCACGGATGAAGTCAAGCATGTCACGGCCTTGTGTTATTAGTTTGCAGTATATTACCCATAAGGTAATCAGTAGTCACTAGAAAAAAAGCCCACTGAAGTGGGCGAACTGGAAGCAATGAGTTATGCCTTCCGTGGCTGTACGGGTTTACAGCATGAAGTCATCGCAATGGCGTCCTGCTGTAAAAAGGGCGGTGATAGTCCTTCAAGGGAAACCATCACCGCCAAGCACCTGGAACTTCTGGCATCACGGTCCTTAGGCGTGATTCTGGCGTGGCATGCAGGATTCGAACCTGCGACCAACCGCTTAGAAGGCGGTTGCTCTGTCCAACTGAGCTAATGCCACAACGCTGAGAGCACTTAGCCTGTTAAGGCGCCACACTTTGTCGCGGCTCCATAAATGCTCTCATCGTTGTACCCTCGTCTCTTCCGAGGCGTCACACCGAATCGCCGGGATGGTGAATCCCCGTGCGCGGAATAAAACCGCTCGACTTGCACATTCCGGCTACCTGGTTCGTTTGCCCGAGCAAGGGAGGGTGCACCTTAAACGTATCCAGACCGCTATCGGCGCATGTGCCATACGCCGTACTGCTCAAAATAAAAGCTCACTCCACCTGTTCAATTTAACGACAAGCCAGTCAGGTTAGTAACCGGAATGAAATCTTTGGTTACCTGAAAGGTAATAATTCTTGCGTTAAATGTCAACTATCTACGATAAATAAATCATATGTGGTTAAATTGGTAATAATTTAATTGCGTACGGAGTCATTGATATGTGCATGGGTAGCTCACCATCAGTGCCTGCAACACCAGAAGTTCAGGCAGCACCACAGGAGCAGGATGCCGCCGTTGTTGATGCCCGCGACGAAGAAACTCGTCGCCGTCGCGCTGCTGCTGGTCGTAGTTCTACGCTGCTTACCGGTTCTCAGGGCGACACATCAACCGCTAATACCAGCGGTAAAACGCTGCTTGGTCAGTAACCGGAGTCATTGAAATGGCGGAAACAACTAAAGAGCGATTGAACAAACAGTTCGCACAACTTGAAAGCGAGCGTCAGTCGTTCGAGCCGCACTGGCGCGAGTTGAGTGATTACATCAACCCGCGTGGTTCCCGCTTTCTGACTTCTGAGGTCAACCGTAACGATCGACGCAATACACGCATTATTGATTCGACCGGGACTATGGCGGCGCGCACTCTCGCCAGCGGCATGATGTCAGGCATCACAAGCCCCGCGCGTCCGTGGTTTCGCCTGGCTACGCCAGATCCTGAAATGATGGATTATGGCCCTGTTAAGTTGTGGCTTGAGGCGGTGCAGAACCGCATGAACGATATGTTCAATAAGTCGAATCTCTATCAGTCGCTGCCGCAGTTATACGGAAGCCTCGGCACATACAGCACTGGTGCAATGGCAGTGCTGGAAGATGACGAGGACATCATTCGCACAATGCCATTCCCGATAGGCAGTTACTACCTGGCTAACTCACCTCGTGGCAGTGTGGACACCTGTTTTCGCAAGTTCGCTATGACTGTTCGTCAGCTTGTTCAGGAGTTCGGGCTAAATAACGTCAGCGAATCCGTAAAAAGCATGTGGGAAAGCGGCACCTACGAGAAGTGGATTGAAGTGATGCATTCGGTTTACCCGAACATTGACCGCGATACATCGAAGCTGGATAGCAAGAACAAGCCATTCAAATCGGTTTATTACGAGGTTGGTGGCGATAACGACAAGTTGTTGCGTGAGTCCGGATTCGATGAGTTTCCAATTATGGCTCCGCGCTGGGAAGTTAACGGCGAAGATGTTTATGGATCATCATGCCCGGGTATGCTGGCGCTTGGACCTGTTAAGGCATTGCAGCTTCTTCAGAAGCGCAAGTCGCAGTTGATTGATAAAGCCACCAATCCGCCGATGGTTGCTCCGACTTCCCTCAAGAATCAGCGTGCCTCCCTTCTTCCTGGCGACATCACGTATATCGATCAGATTACTGGTCAGGATGGTTTCAGGCCTGCTTATCTGGTTAACCCCAGTACAGCAGATCTGGTAGCAGACATTCAGGACACTCGGCAAATCATTAACAGCGCCTACTTTGTCGATCTGTTCATGATGTTGCAGAACATCAATACCCGCTCGATGCCTGTTGAAGCGGTGATCGAAATGAAAGAAGAAAAACTTCTGATGTTGGGGCCGGTTCTGGAGCGTCTGAACGACGAATGTCTTAATCCTCTCATTGACCGCGCTTTCTCGATGATGGTGCGTAAAAACATGCTGCCGCCACCGCCTGACGCGATGGAAGGTATGCCCCTGAAGGTCGAATACATTTCCGTCATGGCTCAGGCGCAGAAGTCTATCGGCCTGTCCAGTCTGGCATCCACGGTCAACTTCATTGGTCAACTTGCGCAAGCGAAACCAGAAGCTCTCGACAAACTCAACGTTGATCAGGCGATCGATGCATTCGCTGATATGTCCGGAGTGTCTCCAACCGTCATTGTTCCGCAGGAACAGGTTGAGCAGACTCGCCAGCAACGGGCACAGCAGCAACAGCAGCAACAAATGATGGCGATGGGGATGGCGGCGGCACAGGGTGCCAAGACGCTAAGCGAAGCTAAAACTTCTGATCCGAGTGTTTTGTCAGCTATGGCGAATGCAGTTAGTGGTCAGGGTGGGAAATCACAATGACAGATTACGAAGATGATCAACTGAAAGAAGAAAGCGCCCGTAAGCAACGTGACATGGCACAGCGTGAAATTGATGACATTCGCTTTGTCATGAGCAGTGAACATGGGCGTCGCGTTGTCTGGTCGGTGCTGGAGAAAGGCCGTGTGTTTTCCGCTATCTCACCGATGGACGCTATGGCAATGGCATTTAATGAGGGGCAACGCAATCTGGCGCTGGAACTGTTTCAGCGCGTTATGGCGCATTGCCCTGAACAGTATTTGAAGATGGCCAAAGAGGCCAGTGAACAGGAGTGATCATGAATTTATTTGAGCGTTTGCTGTATCGCCGTCTTTGCAATGAGCAACCAGTCGATGGTGGAGCAGCTCCGGCTGCGTCAGAACCGTCAGCGCCTGCAGGTGATAACCCTGCTCCAGTTGGTGATCCATCACAACAGGAAGGTGATAAGCCACAACCTGTTGCTGATGGCGATAAACCTGCTGATGACAAAAAGCCTGAAAACGATAAGCAGGATGAAAAAAAGGACGGCGATAAACCAGAGGGTGCGCCTGAGAAGTACGAGTTTCAGGCTGCCGAAGGCGTAGAGCTGGATACAGAAGCGTTGAAGGAATTCGAGCCGGTGGCGCGAGAACTTAACCTGACCAACGAGCAAGCGCAAAAGCTGGTTGATGCTTATCAGAAGATTCTGGCAGGTGTTCAGCAGCGCCAGGCAGAAGCCTGGCAGAAAACAACCGAGCAGTGGGCTGCGGATGTAAAAGCTGACAAAGAAATCGGTGGCGACAAGTTGATTTCTAACCTTAGCGCCGCACAGCGTGCGCTTGACCAGTTCGGGACACCTGAACTCAAAGAATATCTGAACACCACCGGGATGGGTAATCACCCTGATCTGGTTAAAACGTTCGTGAAAATCGGAAAGGCGATGTCTGAAGATGGCATGGTCACCGGTGGTATTGAAGGCCAGCGTAGTGCGGCCGAAGTGCTCTATGGCAAATAAGAGAGGAAATGACAATGGCTGTTAAAGGCTTAACTGCGCTAACGCTGGCTGACTGGGGTAAGCGCGTCGATCCAAACGGGAAAGTCGATAAGATTATCGAGCTTCTCGGTCAAACTAACCCGATCCTTCAGGATATGCCTTTTGTCGAAGGGAACCTTCCTACCGGACACCGAACCACCATTCGTTCTGGTTTACCTTCAGCTACCTGGCGTTTGCTGAACTATGGCGTACAGCCAAGCAAATCAACCACGGTGCAGGTCACCGATTCCGTTGGCATGCTGGAAACCTATGCTGAAGTCGATAAGTCACTGGCTGATCTGAACGGCAATACCGCCGAATTCCGCCTGTCTGAAGACCGCGCATTTATTGAAGCGATGAATCAGCAGATGGCGCAGACGCTGTTTTATGGTGATTCCAGCGTTAACCCTCAGCAGTTTATGGGACTGTCCTCCCGCTATTCCAGCCTGTCTGCGGGTAATGCTCAGAACATCATTGATGCTGGTGGCACGGGTACAGATAACACCTCAATCTGGTTAGTGGTGTGGGGCGAAAACACCGTGCATGGCATCTTCCCGAAAGGGCAGAAGGCTGGCATCCAGATGGAAGATAAAGGCCAGGTGACACTGGAAGATGCTAATGGCGGCAAGTACGAAGGCTATCGCACCCATTACAAATGGGATAACGGACTTGCTCTGCGTGACTGGCGTTATGTTGTTCGCATTGCAAACATCGATGTCAGCAATCTTTCAGAACCTTCCTCTGCCGCAAATATTGCGAAGTTGATGGTTAAAGCACTGCATCGCATTCCGAACCGTGGCATGGGGCGCCCGGTGTTCTACATGAACCGCACTGTAGGCCAGGCTCTTGATTTGCAGTCTCTGGAGAAAACATCTCTGGCGATCAGCGTAAAAGAGACTGAAGGCGAGTGGTGGACGTCATTCCGTGGTGTACCAATCCGTGAAACTGATGCGCTTCTGGAAACAGAAGCCCGCGTGGTGTAACGCCTGTTATTAACCTGTGGGTCGTAACAGACCCACTAATGGAGAAAGAAGATGATCACCGACAAACTGTTGATGTTCTCCGAAGCACAGGCGGTAACTGATACCGCGGCTTCTACTGACGTAATCGATCTCGGTCCAATTGACGGAAAACGTCGTGATATCGGCGTGGGTTACCCGCTTGAGTTTTGGGCGCTGGTTAACACAGCCGCCGCAGCAAGCGGTGATGCAACTGTAAACATCCAGTTACAGACGAGTGAGGATAACAGCTCATGGACCACTATTTATGATAGTGGTGCACTGGCAAAGACCACCCTGACAGCAGGTAAACGAGTTGTTTCTGCAAAGGTGCCTGCCGGTGTTCAGCGATATCTGCGTGTTAACTACTCCGTCGCAACTGGCCCACTAACGGCTGGCGAATTCACTGCTGGTATCAGTCTTGATGTTGATGCCAATACGCCGTATCCGATCCGCTCAAAAGTAACTGGTTAAGGTGATATCGATGTCAGGTGAGAAACCAAGATACCGCGTTCTGCGCCTCTCTCATATCCATAACACTCTGTGGCAGGAGGGGGCAGAAATCGAATACGAAGGTGAGCCTGGTAGCGCACTGGAACCTGTTAACGATGCAGCCAGACAGGCAAAAGCAAAAGTTGCAGGAAAGGTGTCAATGGCAGCAACCAGCACCAAAATCATCAACGATGTGTCAGATGATGGTGAACTGGATAAGCTCCGTGAAGAGTACGAATTGCTCTTTAACGAGAAGCCACACCATAACGCCAAAGCCGAAACGCTCCGCGAGAAGATCGCAGATAAGCGTAAAGAACTGGGCGTGTAAGCCTCGCGAATCAGACAAGGGGGCTTCGGCCCCTTTATTGCAGGAGTGTATATGGAACTAGTAAACCTCAAAACCGGCACTGACAGCTACCAGGATGAGAGCGGAGAAACCAGAACTCGCGATGAATACCCGTGGGGGCTGTGCATCACGCTGAATAACGACACATTGAATAAGCTGAAGGCGCAACCTCAGGGCGTCGGAACAGAAGTGATGATAACTGCGAAGGCTGTTATTCGAGGCCTGTCTGCCAGAGAAACTGACGATGGTGTTAATCGCAGCGCCGATCTGCAGATCACTGATATGGCAATCGCTCCTGTTTCCGGTGATGTAGAAAAATCAGCGGCTGAAACCCTCTACGGTAACGGGGGTGAGTGATGGCCTCTATAGTAGAGATCTGTAATCGTGCGCTGTCCAATATTGGCAACAGCCGCAGCATTAACAGCCTGACGGAAGCCAGCAAGGAAGCGGGGGAATGTTCGCTGCACTTTGAGGCCTGCCGTGATGCTGTTCTTTCTGATTTTGACTGGAACTTTGCTACCAAACGCGTGGCGCTTGCAGATACGAGCAATCCACCGCCTGACTGGGAATACGCGTACCAGTACCCGTCAGATTGTCTGCGCATTACTGAAATTATGCTTCCTGGTGTACGCAATCCAACAGCAGCAATGCGCGTTCAGTACGAAGTTGGTGCAGACACCAACGGAACAGGAAAGTTGATCTACACAGACCAGCCTCAGGCATGGCTCAAGTATGTCTCTCGCGTTACAGATGTGAACATGTTTGATGCCATTTTTATGGAGGCGTTGGCCTGGCGTCTTGCGGCAGCCATTAACATGGCGCTGACTGGGAATGCAGACCTCGGTACGTTTGCCCTCAATATGTACAATCGCGTGATTCTTAGTGCTGGCTCGCATAGCCAGAATGAATCACAGGAACCACAGCCACCGGTTGACGAGTTTACCATTGCGAGGTTGTCCTGATGGCTATCAGTTGGATCCAGCCCAGCTTTGCCGGTGGTGAGATTGGACCGTCGTTGTATGGTCGTATCGACATGGCGAAGTACCAGGTAGCATTGCGCAAGTGCGATAACTTTATCGTGCGGCAGTATGGCGGCGTTGAGAATCGACCTGGTACGCGTTTTGTCGGTGCCGCCAAATACCCAAATCGGAAATGCCGCCTGATCCCGTTCCAGTTCTCGACTGTTCAGACCTATGCTCTGGAGTTCGGACACCAGTACATGCGCGTTATCAAAGATGGTGCGTTGGTGCTGAACAGCAGCAATGTTATTTATGAAATTGCCACGCCATATACTGAAGCCGATCTGTTCCGAATTAAATTCACGCAAAGCGCCGACGTGCTTACGCTGGTTCACCCGGCATACCCGCCGAAAGAGTTGCGCCGCTATGCGCATGACAACTGGCAACTGGTTGATGTGGTAACGAAGAACGGGCCATTTGAAGATATCAATATTGACGAGTCAGTGACGGTTTATGCCAGCGCCAGCACCGGGACAATTACGTTAACGGCAAGCGCCTCTATTTTTGGCGCGGAGCAGGTAGGCAAATTGTTCTATCTGGAACAGCCAGCAGTGGATTCAGTACCGGTATGGGAAACCAGTAAGAGTACGTCGATTGGCGATATTCGCCGTGCAGACAGTAACTACTATCGCGCTGTTACGGCAGGTAAAACAGGCACTTTGCGCCCTTCGCATACAGAAGGCACATCATGGGATGGCTGGGGCGGATCCGGAGATGATGATACTGGCATTGAGTGGGAATATCTGCACAGTGGTTTTGGCATTGCCCGTATCACTGTTGCAAATGGCACTACTGCAACTGCCCAGGTGATTTCCTATATCCCTTCGCAGGTCGTTGGCGAGGATAATGCCAGCTATAAATGGGCTAAATATGCCTGGAACAGAGTTAATGGTTATCCTGGCACTGTTGTTTATTATCAACAACGTCTTTACTTCGCCGCATCGACTGCGTTCCCTCAGACTATTTGGGCCAGCCGTACCGGGGATTATAAGGATTTTGGCAAAAGCAATCCTACGCAGGATGACGACAGAATTATCTACACCTATGCCGGGCGTCAGGTTAATGAGATCCGTCACCTGATTGATGTTGGTTCGCTGGTGGCGCTGACTTCCGGAGGTGAGTACGTCATCACCGGCGACCAGAACAAAGTGTTAACCCCATCATCATTTGCATTCAGCTCTCAGGGATCAAATGGCTCGAGCAATGTCCCACCAATTGCCGTGGCGAATATTGCTCTGTTCGTCCAGGAGAAAGGCAGTGTTGTCCGTGATCTGGCCTACTCATTCGATGTTGACGGCTATCAGGGGAACGACCTGACCATCCTTGCCAATCATCTTTTTCAGAAGCACAGCATTGTTGACTGGTGCTTCTCGATTGTCCCTTACTCCAGCGCCTTCTGCATTCGTGATGACGGTAAATTACTGGTGATGACCTATTTGCGTGATCAGCAGGTTTTTGCATGGGCACCACAATCCAGTACCGGGAAATATGAAAGCACATGCAGTATCAGCGAAGGCAATGAAGATGCGGTGTATTTCGTCGTTAACCGAACCGTTAACGGGCAAACAGTGAGATACATAGAGCGACTGTCCAGCCGTTTATTTACCAGCGATGAAGATGCTTTCTTTGTTGATTCTGGCCTTAGCTATGATGGAAGAAATACGTCTGACAGAACGATGACCATCACTGGTGGTTCTGGTGAATGGGATTACCGTGCGGAATATACAATCAGTGTTTCTGGTGGTGCGTACTTCACCAGTGGCGATGTCGGTGCGCAACTACAGTTCCCTTATATCGGAACTGATCCTGGTACTGGCGATGAAGTGTCAAAAGAATTACGTTGCGACATCATTTCTGTAACCAGCAATACCGCTGTAGTGGTTCGTGCTAACAGGAACGTCCCGCCATCCCTCAGGAATGTGGCCACCACGAACTGGCAGATGGCGCGTCGGACATTTGGAGGCCTGTCTCATCTTGAAGGCCAGACCGTAAACATTCTCTCTGATGCGAACGTGGAACCACAGAAAGTGGTTTCCGGAGGTGCCGTCACGCTGGAATCTCCGGGGGCTGTAGTGCACATCGGCCTGCCAATAACTGCTGAATTCGAAACACTGGATATCAACATTAACGGACAGGAAACGCTGCTGGACAAAAAACAGGTGATCCCGTCCGTTACTCTGGTTGTGAATGCCAGTCGCGGCATCTTGGCGACTACGCCCGGCGGTAAATGGTACGAATATCCACAGCGTGAATTCGAGTTCTATGATGATCCTGTTGATGACGCTACCGGAAAAGTAGAAGTGAAACTGGACAGTAACTGGGGCAAAAACGGGCGTGTAAAAATCCGTCAGCTTGACCCATTGCCGCTGTCTGTTCTTGCCGTTATTCCTCGCCTTACTGTTGGGGGATTCTGATGATCGACGTTCAAATTATTCCCGCTACCGAAGAGCATCTTCAGATGATTTTGCCGGATGTTCGTCAGGCTGATATTGACGAACTGTATGCGGTATCGCTGATGACTACCGAAGATGCGCTGCGTGTTGGTCTTCGCACTGCGACTATGGCCTGGTCAGGGTTCGCGAACGGAGAACTGGTAACCATGTTTGGCGTATCTCCGGCGTCAATGATCGGTGGCAATGGTACGCCCTGGCTGGTCGGGGCCAGCCGTATTGAAAAATATCAGAAGACATTTCTTCGCCACTGCCGACCTGTATTGCAGCAGATGCTGGCAGTTTATCCGCGCCTGGAAAACTACGTCGACGAGCGAAACCATGTTGCCAAAGCATGGCTGCACTGGCTTGGATTCAGGCTTGAAGAAGCCGCGCCTTATGGTGCTCTTGGTCTTAATTTCCACAGATTTCACATGGAGAGAAAATAATGTGCGATCCGGTTATTGCTGGTGGCGCAATGCTCGCCATGAGTGGCATTCAGGCATACACCCAGTACCAACAGGGAAAGTATGCCTCGAAGGTTGCAGAAGCGAACGCAGATATAGCCACAGCTCAGGCAAATGATGCAATAAACAGAGGTAACGCTGAAGCTGAGCAACGACGCAGAGAGACCCGACAGCGGCTTGGTACACAGGCGGCGACAATGGGGGCTACCGGCGCTGATTTATCTACAGGTAACGCGCTGGATATATTTGGCGACACTGCCCAGTTTGGCGCTCTTGATTCGCTGACGACGGTGAATAACGCGCAACGCGAGGCTTACGGTTATCAGGTTCAGGCTGCCAACTATAAAGCAGAAGCCAGTTCAGCCCGTAAACAGGGGAATGTGGGAGCAGCAACAACATTACTCACTGCGCCTCTGAAGGCATACGGTGCGTACCAGATGTTTGGTGGGACGTGGAGTCCGTTTACTCAAAGCACTCCTGCGCCAATCGGGGCAGCAGCAGGAACCAGATTACCCGGAGGATTATAATGCCAGTCGTACCAACAGTATCCGGACGTCAGGTTGAGAGTCGTGGAGTTCAGTCAGCAGGCTTGCAGACGTTTTCTCAGCAAGGTATTGGTGATGCTTTTGTTCGGGCAGGGACAGAGGCAATTGATGTTTTGGGGCAGGCAAAACAGCGTGCCAATATCGCTCTGGCTCAGGAGGCATCTCTTAACCTCAGTCAGATAAGCAGCGATCTGCTGAATAATCCTGAAACAGGATTGCTTAACCTGAAAGGGAAAAATGCTATTGGAAAAGGCCATGAGTATACGCAGCAGTTTGATGCTCAGGTCGAACAACTTGCTATGTCGCTGCCGGATGAACAGGCTCGTAATGCTTTCATGCAGCAGGCGCAGCAGCAGCGCATTCAGTTCACTACGCAGGCCGGGCGACACGAGATAGGGCAAATTAATGCCTACGAAGAAGGCCAGTTTCAGGCGACACTGCTGAACAATGGTAAAAATGCCGCAGCATTGTATGGCGACAACGCCGCATACGTATTGGCTAACAAGCAAACTTTCCAGCAAATTGAGGAGTACGGTGTTGCACATGGCTGGAGCAACGAGCAAATCCAGGCCAAGAAAATCGAGTTTAAAGAGAAGGTTGCTGATGCTGCATTGTCCCAGTGGTCGGCAAACAATGCGACCGCATTCATCCAAAGTAATGGCGAGTTAAGTGATACTGCTGCTGGAGCTCGCCGTGCTGTAGCAGATAGTGACTCTTCCGAGCGTGCCCGTGGCATACGCAACAATAACCCAGGAAATCTCGAATACAGCAAAACTAATCCGTGGGTAGGCCAGACCGGTGATGATGGTCGATTTGCTAAATTCGAAACACCTGAACACGGGATTCGTGCATTAGGGCGGAACCTGATGTCGTATCAGAGGCAGGGTATTGATACCGTCAGCGAGATAATTAATCGCTGGGCACCGCCTGCTGATAAAAATGACACTATGTCGTATATCAAAGCAGTGTGCGAACAACTTGGCGTTTCTGCTGATGAGCCTCTCGATGCATCTAATCCTGATACCCTGAAGGCGCTTTGTGCAGCCATTATCCATCATGAGAACGGTAGCCAGCCATACAGTGATCAGCAGTTAACTGCTGGTGTCAGTGCAGCACTTGGTTTATCAACAATTCCAACCAACACCAAACGCTATACCGGTAATGCAGCATTCGATGCGGCATCTCCTGAGGCGCAGGCAAGTTTTATGCGACAGGCGGATCAACTGCGTCGGCAGCAGCAGGCTGAATATAAAACGATGATTGACAGCCAGGTTCGCGATGCGACAGCTGCGTATATGCGTGGCGTTGAATTTCCTAACCCACCTGGTGAGGCTGATTTTATTGCAGCTTATGGAGTAAGAGAAGGAAACCTGCGATATACCGAGTTCAGAAATACGCAAATCGCCGGACAGTATATAGGCTCTTTCCGCAACATGCCGACAAGCAGCATTACAGCATATGTTGAGCAATTACGCCCGGATACTGGTGAGACAGGGGAGGGTTATGCGGCACGAGCCGCTCTTTATGACAACGTTGTGTCGGCTGCAAGTCAGGTGATAAAGCAGCGACAGGCTGATCCTGTACAGTTCTCTCTTGCCGCCGGACAGGCAAAGCCTATCGACATGAGCAATAAGGATAACTTTGGACAGAGCGTTGCCTTGCGTGCTGCTCAGGTCAGTGACCTTGCTAAGTCATATGGCACTCCACTGACGTTCTTTTCCAAAGACGAGGCCAATCAGATCGGTGTTTTCTTTCGTGATGCGCCCGTTTCCCAACAGGCAGCATATCTCGATACCATCAGGCAGAGCACTGGTGGTGGGCAGGTGTATATGTCAGCACTACAGCAGATCAGTGCCAACGCTCCATCTGCTGCCGTTGCCGGGATACTGATGGATAAGCCAGGTGGTATTTTGGCAGAAAAAAACTGGTTTAATCCTGATGTTTCCGTGTCTCCAGAAACCGCTGCGCAGACAATTCTTGCTGGCGCGGCGGCTCGTAAAGGTACTGATGACGCGAAAGGTATTCCGATGCCTAAAGATGCTGATCTTCGCCTTGAGTTTTCTGACATGGTGAAGGATGCATTTGCTGGTGATGCTCAGGGGGCATCAATGGCATACGAGATCGCAAAGGACTATTACGCTGGTGTGATGGCGAAAAAAGGCGTGGTATCAGGCGAAATTGACAATGATATCTGGAAACAGGCTGTTAACGTAGCTACAGGTGGCGTGCATGACTATAACGGAATGGGGAATGTTCTTTTGCCGTGGGGAATGTCTGCAGAGCAATTCGATAAGCAGGTTAATCAGGCTTGGAATGAACAAGTTGTTGGCACAGGGATAAAAACACCGCCTGGTCAGTATGGTTTGCAAAGTTACGGCGATAGTCAGTACCTGGTGAAACTTGGTACTGGTTATCTGCTAAAAGATGATGGTTCTCCCGTTGTTCTTGATCTGACACAGAAGCGTCAGAGATTCTCCGGAGATATTCCGCAATGAGTTACTTTGGCCTTAATCCAGTAAACCAGAATCAGCAGCTTGACGAAGCAGCATCAAATCCAGTTGGCTTTAACAGCGATGTTGGTTTTTTCGACAATGCTGTAGGAGCGGCATTGTCTGGTTTGTACTCCGGGCTGGTGGCAAAGCCAGATCAGTTGCTCTGGGCAGGGATGGATAAAATCGTATCCCCGATTGCTCAGTTTGTTAACGAAAACACCTCGCTCAATGACACTTCAGTTTCATACATTGCCGAGCAGAGAAAACTAGCAGAGCAGCAGGTTAAGCGGCTGACGCCTGATGCCGCGACAACCGGAACCGCCGGGCAGGTCCTTTATGGGTTGTTCGATATGGGCGGGCAGGCTGTTGTCGGTACAACGCTCGGTGGTCCGGTCGGAGGTGCTGCGGCGGTAACTTCGCTACAGGGTTTTTCTGAGTTTGAACGGCTGACAGCACAGGGTGTTGATTTCAGGACGGCGCAGGAAGCGGGATTAGTGCAGGGTATTACTGCTGGTGCCGGAACACTGATCCCTATGAGCCTCGGGTTACGTGCTGGTGGTGCGCTGGCGGAAGGTGTGGCGGCTCAGCTTGCGCGGACGGGTGAAAGTTCAGTGCGACGCGCCGCAGCAACAGCAGTACGTGCAACGCCAGATATTGCCTATGCCGCAGGTACAAATATTGCGTTCGGTATGGCACAGCGTGGGCTTACTGCAAAAACGCTTCGTGATGGTGGCTATAGCGAAATGGCTAATCAGTATGATGTGTTGGATCGACAGGCAATTGCTATTGATGCTGTTCTTGGAGTGGCGTTTGGTGGTGTCGGCAGATTTATTAACTCTCGCGGCGAGTCTACAAGCGCACCAAATTTTTCACCAGTTGATGTCGATGCTGCACTGGCGGCGAATGCCGCTCATCATGCTGAAATTGATATTGCTCCCGGCGTGCCGATCAACGTGCTTTCGCGCAATTCTCACATTCAGGCTCTGCGAAAAGCCATGTCTGATGTTAGCCAGGGGAGACCTGTAGACGTTGCCAGCATTGTTGAGTCTGCATCTTTCAGTGAAATTCCTGGGCGCAAGAGTCTGCTGTCTCAGGCAGTTAATGAGGCTCTGTCATCTGTAGATGATGGAGTAACGGCGCGCGCTATAGAAAATCGGTTGCTTGAAGAACAGGCCGCGCAGCTTTTGCCGCGTGGCGATAGACAGGTTTACCAGTCGGAAATCGCTAATAGCCAACGAATTATTGAAAATCTCACTGAACAGCGTGCACAAATTCTTGCAGAAGAGCCAACCGGTAGCGGTAAAGCTTTGTCTCGTGCTCGATCAGATAAACAGGCCAGACTTCGCGATATTGATCAACGAATCCGGCAGGCACAAGAACGCCTGGAATTTTCCCGTAACGCGTTGGCACCGCACGAGCCTGGCGGTCAGTTTTTTGAAGCTCGAGCAGAACTGGCTCGGAGACAGCAGGCAGAAAGTGAACTTAATGCTCAGGCTGTTTCATTCTATAAAACAGCAGAGGTCAGGACGCCAGACGAAGTAGCTCCTTTTGAGCCTGATAAAATATTGCAACAGGCAGAACAAAAAATGATGTCAGATCAGGCAGGAGATATTGATCTGCGCATAGCTGAAGACTCGCTGCTTGAATCACCTGACATGATAATCACCGTGCTGGATGATGATGGTAATCCACAATCGCGCAGCGCGCGTGAAGTACTGGATGAAGCGAACAGGGAAAGTGAGCAGGCAATACAGGATTCCAGCCTGTTTGATGTCGCTGTGGCGTGTTTCTTGAGAGGTTAAATTAAATGAGACAGGAATGTATACAAGCGGTCCAGCAGGCGGCGCAGCGCACGTTAACGGCGCGAGAAATACAGAACATTGAAGACCGCATTTATCGAAATATGCGCTCCATTGCTCGTGATGACCCGATGTCGTGGCGACAACTTTCCGAATCAGAGCGGCTATATCGAGCAGCACAATTGGCATCTGAAGAATTACAGCGAGAAGCGGCATTAAAGAAACGTCGTGTGGCTCTCACTATAGCCGCGCGTCAGAGATTGGATAAATTTATCAATAGCTATCAAGGGGCTGATGGGAAACTTGGCGCTCTTAACCGTACTATAGCTTTTAATGCAGACGGTAAATCTAATTTCCTCTCTGTTGAATCCAGAACAAAAGCCACCCGTGATTATGCATTGAGTCAATTGCAGGAGGCATTCGAAGCAGTTGATCCTCGCTTTTTTGGTCTGTTTGAAGATGAAGCGGGCGTACGTGACCTGGTATATGAAATGCGGGGGCAAAATACTGGCAATGCTAAAGCAAGAAAAGGTGCTAAGGCGTGGAGAGAAGTTACAGAGCTGCTGCGCCGCCGGTTTAATGATGCTGGTGGGGACATTGGCTATCTCGAAAACTGGGGGATCCCTCAACATCATTCTATGGAAAAGGTTGGGGCGGTATCAAAGGATAAGTGGGTTAGCGATGTTATAGGTAAGCTGGATCGCAAATATTATATCCGAGCCGATGGACAACTGATGAACGATGCCGAGTTGTCTGCATTTCTTGGAGAGGCTTATAACACGATCGCTACTGGTGGGCTGAATAAGCTTACTGATACCGGAATGCGAATTTCCGGCGCACGTGCTAACCGTGGTAATGCATCACGACAGATACATTTCAAAGATGCAGATTCCTATCTGCAATATCAGCAACTTTATGGCGATCGCTCTCTATGGGAAATCATGGTCGGTCACCTGGAAGGTATCAGTAAAGATATTGCACTGGTGGAAACATATGGCCCAAACCCCGATCATGTTTTCCGCTCTCTTCTTGATCAGGTGAAGGCAGAAACGGCAACCGCTAACCCGAGTAAAACCGGTAAAGTCGAGCGGCTGGCGAACAACACAGAGAATCTGTACAACTTTATTTCCGGAAAGACACAGCCTGTAGCGAATCCGCACATCGCGCGATGGTCTGACAATATCCGCAACTGGCTGGTTGCCAGCAGACTCGGATCCGCGTTGCTGTCATCGTTCTCTGATCTTGGAACCATGTATCTGTCTGCGAAGGTTACCAACCTTCCAATGAACCAGTTATTCCGCAACCAGCTTGAAGCTATGGACCCAACGAACCGTACAGAACTTGCGCGGGCGCGCCGCGCTGGTCTGGCGATGGAATCTCTACTTGGCAGCGTTAACCGCTGGGCGATGGATAATATGGGGCCGTCAGTGTCTCGTTGGGCGGCAACGGCGGTAATGCGTGCCAGTGGGCTTACAGCATGGTCAGATGCGCACAAGCGCGCCTATGGCGTAACCATGATGGGAAGCCTGGGAGAAGTAGTGTCACGAACACCAGACCTTCGTAGCCTCGATGACTCTGATTTTCGTATCCTGAAAAGCAAAGGGATTACTGACACAGACTGGAGCGTATGGAAGCTGGCGCAACAGGAGGACTGGGGTAACGGTAATAATACGATGCTGACACCGGAAAGCATTATGCGTATCCCTGATTCAGCAGTTAAACATCTTGGTGAGCCTGAACGCGTGAAATTTGAGGCAATGCGTAAACTGCTCGGTGCCGTAACTGAAGAAGTTGATATGGCTGTTATTACACCGGGAGCACGTGAGCAACTGATAACCGGTTCTGGTATTCAGCGTGGAACATGGAAAGGTGAATTAACGAGAAGTGTTTTCCTGTTTAAATCGTTCCCTATCTCGGTTGTTATGCGTCACTGGTCACGCGCTATGGGTATGCCGTCTGCTGGTGGGCGTGCGGCATATATTGCGACGTTTATTGCCAGTACGACCATTCTTGGCGCTTTGTCGCAACAACTTAACGACCTTGCGTCTGGTCGTAATCCTCGAGAGATGACAGGAGAAGATGCCGCAAAATTCTGGCTTGGTGCTCTACTGAAAGGTGGTGGTCTTGGCCTTTATGGTGACTTTTTATTGTCAGATCACACTAGGTACGGAAGCGGCGCGCTGGCGTCGATGCTTGGCCCGGTAGCTGGTCTGGTTGATGACGTAGTGAAGATTGCTCAGGGCATACCGTTAAATGCTGTGGAAGGGAAGAGTGAGCAGACTGGTGGTGATCTGGTGAAGCTGGGGAAAGGTTTGATGCCTGGTGCGAATCTCTGGTACTTGAAGGCGGCTCTCGATCACATGATCTTTAACCAGATGCAGGAGTATTTTTCACCAGGCTATTTGCGTAAAATGGAGCAACGTTCGAAGAAAGAGTTTAACCAGACATACTGGTGGCGACCTCAGGATGTCACTCCGCAATAAGGAAGTGTTGTGTTTTTAATTATTTTGAGTGTGATAATTTCTGGTGGATTGTTATTTATTGACCGCTACAAATATTTTCTTAACCCTCAGACTCAAGCTATTTGCTGGTTCATCTTTGTTGTGCAGGGAGTAGTTCTTGTTGCAAGCCTTATTGAGGGGAGGCCTCTGATTTTTAATGGGTAAATAGGTGACTACATGCAAGCTATAGGATTCATTGTTTATATCGTCGTTGGTCTTTTTCAGTTGGCAGCAATTATGGCTGGGCTTGAATCATGGTGGGGGGTGCACTGGGTAATTGCAGCTCCCGTTGCTTTTGTCGTGAGTTATATTCCGTTTGTTGGAGCGATTGTTGGTATGATTGGCGCTGTGGATGTATGGCGGTGGGAGTGGTGGCAGGCTGGCCTTCTCTTCTTTGGTGGGATCATCTTTGCTATTGTCTGCGGTGGAATGTCATCATTTTTCGAACGGCTATCATTCAGAAAAGGAACGTGACATGTCACAGGCCGCTTTCGCGGCCTTGTTTTTAACGAATGCCACCGCCACCCGGGCGGGAATCCGCAGAACGCCCACCGCAGCGGGAGCCGTCAGCGGCAGTATCGCTGTCGTGCTGACAACGACCGGCAAAGGCCTGAGTTGAAGCTACCAGAGACAACAAAACGAACAGTGCAGCAAATGCTTTTTTCATTGTGAAATTTCCATCTATAAGCCACTTCAATGTGGCGTCAATGAGTGTAGCACTGACTTTTGTTTCGTCCATAAAAAACTACTATGCAGGCTTTTTGGATTTGTACGAATAATCCCACGGATAAACATTTCTACTAAGTGGAGCTGTATTCGTTCGTTCATGAAATAATTTTGTGAAATTCAATACGGAATCCATCCAAACTTTTGCGTTAGCTTTGGTGTGTGCGGGCGGGTCCCAATAAGCTAGTAAGGCTGCATCTCTTATTTCATTGACTGCATATATGAGATATGCGTTACTGGTTGGTTTTGGCCTGTAATTTCCTTGTTCATCAATCAATCCATATGACCACTCATCCCAACACTGTTCAGTACATGAGTATGAATATGATGCATATTCACCAATATTGACATGAACCTTTCTGAGATGGAAACCTAATACTTCGTCTGGTCTTTCAAAAAGAGTATCTTTTCCCAGATCAGGATGATGACCATGACGCCAGTGTTGTTTAAAAGCATCTTTTAGCGAAATCAGAAAGTCATCAGTTTTAAACTCACCAGTAGGTATAACCTTCCCGCTATACTCACTCAAAAACATCGAATTCCTCTTCCTTCATATGCGTTTCTAATGAGTTAAGCTGGCGGAAAGATATCTCTTTTGATTCTGCAGATGAGAGCTTTTTTATCCGCTTTATATTCTTTGTGATAGGAATAGTCATTGTATGCACATCAGCGGATGCTCTTGGCTTTGTGCTGATAAAAATATGGCGCAATGCCGCATTTTCACTATGGAACGAGCCAATAGCTGATTTACGTGCTACAACCTTACCAGTAAAAATACGACTCTTGCTACGCTTTGCATGAGTTCCGCTTCTTACCGGACCTCTCATCACGAATCCAAGTTTTGTCATCTTTAATCTCCGGTAAGTTACAGGTATAAAATAAAAACAGGTTTACCTTTAAGGTAATAGTACGCTATTCACCCCCAGTCTGCAATCTGTACAGAATTATTTAAAGGCACATCCCTGTGCCGCCGCCCGTCAGAAGAACCCTGCTTTGTCGTTGATGTACTCCGCGTGCGTCTGGATATCACGCAGGCATTTGCTCACACCGACGATGTAGCAGAACATGGTGGTCAGCTCCGCCGCCGCGCCCGATACGTCGTGCCCGTCTTCCTGTAACTGGTTCAGCAGATTCATCAGCAGTGAGTTCTCCGTCAGGCCGAGAACACCAGACGGCGAATGAATCAGGCTGCGGTAGCCGGGCTTCAGTGGGGCACTGTAGGTTTTGTTCTCTATCTTCATCGCCTGCATCACTGCTGATGCTGTGGCGTTGGCTACCTGGTCGGCAACCATCTTTATGCGTTCTTCCTGCGGGAGCGAGTTTTTAATGTAACTTCCGGTGCAGCGGATCTGAGGAAGAACCTCACCTGTAACCCATTTACGAAAGCGGTAGGGGATAGTGCCTGGTGTCACTGCGTCGCGGCAGCGGAGGATCAGTGTGTAGAGGCCTGACTCGGAGATGATGATCGATTCTTGCTCACCGCCAGGGGTGTCGGTTGAAGCGACGCCCTTCTCATCATCATCAAGTTTTCGAACAGCATCTCGATGGTTTGCTATGCCTATAGCCCGACAAACATCTGAAGCGATAAACCATGGCTCACCATTAATGACGATTACTCGTATATCGGCTTGGGATTCGAAAGAAAAAATGGACGTGCTTTTTGTAGCTGTCATAGTGGTTACCTTTTAGTCTGGTTAATCACCACTACCGACGCCAATCGGTTGGTGGTGAGCTGTGCAGGGTTGGCGTAACCGGCTAAAAGGACCCGGCGCACCTTTCGGTGCCCCCACACAGCCCACCATAATACGAATGTGGCCGTGCTATACGTATAAAAAAACCGCTTGCGCGGTGAATGCACCTTTTAGTAATCCGGGACGCCAATCCCGGCACTGGATTTTGCCAGTGCCCGATTACTATGGCACAAGAGGAGTGCGATGTAAATTTACCGCAAAGGTAAATATAAGCACTCCATTTGGTAATTGCAAACCTTATCTGGTTTGTTTTCGTAATTGTTCGGCACAATAGTCGAGATGTGTTTGCAGATCCTGCATAGACATCTGTGAGCTGGTGACGTAGTTAATCAGTGCAGTCAGTTCGGCAAGTGGGCCATCGACATTAAATCCATCCTTATCGAGATCCCGGAGTAATTTCATCAAGTGCGATCCCTCCACCAGTGACCTGACGCCTCCCGGCGTGTGAATCCTTTCGGTAAATCCGTCTTCCAGTGGATAGTGATACTGCTGCATCTTATCTTCTCCATGCAATAACTGTATATTTATACAGTATCAAATAATTTGTTTGCTATCCAGCACGTTTTGCAAATTACCTGAAAGGTAATATCTGTTCGTATTCACAGTCTATCTATCCATATGTGGTTTTTCAGGTAATAAAATAACCGGATATGCGGCGCAACGGGTGCTGCGACTATCTGGAGATTTAACATGACGGTCTCAACCGAAGTTGACCACAACGAATACACAGGTAACGGCGTTACGACATCATTTCCGTATACATTCCGCATCTTCAAGAAGTCAGATCTCACCGTCCAGGTCGCTGACCTTAACGAAAATATTACGGTGCTGACTCTGGATACCGATTACTCAGTTACTGGGGCTGGTACTTATTCTGGTGGGAATGTAGTGCTGATGTCACCGCTGGCCAACGGATGGCAAATCTCTATCTCGCGTGACCTGCCAGTTACCCAGGATACTGACCTCCGTAACCAGGGTAAATTTTTCGCAGAGGTGCATGAGGATGCGTTCGACAAGTTGACCATGCTTATCCAGCAGTGTTTCAGCTTTCTCCGCCTGGCGCTGCGCAAGCCGTCGTTCATCGCTAACTATTACGACGCACTCAACAACCGCATTCGTAACTTGCGTGACCCGTCACAGGCGCAGGATGCGGCCACGAAGGGGTATGCTGACAATCTCTATCATGGCGCCATTTCTCATTCAGACAATAACTTTAAGCGGACGCTGAGGGTTCCTGAGTCAGAAGTAGGAATGCTTCCTGGCATCTCAGGTCGCAGGAAAAAAATACTGGCATTCAACGATACCGGTAATCCGATAGCGGTATTGCCTGAGTCAGGTTCTGCGGCTGATGTGATGATTGAGTTGGCATCAGAAGAAGGGACTTCCCTGGTCGCAAAGTTGGGTAATAAACCTCTTGTTGCGATCAGTTATTACAAAAATCAGGGGCTGTCCGATCAGGATGCTGTGCAGGCTGCTTTTGATGAGTCCAGTAACATCACTTTTGATACCAATGTCACTCTAACCAGTGCGATAGAATTTGATCGTTCGGAGCCGTGTACTGTTATTTTTTCCCCGGGAATTACAGTCACGAATACCAATTTTCTGCCGAGACTAACAACGCACCCGAACCACAAAATATCAGGCACTACGTTCAGAACAAAACAATATAGCGCTGTGAATATCGATGGAACGTCGGTAAAGCACCAGACTATGGCTGTTGAAATGGCTGTCCATGACACGCTGTCCAGCGGGCCGAATTATGAGCCGTTCGTCGCTCTGATGGCTGCGATAGAATCGTTTAACTGTGAACGGCAGAAATTGTGGGCAATGAACCTGTTAACTAACGCCCATAATCTGCAACCCGGAGACGAGGTTTACGGGGTTGAGATTGATTGTAATATTGATGGCATCGTGGGTAACGGTACTTATGTTGGCTGTTACATCGCTGGGGTTGGAGATCTATCCACATCATCTGGGGCTGATGGCATTCGCGTTCAGCGTCTACGTAACGGAGTCGATAAGTGGAATTGTGGTGTCAGAATTTTTGATTCAGTAACGGGGCTTAGCATTACAGATGCTACAACCTATTCTATTTTTGCTTCAGGGAATGCCCCTATAGTACGCAGAAAAACTACGCAGAACGGTAGCTGGACATATATTCATCAGGTTTCAGCATCTGTAACGCCGTGGGGTGTTGATGACTTTGGTGACACATATTCCAGGCGGCTGTATTTGGGTACGGGCAACGGAAAAGCAAAAAACAGGGTAAACCTCGACGGTGGTGTGAAATTCCATACCACATCCTCAGCTGTCGCGTGGGGGCCAATAAGTGCCGGCGGGTATTCTGAAAAAGATGTGACGACACTGTTTGGCATTTCTATTGCTGACTGGACGAACTACACACTGGACGTGACGCCAGTAGGATACGCAGGGTCAATGCCTGTTGTGGCTGTTCAGGTTTATATCAACAGCGCGAAAACGCAGGCGTACGTTCGAATCATCAACATCAGCGGCGTGGCTTTGTCCGAATGTAATGTCGGACTAAATGCCAAACTATGCGGCCACTCTTCAACTAACTAATACAACAGGAAATCAATCATGCCAGGCGAAATGAATCAACTGACAGAAAAAGAACAGATTGTATTGTCCTTAATGAATTTGCTGGGGATGGATACGAATCTGACAGCGCAGGCAATGGATTTTATTGGCGACAGCGTTCTCAATTATCAGCTTCTCATCAGATACTTTAGTGCCAGCGAGTTAACAGAAAACCAAACAATTCTGAATGAGGCAATAGAAAAAGCCACTGCCGCAAAAGTGTTATTTGAATAATTGTGGCAAGGTTTATACTGGCATAAATTACTGTTACCGTTTATTCAAATATGGTTTGTTGTGTATGATGAACTTACCAAACTAAGGAGGTTCATCATGCATAGTAAACGGTGGTCATCATGTCTGCATCGCTAACCGCTGATACAATAAATCATGGGCTTAGCTACGGTGCGCTGGCGGCAGTTATCGCCGGCGTACCTCCTGAAGTGGCGCTGGGATCGCTGGCCGGGGCGGTAATTTTTGTTACCTCTGCTGTTGAGTATCCGGCCAAGCGCCGCGTTCTCCTGGCGCTACTCAGCTTTCTCTGCGGTCTTCTCTTCTACAAACCCACAGCATCAATCCTTATCGGCGTTGCCAGCATGATCCCCACCATCACACAGGACTCGTTCGAGCGGGGCATTGTCTACTCCGCCGGCGCGTTCGTTGCGGCAATTGTCGCGGTGCGGGTCGGGATATGGCTGTATCACCGCTCTGACAATCCGCGCGATTTAATCCCGGGAGGAAAAGACGATGACAGGCCATGATCTGCTGCTGATCGCTAATGCCCTCATCTGCGGCGGGATAGCGCTGAGGGTGATGTTCTTCCAGCGCAACGGATCGCGCCACCGCCGCTGGGGCGGGTGGATAGCCTATTTCCTCATCGTGGCGGCGGCCAGCATCCCGCTGCGCACCGCGTACTCATACCTGTACCACTTCCCCATGACCGCAGATCTTTCTGAGGTCGTTATCAATGCTGTGATGTTCGCCGCGGTGCTGAAGACGCGCGGCAACGTCGTGCAAATCTTCAAGATATCGAGGTCGCAACATGGACATTAACGAGTTTCAGAAAGCTGCCGGCGTTAGCCTGGCGCTGGCCACACGCTGGCATCCGCACATCGTGGCGGCCATGAAAGAGTTTGGCATCATCAAGCCGCTGGATCAGGCGATGTTTATTGCCCAGGCCGGGCATGAAAGCACTGGCTTTACCCAGCTCGTTGAGAGCTTCAATTACAGCGTGGCGGGGCTGGCTGGTTTCGTCCGTGCCGGGCGACTGACGCAGGGCCAGGCTAATTCCCTCGGGCGCCGGCAGGGTGAACCATCGTTGCCACTGGAGAGGCAGCGGGCCATTGCCAATCTGGTGTACAGCAAACGCATGGGGAATAACGGGCCGACCGACGGCTGGTTTTACCGCGGACGAGGGCTTATCCAGATCACCGGGCTGAACAACTATCGTGACTGCGGCAACGGTATGAAGGTGGACCTGGTTAAGCAGCCGGAACTGCTGGCGCAGGACGAGTATGCAGCGCGGAGCGCGGCGTGGTACTTCGTGAAATATGGATGCCTGAAGTACACCGACGACCTGATGCGCGTCACGCAGATCATCAATGGCGGCCAGAATGGCATCGACGATCGCCGTGTGCGTTACCTGTCGGCCAAGAAGGTGCTGGCATCATGATCACGGCATTCGTGAAAGCATACTGGAAACAGTTGCTTATCGTGTAGATGCTTGCTGCTCTGGTAGCCGGCGGCGTTGTAGCCTGGAATATTCACGGTGACAGGCAGTACGACGCCGGGTATGCGCAGGCGAAGGCAGACCGCAAAGCAGAAGATGATAAAGCCCGTCAACATGACGAACAGGAGAAAGCAACCAATGAACGAGAGGCGCAGCAGAGGATCGACCAGGCGCGCAATGATGCTCTTGATGCTGCCGCTCGCGCTGGCCGGCTGCAGCAGCAGCTCGTTGCCATCCGTGAGCAGCTCAGGCAGTATAACGCCACTGTCGGCGCTGGGTCGTCAGCCGCAGACACCGGAATTTTGCTTACCGACGTGTTCGAAAAATCTCTCGAACGAAACCGACAACTGGCAGAATACGCTGACCGGGCAGCTGAAGCCGGAAGGGTATGCGAAAGGCAGTACGATGAACTGACCAGGTAGCATGGTATTTTTCATGGTACTGTTTCCCGGTGACGGTATATAAAACGGTATGCAGAATTTATCGTTTCATAAACTTGTTTTCAGTCAATTGGTTACGAGTGCTGTAAATAATTGAGTGGGAATGATTTTGATCCCTGCACTATGAATGAACAAAACCCTCTGTTACTACAGAGGGTTTTTTATCTTCAAGAATTATAGGCTTGAAGTTACTTACATCGATTAATTAAACCAGCTGTCCGATTTGTTCTCTTCTGCTTTGCCCACGCTTTTCATCAGATCTCGACCGCCCTCAGTCATATTCCTGTTTGCGTCAGCTTCAGATTGCACCACATCGGTTTGCGCAGCTTTGTGCTTCAGTTCCTGATCGATAAATTCGTTTTCTCGCTTAACGCGGGCTTCTTCTTTCGCCAGCGCCAGTTTTTGTTTCTGAATCTCTAAGCTGCGTAGCTCATCTTGATAACTTTGATCGCGTTTTTTGTCCGCAGAGGCTTCGGCGTCCAGTTTATCCTGACGAGCTTTCTTATTTGCCGCTGCCGTTGTCGCTCTTTTGTTAGCGGCGGCCTGGGCGTTTGCGCGACGTTGCTTCTCTTGCTGGATTTCCCTGTTGCGCTCCGCGACCCATTCGTCATGCTGCCTTTGCTCTTCATTTTTACCTTGCTGTTCCGCTTCTGCGACAGCAGAGAGTTGATCCTGCAATGATGAGGCGATAGCCGGATAGCTTAAGGAAGCTAAGATGGCGCAAAGAAAAACTTTCTTCATGACTCCTCCTGATTATTAGCTCTTTTCAGGACATTTGGTATTTGGCTGAATACGCGTTTCGTTATACGTCGTGGTAATAACAACGGCTAAACCTGTCGTAAACTGGCACTCTTTACCCACCTGGGTGGAGGTATACACTTTGGTGCCTTCCTTATACGTTAGAGAAACACCTTCCACTAAGGTTTTATCATTCACCATAGAACCCGCTGCCGCGCCAACAGCTCCGCCGCCAACTGCACCTGCCGTCGTTCCGGAATTGCTGCCAGACCCGACGTTGTGGCCAATAACACCGCCAGCGACTGCACCAATAAGCGCGCCGAAGGCTTGTGCGTTTCGTTTATTTTGGGAGTTGTCTACGGCAACTTTTGCGGGAAGAATGGAAATAATATTAACGGTTTTAGTTTCTTGTTTGGTATTCAGTTGATCGGTTTGATAAACATCGGCGGCATGATCATCAGCATTTGACTGGCATCCTGCCAGAGTGAATGACGCTAACATTACCACAGGCAGAAGACATTTTTTAAATTTCATCACTATTCCTTGTTATACACATTACGAAAAATAAGACATTTAAGATCATCAAAAGAGGAAAGTAAATGTATT
>OGXE01000766.1_pt1 | contig 29746 bp, 17 predicted proteins | sample 1576181 | NCBI WGS metagenome assembly OGXE01 (sample SAMEA3541478, study PRJEB24748) | human gut metagenome | biome: human gut; feature: human-associated habitat; material: faeces | place: China | collected 2012 | reverse complement strand
TAAATCGGAATTTTGCAGTTAAATGAGAAATTATCGGTTAAATGAGAATTTATCGGTTAAATGGGAATTTATCGGTTAAATGGGAATTTTGCAGTTAGGCTGAAAGCCTTACAATTATATATTTATTGGGGTGCCCTGAAAGGGCTTAATTATATAGCGTAGGGCAACGCCCTACGAAAAAAACACACCAGCCACAAGCCCTGAAAGGGCGGAACTGTATACAATTATGCCCTTTCAGGGCGCAAATTCAGATTGTCGTTTTTACGTAGGGCGTTGCCCTACGCTATATAATTAAGCCCTTTCAGGGCACTCCGCAAAATTATCATTTACTATTCCGAGATATAAGTCAAGACAGTTTTTTAATCGTCAAATAGCAAATTAATAAAATGAAAGCAATCTTTTGTATCACAGGGCTTGCCATACAAGGTTTGACAATATCAGCCCAGGCGCAAACCGGCAAACCGAATATTGTGGTTATTATGACCGATCAGCAGCGTGCCGATTTGTGCGGCAGGGAAGGTTTTCCGCTGGAAGTGACTCCCTTTGTCGACCGGTTGGCGCAAGAGAATGTATGGTTCAATAAGGCATACACTGTGATGCCGGCCAGCTCTCCGGCACGTTGTTCCATGTTCACCGGGCGTTTTCCTTCCGCCACTCACGTACGCACGAATCACAATATCGCCGATATTTCCTATAAACAGGACTTAGTAGGCGTATTGAAAGAAAACGGATATAAAACAGCACTTGTAGGTAAAAACCATGCTTATCTGAAACCTGCTGACTTGGACTTTTGGTCAGAATACGGGCATTGGGGTAAAAATAAGAAAACGACTCCCGAAGAAAAAGAGACGGCTCGTTTCTTAAACCAGAAAGCCAGGGGACAATGGCTGGAACCTTCGCCAATTCCTGTAGAGGAGCAACACCCTGCTAAAATCGTTAATGAGACATTGTCATGGATAGAGAGTCAAAAAGAGAATCCTTTCTTTGTGTGGGTATCTTTCCCGGAACCTCATAATCCTTATCAGGTTTGCGAACCCTATTATTCTATGTTTTCGCCGGATAAGCTTCCCGTATTGAAGACGTCACGTAAAGACTTGGAAAAGAAAGGAGAGAAATATCGCATTTTAGCAGAACTGGAAGATGCGTCTTGTCCTAATCTGGAACAGGACCTACCCAGAATCCGTGCTAATTATATCGGCATGATCCGTTTAATAGATGACCAGATAAAGAGACTGATCGAATCGTTAAAAGCCAGCGGGCAGTTTGAAAATACAATCTTTGTTGTTCTTTCAGATCATGGCGATTATTGGGGAGAATACGGGTTGATCCGCAAAGGAGCCGGACTTTCTGAAAGTCTCGCACGTATCCCGATGGTATGGGCAGGATATCATGTCAAGAATCAATCAGCCCCTATGGATAGCCATGTGTCAATTGCTGATATTTTTCCTACTCTTTGTTCTGCAATCGGTGCCAAGATTCCGGCTGGTGTTCAAGGTCGTAGCTTATGGCCGATGTTGACCGGAAAAGAATACCCCAAAGAAGAGTTTTCCAGCATTGTCGTACAACAAGGTTTTGGAGGAGCACATGTCGGACTGGATTCTTCTCTTACTTTCGAACAGGAAGGGGCATTGACGCCGGGTAAGATTGCATACTTTGATGAACTCAATACCTGGACTCAAAGCGGTACCTCTCGTATGGTCAGAAAAGACGACTGGAAACTGGTGATGGATAACTATGGAAACGGAGAACTATATAATCTTAAGAAAGATCCTTCGGAAGTAGATAACCTGTTTGGTAAAAAGAAATACACTGCTGTTCAGACAGAGCTTCTGACGAAGTTAGTCGCATGGGAATTACGTCTGCAGGATCCACTCCCTCTTCCCCGGAAACGTTATCATTTTAAACAGGATCCTTATAATTATCTCCAACCCGAACAATAATAAATCAAAAGAATGTACATATTGACGGATATTAAAGACATTGTTCCATGAGCTCAATCCTGTAACAGCCTACTTTTGTATCCGTAAATAATAAAACTGTAATCTATGAAATTTATATTGCGATTAGGACTTGCTTTACTGACAGGATTTGTCTCAGTCAGCACAGCATCGGCACAAGCATATGGAACTGCTGATACAAACGCTCCGGAGCTGCGTGTCCCAAAATCTGTTCAACCGGCATTTGACTACTGGATGCGTGACACATGGGCAACACTAGGCCCCGACGGTTACTACTATATCACTGGAACCACTTCTACCCCCGACCGTCACTTTCCGGGACAGAGACATTGCTGGGATTGGAATGACGGTTTGTATCTTTGGCGCTCCAAAGACCTGAAGATATGGGAAGCCATGGGACGAATCTGGTCAATGGAAAAAGACGGTACCTGGCAGAAAGATCCCAAAGTATATAAAGAGGGAGAGAAATATGCGAAGAAGTCTATCAATAATGATCCGATGGATAACCGTTTCCACGCTGTATGGGCACCGGAAATGCACTATATAAAGAGTGCGAAAAATTGGTTTATTGTAGCCTGCATGAATCAATCGGCAGGCGGAAGAGGCTCTTTTATTCTGCGGAGTACTACCGGGAAGCCGGAGGGACCTTATGAAAATATCGAAGGTAACGAGGATAAAGCCATTTTTCCAAACATTGACGGAAGCCTGTTTGAAGATACGGATGGTACCGTATATTTTGTCGGTCACAACCACTATATAGCACGCATGAAACCAGATATGAGTGGTTTGGCAGAAGAGATAAAGACATTAAAAGAAAGTAAATACTCTCCGGAGCCGTATGTTGAAGGAGCATTCATCTTTAAATATGATGGAAAATATCATTTGGTACAAGCTATCTGGGCACACCGCACGGTGAAGGGGGACACTTATGTCGAGAAGGAAGGGTTAACTAATAAGAAAACTCGTTATAGCTATGATTGTATCATTGCCACTGCCGACAATGTATATGGTCCTTATGGTAAACGGTATAACGCAATTACCGGCGGCGGACACAACAATCTGTTTCAGGATAAGGATGGCAACTGGTGGGCAACCATGTTTTTTAACCCTCGTGGCGCACAGGCGGCCGAATATAAAGTGACATGTCGGCCGGGATTGATTCCGATGCTTTATGAAAACGGAAAATTTAAACCTAATCACAATTATCAGGCAAAATGAAAACATCACTATTGATAACCGGGGGATTGGCTTTCGGAGCAATGACTTTTGCACAAGAAAAGCCTAATATCATTGTTATATTGGCGGACGATCTGGGTTTCTCCGATTTAGGTTGCTACGGAGGAGAAGTACAGACACCGGTATTGGATAAGATGGCCAAACAGGGTGTCCGTATGACACAAATGTATAACAGTGCGCGGAGTTGTCCGTCACGTGCCAATTTATTAACCGGACTTTATCCGCATCAGACAGGGTTAGGACACATGGATGCAACCCGTCCGGCATGGCCGAAAGGATATGCCGGCTTTCGTTCCAATTCTGACAACGTTACCATTGCCGAAGTATTAAAAGATGCCGGATATTTCACAGCCATGTCCGGTAAATGGCATCTGGGCAAAACCGCCAATCCGATAAACCGAGGTTTCCAGGAATATTATGGTTTGTTAGGTGGATTCAATTCTTTTTGGAATCCGGACGTATATACCCGATTGCCTAAGGATCGTAACCCACGTCAATATAAAGAGGGAGAATTTTATGCTACTAACGTAATAACCGATTATGCCATAGACTTTATTAATCAGGCACATCAGGAAGAAAAACCTTTGTTTCTGTATTTGGCATACAATGCTGCTCATTTTCCGTTGCACGCTCCGAAAGAAGTAACGGATAAATATATGAAGATTTACCTGCAGGGTTGGGATAAGATTCGAGATCAACGTTGGAAACGAATAGTAAAGATGGGGCTTTTGCAAGGAAAACCAGCATTAAGCCCGCGTGGTGTTGTTCCCGAAAGTTTGTTTGAGGATGAGACACATCCGCTGCCTGCCTGGGATTCTTTAACAAAGGAACAGCAGACTGACCTGGCTCGCCGTATGGCTATTTATGCTGCCATGATAGATATTATGGATACCAATATTGGTCGGGTATTGGATACTTTACAGAAGAACGGTGAACTGGATAATACATTTATCATGTTCATGTCGGACAACGGAGCTTGTGCCGAATGGCATGAATTTGGTTTCGACAAGCAAACTGGAACAGAATATCATACTCATGTTGGTGCTGAATTAGACCAGATGGGACTACCGGGAACTTATCATCATTACGGAACCGGCTGGGCAAACGTTTGTTGTACCCCATTTACACTTTATAAACATTATGCGCATGAAGGTGGAATATCCACTCCTTGCATTATCCAGTGGGGTAAACAGATTAAGCACAAAGGCAGTATTGACCATCAACCGGCACAATTCTCGGATATCATGGCAACTTGCATCGAACTGGCAGGGACTAAATATCCCGAAGAATACGAAGGAAGAAAGATTGTACCTACACCGGGCAAGTCAATCCTTCCTATTGTACGCGGTGAAGAAATGCCGGACCGTTATATCTATGCGGAACATGAAGGTAATCGTATGGTACGCAAAGGTGACTGGAAACTGGTCTCTGCGAATTTTAGAGGTGATGAATGGGAACTCTATAATATCAAAGAAGACCGCACAGAACAACATAATCTGATAAAGGAATACCCTGAAATGGCAAAGGAACTGGAAGACGCTTATTTTGAGTGGGCAGACCATAGTGATGTGCTTTATTTCCCGAAGGTTTGGAATACTTATAATAAAGGACGCCGGAAGGACTTTAAAGAATATAGAGATAAGTAGGAAAACACAGTAGGAAAGAAAAGATAGGAACTTATGAACAAGAAACTACTAATTGCAGTATTTGTAAGTGCTATGGCACATACGTTCGCTTGCGCAGCAAGCCCGAAAGAAAATAGAATGAAAACAGTTTGGGCTGATAAAGTTACGTCGGAAAATGTATGGCAGAGTTATCCGCGTCCTCAGTTACAACGTTCGCAATGGATGAATCTGAACGGGTTATGGCAGTATGCGGTTACTACTCAGGATACACCTAAAAAAGAAGTGAAGTTCGAGGGACAGATTCTCGTTCCGTTTGCTATCGAATCTTCCCTTTCGGGGGTGCAGCGTTCTTTTCTGCCTACCGAGAAATTGTGGTATCAGCGTAACTTTACCCTTGATGACGCATGGAAAGGAAAAACAGTGATTTTGCATTTCGGAGCTGTAGATTATGAATGTCAGGTATGGGTAAACAACAAATTGGCGGGCATTCATAAAGGGGGGAATAATCCTTTCTCTTTCGATGTAACCAAATTGCTGAGAAAAGGTGGTTCGCAACTTGTTGAGGTTGCTGTTATCGACCCTACGGATACGGAGTCAATTTCCCGTGGCAAGCAACAGTTGGAGCCGAAAGGTATCTGGTATTCTCCGGTATCCGGTATTTGGCAGACTGTGTGGTTGGAGGCTGTAAATTCAACCCATATTCTTCAGGTTCTTCCTACAGCTGATATTCATAAAAAGACGGTTAGTCTGGACATCAGTGTAGCTAAAGCCAAAGGAGGAGAAAAAGTAAAAGTGGAATTACTGGACGAAGGTAAGGTAGTGGGTACGACAGAGCAAAAATTAGCCTCAAAGATAGAAATGGAAGTTCCGGAGGCTGTTCTTTGGAGTCCGTCTTCTCCGAAACTTTACCATCTGAATATTGAGTTGTTAAGTCAAGGACAAGTAATAGATCAGGTAAAAAGCTATTTTGCGATGCGTGAGGTCAGTATCCGCAAAGATGAATGTGGTTACCAGCGTATTTGTCTGAATGGTGATCCAATATTCCAGTATGGAACACTGGATCAAGGCTGGTGGCCGGATGGTTTGCTGACACCTCCTTCCGAAGAAGCAATGCTTTGGGATATGGTTCAGCTCAAAAATATGGGATTTAATACCATACGCAAACACATTAAAGTAGAACCGGAGCAATATTATTATTATGCCGATTCGTTGGGTTTGATGATGTGGCAGGATATGGTATCCGGCTTCTCTACCGAAAGAAAAGACGAAGAACATATTAAGCCCAATGCGCAAACGGACTGGAATGCACCCGCATCACATACTAACCAATGGCAACAGGAGATGTTCGAGATGATTGACCGTCTGCGTTTTTATTCCTGTATCACAACGTGGGTAATCTTCAATGAAGGATGGGGACAGCATAATACGGTAGAAATAGTGGAAAAGGTAATGGAATACGATAAAAGCCGTATCATTGACGGAGTAACCGGCTGGACAGACAGAGGAGTAGGCCATATGTATGATGTACACAATTATCCGTCTGCTTCCATGATTTTGCCCGCTTGTAATGGCAATCGGATTTCTGTCTTAGGAGAATTCGGAGGGTATGGATGGGCCATCAAAGAACATCTGTGGAATCCCGGTATGCGGAACTGGGGATATAAAAATATTGATGGAGCAATGGCGCTGATGGATAACTATGGTCGTCTGGTCTATGATTTGGAGACATTGATAGCACAGGGGCTGAGTGCGGCGATTTATACACAAACCACTGATGTCGAAGGTGAAGTAAATGGTCTGATTACTTATGACCGGAAAGTTATTAAAATTCCGGAAGGCTTGTTGCATATCATGCACGATCGTTTATATCATGTCAATCCGGCGAAAGTCATTACTTTGGTGCCCGACGCTCAGAATGGGAGTGCGGTCAGCCGTGCAGTCAGCCTTAACGGGCAGGAGTCGAAAATGACCTCTTTGCCTTTCGATTGCCCTCCCCGTTCGGAAATTGTGTCGGAAACTTCATTTGATGTCAATGATGAATTCAGCCATTTGTCTTTGTGGGTGCGTGCTACCGGAGATGTGAAGGTATGGTTGAATGGAGTGGAGGTCTTTTCGCAGGAGGTGAAACAAACCAGGCAATATAATCAGTACAATATCAGTAATTATTGCCGATATTTGCGAAAAGGAAAGAATGAGTTGAAAATCGAAGTACGGGAAACTAAAAAGATGAGCTTTGATTTCGGTTTGAGGGCTTACTGATCGGACACGTTTTTATTCCCAAGACTTGCAATAATTTCTCAAAGAAGGCTGTCGGTTTCTGAAAGACTTTTATCTTTGCAGATATAATACATATGGCGCTATGAGAAAGATTATTTTGATTTTCGTGACAATTGTCCTTCCCTGTTTGCTTTGCGCAAGAAATGATGATAAGAGTACAGATATGCTGCTTCGTGAGATTGACGGAATTATCAAGAACCGTCAGACTTACGGAGCAGAAAAGGAGGCACGCATCTCCGATTTGAAGAAGTTGCTGTCCGAGGCTACTTCCGATGAGCAGCGTTATGGATTTTGCGGCAGGCTTTTCGATGAATATCGGGCTTATAATCTGGATTCTTCGTATGTATATGCACAGCGGAAGCAGGGACTGGCTTCTCATTTGAACAAACAGGATTATCTGGATGATGCCGCCATGAATATGGCAGAGGTGATGGGAACCACCGGAATGTACAAGGAAGCTCTGGAGCAGTTGGGACAGATAGACAAGAAAACCCTGTCTGATTATCTCTATCCCTATTATTACCACTTGTATCGTACTATTTACGGTTTGATGGGAGATTATGCCGTCACCGAGAAAGAGAAAAAAGAGTATTACCGGATGACGGACCTGTATCGGGATTCCCTTTTACAGACTAATGCCTCCGACTCATTGGGTCATGTGCTGGTGATGGCCGACAAATGCACCGTACACGCCCAATATGATCAGGCAATAACCATGCTGACCGACTTCTACCGGAAACCCTCTCTGGACGATCATTCCAAGGCGATGATTACTTATACCTTGTCAGAAGCCTATCGCCTCAAAGGAGACAAGAAAGGGCAGAAACACTTTCTGGCTCTCTCGGCCATCGCCGATTTAAAATCGGCAGTCAAAGAATATGTTTCCTTACGGAACCTCGCCTCTCTTGTATATGAAGACGGAGACATTGATCGTGCATACAACTATCTGAAATGCTCGCTCGAAGATGCTACGCTCTGCAATGCCCGCCTTCGTACCCTGGAAATCTCACAAGTCTTCCCCATTATCGATCAGGCTTACCAACTGAAAACCAAGCGGCAGCAACAGGAAATGAAGATATCTTTGATCTGTATCAGTCTGCTTTCCGTCTTTCTGCTGGTGGCTATATTCTTCGTTTACAAGCAGATGAAGAAAGTGGCTGCTGCCCGTCGGGAAGTGATTGACACGAATACGCTTCTGCAAGAGCTGAACGGTGAGCTTCATGACTCCAATTCGCAACTGAAAGAGATGAACCATACCCTTTCGGAAGCTAACTATATTAAAGAGGAATACATCGGCCGCTACATGGACCAGTGTTCCACCTATCTGGATAAGATGGACTTATACCGTCGTTCTCTGAATAAGATTGCGGCTGCCGGCAGGGTAGAAGAGTTGTATAAAGCTATTAAATCCTCCCAATTCCTCGAAGAAGAGCTGAAAGACTTCTACGCAAACTTTGATATGACCTTCCTGCAACTCTTCCCTAACTTTGTGGAAGAGTTTAATGCGTTACTTGTCGAACCGATGCAGCCCAAGCAGGGCGAACTGCTGAATACCGAACTTCGTATCTTTGCCCTGATTCGTCTGGGGATTACGGATAGTACCAAGATCGCCCAGTTCCTCCGCTACTCTGTGACCACTATTTATAATTACCGGACACGTGTCCGCAACAAGGCACTCGGCGAACGGGATGAGTTTGAGGCTAAAGTAATGAAAATAGGGAAGGTGGAAGAGTAAGAAATCCACTACTTTTTTAGCACGGTCGCTATTCTATAATATTCTTATTATTAGTGTTTTATGCTGTTTTGTACTGTATAAACCACTATATTTTTGCTATCTGGCAAAAGAAGCGCATTTAATTGTGGATACTTTTGTTTCAGTGAAAACAAAAAGTAATCCTAATATTAACTTTAAATTGATGTACATGGAACAGAGTATAAAGTCGAAAGGCTTTGAACATCGCCTCCTATTAATAATGTGGGGCTTGTTACTATCTCTTAGTGCATTCGCACAGCAGATTACAGTAAAAGGACATGTAGTGGACGCCACGGGCGAACCGGTGATCGGAGCCAGTGTGATAGAAGGCAAGTCCACGAACGGCACGATTACCGATATCGACGGTAACTTCTCATTAAATGTTTCTGCTAACAGCGCATTGACCATTTCTTTTGTCGGCTATAAGACGCAGACTGTTTCGGTGAACGGAAAAACCGCACTGAAAGTAACCTTGCAGGAAGATACCGAAGTATTGGACGAAGTCGTTGTAGTAGGTTACGGAACGATGAAAAAGAGCGACCTGACCGGCGCCGTATCTTCCGTAGGAGTCAAAGATATCAAAGACTCTCCGGTAGCCAATATCGGTCAGGCAATGCAGGGAAAAGTATCCGGCGTGCAAATTATCGATGCCGGCAAACCGGGGGACAATGTAACCATTAAAATCCGTGGTCTGGGCACGATCAACAACAGCAACCCGCTGGTGGTGATCGACGGAATCCCTACCGACTTAGGTCTGTCTTCTCTGAATATGGCCGATGTGGAACGGGTAGACGTGCTGAAAGATGCTTCGGCAACTGCCATCTACGGTTCGCGCGGTGCCAACGGTGTAGTGATGATTACCAGTAAACGCGGTGCCGAAGGCGCCGGAAAGGTAACGGTCAATGCGAACTGGGCGATACAGAATGCAACTAAAGTGCCTGATATGCTGAATGCCGCCCAATATGCAGCATTGAGCAATGACATGCTCTCAAACAATGACGATAACACCAACCCTTACTGGGCAGACCCTTCTTCATTGGGAAAAGGAACCAACTGGCTCGACGAGATGCTGCGCACGGGAGTGAAGCAGAGTTATTCGGTCAGCTATTCCGGCGGCACGGAAAAGGCGCATTATTATGTGTCCGGAGGTTTTCTCGATCAGTCCGGCATTGTGAAGAGTGTCAATTATCGCCGTTTCAATTTTCAGGCGAACAGTGACGCCCAAGTCAACAAATGGCTGAAATTCACCACCAACCTCACATTCAGCACAGATGTAAAAGAAGGAGGAACATACAGTATCGGTGATGCGATGAAAGCCCTTCCCACCCAACCGGTGAAGAATGACGACGGCAGTTGGAGCGGTCCCGGACAGGAGGCGCAATGGTACGGAAGTATCCGCAATCCGATCGGTACGCTTCACATGATGACTAACGAGACGAAAGGATATAACTTCCTCGCGAACATCACCGGAGAGATCACCTTCACTAAATGGCTGAAACTGAAAAGTACCTTCGGCTATGACGCCAAGTTCTGGTTTGCCGACAACTTCACGCCGGCATACGACTGGAAACCGAATCCGGTAGAAGAATCTTCCCGCTACAAAAGCGACAACAAATCATTCACCTACCTGTGGGACAACTACTTCGTATTCGATCATACTTTTGCAAAGAAACACCGTGTAGGTGTGATGGCAGGTTCTTCCGCACAGTGGAATAACTACGATTATCTGAACGCACAGAAAAACATCTTCATGTTCGACAATATCCATGAGATGGACAACGGAGAAAAGATGTACAGCCTTGGCGGCAGCCAGAGCGACTGGGCACTGCTTTCACTGATGGCACGTCTCAACTACTCATACGAAGACAAATACCTGCTGACGGCTACCGTACGTCGTGACGGCTCTTCCCGCTTTGGTAAGAACAACCGATGGGGAACATTCCCTTCCGTATCTCTGGCTTGGCGTGTTTCTCAGGAAGACTGGTTCCCGAAAGATAACTTCCTGATGAACGATCTCAAACTGCGTGTCGGATACGGTGTGACCGGTAATCAGGAAATCGGTAACTATGGATTTGTCGCATCCTACAACACGGGTGTCTATCCTTTCGGAAACAATAACTCCACTGCTTTGGTATCTACCACTCTCTCCAATCCGAACATCCATTGGGAAGAAGTGCGCCAGGCCAACTTCGGAGTGGACATGAGCCTGTTCGATTCGCGTGTCAGCCTTTCACTGGATGCTTATATCAAGAATACGAACGATATGCTGGTGAAGGCTTCCATCCCCATCACTTCGGGCTTTGAAGATACTACCGAGACTTTCACCAATGCCGGCAAGATGCGCAACAAAGGAGTGGAAATGACATTGCGTACCATCAACCTGAAAGGCATCTTCTCCTGGGAATCCGCTTTAACGGCTACCTACAATAAAAATGAGATTCTGGACCTGAACAGCGAAACTCCGATGTTTATCAACCAGATAGGCAATTCATACGTGACCATGCTGAAAGCCGGTTACCCGATCAACGTTTTCTATGGATACGTTACCGACGGTCTTTTCCAGAACTGGGGAGAAGTCAACCGCCACGCCACCCAGCCGGGCGCAGCTCCGGGGGACATCCGCTTCAGAGACTTGAACAACGACGGAGTGATTAACGACGAAGACCGTACGATTCTTGGCAATCCGAATCCGAACTGGTTCTTCTCACTCTCCAACAACCTATCTTACAAAGGATGGGAACTCTCCGTTTTCCTGCAAGGAGTGGCAGGCAACAAGATTTATAATGCCAACAATGTGGACAACGAAGGAATGGCTGCCGCCTACAACCAGACCACAGCCGTACTGAACCGCTGGACAGGAGAAGGCACAAGCTACTCCATGCCGCGTGCCATCTGGGGCGACCCGAACCAGAACTGCCGCGTATCCGATCGATTTGTGGAAAACGGCTCGTATCTCCGTCTGAAAAATATCACCCTTTCGTATACACTGCCTAAAAAGTGGATGCAAAAGATTCAACTGGAAAACGCCCGTATCTCCTTCTCTTGCGAGAATGTGGCGACTATCACCGGATATTCGGGCTTCGACCCCGAGGTGGATGTCAACGGTATAGACAGCAGCCGTTACCCTATCTCGCGTACATTCAGTATGGGCTTGAACTTTAACTTTTAAATCAGGAGGAAGAAAATGAAAAAGAAACTGACTTTTATAATGATACTTGTCGTACTTGCCTTGACATCGTGCAGTGATTTTCTGGATAAGTACCCCAAATACGGTGTGGACCCCGAATCGGAAGTGACCAATGAGATTGCCGTAGCACTGACTACTGCCTGCTATAAGACGTTGCAGTCGTCCAATATGTATAATCAGCGCCTGTGGAGCCTCGACATCCTTGCCGGCAACAGCGAGGTAGGTGCCGGAGGAGGAACCGACGGACTGGAAACTGTTCAGGCGGCTAACTTTATAGCGCAGAGCGACAACGGTTTTGCCCTGTACGTATGGCGTTCTCCGTGGGTAGGCATCGGACGTTGTAATATCGTGCTTTCCAATCTGCCTTCGGCTGCCATCTCCGATGAGATAAAAGACCGTTGCATGGGTGAGGCATATTTCCTGCGTGCTCATTACTACTATATCCTCGTCCGCCTTTATGGTGGCGTACCTTTGCGGTTACAGCCCTTTGAGCCGGGACAGTCGACGGATATTGCCCGCAATACGGTAGATGAAGTATATGCGCAGATTCTATCGGACTGTAAGAATGCGGTGGATATGCTTCCCCCAAAGAGCAGTTACGGAGAAAATGACAAGGGACGTGCCTGCAAAGAGGCGGCGATGGCTATGCTGGCAGATATTTACCTGACGCTGGCGCCCAATCATCGGGACTATTACAGTGAAGTCGTTACGTTGTGCGATCAGATTACTGCGATGGGATATGATTTGTCTCAGTGCAAGTATGCCGATAATTTCGACGCTACGATCAATAACGGTGCGGAATCCCTTTTCGAAGTACAATACTCCGGCAGTACGGAATACGATTTTTGGGGAGGGGACAATCAGTCTTCCTGGCTGTCGACCTTCATGGGACCCCGTAACTCCGGCATGGTGGCAGGCGCTTACGGATGGAATCTGCCTACGGAAGAATTTATCAAAGAGTACGAAGCGGGCGATTTGCGCAAAGATGTGACCGTGTTATATCAAGGCTGTCCTGCTTTCGACGGCATGGAGTACAGACGTTCGTGGTCGAATACAGGTTACAACGTCCGGAAGTTCCTTGTGTCGAAGACCGTTTCGCCGGAATATAATACCAACCCGAATAACTTCGTGGTATACCGTTATGCGGATGTCCTGTTGAAGAAGGCGGAAGCGCTGAACGAACTGGGACATCCCGATCAGGCTGCCGCACCTCTGAATATCGTCCGTCAGCGTGCCGGACTGGCGGATGTACCGACTACCTTGAATCAGGAAACAATGCGGGAAAAGATTATTCACGAACGCCGGATGGAACTTGCTTTTGAGGGACATCGCTGGTTTGACATGATTCGCATCAATAATGGTAACTATGCGATTGAGTTCCTGAAATCCATCGGCAAGAATCAGGTGACGAAGGAACGCCTGCTGCTGCCCATCCCGCAGACAGAGATGGACTCTAACAATCTGATGACTCAGAATCCCGGTTATTAATTGCTTTTACAATCATTCATTTAGACAGATCATATGATGAAGAAATATATATATCAGATACTGTGTTCTCTTTTCATCGGCGGAGCGATGGTTTCCTGCGCCGAGGACTATATGGAGACGGACAAGGGACATGATACGCTGACTCTTACGGTGAATCAGCAGGAGATCGTACTGAACGAAAAGAATCACACTCAGGAAGCGTTAACGCTTTCATGGACTACGGGAACAAACTACGGAAGCGGGAACCGCATCTCTTATACACTGGAAATAGCCAAGGCGGGAACAGACTTCGCCCGTGCCTACTCCGTAGATTTAGGAACGGGAACTTATCAGTGGACGAAGAAAACGGAAGAACTCAATCAGTTTCTGAACACGCAGCTAGGCGTCGGCTATGCCGAGAAAGTATCGCTGGAAGCACGCATTACCGCTACTGTTGCCGGAATGGAAGAAAAGGAGCAGCGTGCCACAGTCACGCTGGATGTGACTACTTATCAACCGGTTACTCCGACGCTTTACCTCATCGGAGAAGCTGCCCCGAACGGATGGAGCGCCGATCGGGCGACGCCTATGGAGCGCACGGACAACGGACAGTTTACGTGGACAGGAAAGCTGAATATCGGTGTATTCAAGTTTATAACGACATTGGGAGAATTCCTTCCATCCTACAACCGGGATGCCGCTGCCGGAGAAGAACTACGGCTTATCTACCGCACATCGGGCGACGAACCGGACGAACCGTTTACAGTCAGCAAGGAAGCGACCTATATAGTCAAGGTAGACCTGCTCGACCTGACAATGACCATGACCGAAACGGAAAACATCGGATGGCGCTTTGAAGAATTCTATATTGTCGGCTCCTTTACCGGCGACAATGGCTGGGGATTCGAGGCACTGTCTAAAGATGCCGTTCAGATGAATCTGTTCCATTATGGTGCCGTGATTCCGTGGAAGGCGGACGGTGATTTTAAGTTTGCCACTCTTGCGGACTTCGGTCAGTCGGATGCTTTCTTCCATCCCACCGAAGGGAACGCTCCGTATACTTCCACTTCAGTTGTACTGGGAGGTGAAGACAATAAATGGCAAATGAAGGAAAGCGAATGCGGCAAGGCCTATAAAGTGCTGTTCCTCACAACCAAGGGAAAGGAAAAGATGCTGATGCGTCCGTTTACCCCTTACGAAGGACTGTATCTGGTAGGCGATGCCACTCCGAACGGATGGAGCATCGACAACGCCACTCCGATGACTAAAAGTGCCGACAGCCCTTACATCTTTACCTGGAGCGGTACACTGAATACAGGGGAGATGAAGATTTCCTGCGATAAGCAGTCCGACTGGAACGGAGACTGGCTGATGGCGGACAAGAACGGAAAGACACCGATCGGTGAAGTGGAGACAGCCTTATTTACCAGTAAAACGGATGCGGAACTGAAGAATATGTATCCGGATGCAGACCTCGGCAGTCTGGATAATAAATGGAATATTCAGGAAGCAGGCTCGTATCGGATTACGATTGACCAGTTGAAAGAAACGATTTCGATTGTAAAACAATAAACAAGTATTCAAGATGAAGAAGATAATATATTTGGTAGCTGCCTTCCTGTGTCTGGCTTGCAGCGACGATCATGAATCGAACCCACAGAACGGAGGAGCATCGGGCAGTGTGACCGAAGTAACTCCGGTGACATCGGACTTATGCGTGGAACTGACAACCGACAAGGCTTTTTATAAACCGAACGAGACGGTGACTTTCACTGCCGCCGATGCCTTGCCTGCCGGAACAAAGGTCCGTTATCGCCTTTCGGGAGAAATAGTCGGAGAAGAACCGGTCAGCGGTACGAACTGGACATGGAAGGCTCCTTCCACCGATTTCAAAGGATACATGGCAGAACTTTACCGGCAGGAAAACGGTACGGATGTCATCGTCGGTACGATTGCGGTAGATGTATCCAGTCATCCGGCACGTTTCCCCCGATATGGCTTCGTGGCAGATTTCGACGGAGACAAGACAGAAGAGAAAACGCTGGAAGAGATGGCTTATCTGAACCGCCATCACATCAACTGGGTACAGTTTCAGGACTGGCACAATAAACATCACTGGCCGCTGGGCGGCACACGTACGCAGTTGGACGAGGAATATCTCGACATTGCGAACCGCCCTGTCCATACAAGCTCTGTGAAGAATTATATCAAGGCACAGCAACATTTCGGAATGAAGTCCATGTTCTATAATCTTTGTTTCGGGGCATTGAAGGATGCGGCTTCCGACGGAGTGAAAGAAGAATGGTATCTGTTTAAGGACGCTTCGCATACCACGAAAGACAGTCACGACCTGCCAAGCGGATGGAAGAGCAATATCTATCTGGTAGACCCTTCCGACGAGGAATGGCAGCAATATATGGCGGAACGGAATGACGACGTGTATGCGAACTTCGCCTTCGACGGCTATCAGATCGACCAGTTGGGCAAGCGGGGAACGCTTTACAACTACGACGGTACGCCGGTCAACCTCCGCGAAGGATATGCTTCTTTTATCGAAGCCATGAAGCAGGCGCATCCTGACAAGAGTCTGGTGATGAATGCCGTAAGCCGCTACGGTGCCCGTCAGATCGGAGAAACCGGTAAAGTAGATTTCTTCTATAATGAGATGTGGGCGGATGAGGCGGACTTTACCCATCTGAAAGCCGTTCTGTATGAAAACGGAGTGTATGGCAATAATCAGCTGAATACGGTTTTTGCTGCCTATATGAACTATAATAAGGCGGATCAGCGAGGAGAGTTCAATACAGCGGGCATCCTGCTGACGGATGCGGTGATGTTCGCTTTGGGTGGCTCGCATCTCGAACTGGGTGGTGACCATATGCTGTGCAAAGAATATTTTCCGAACGACAACCTGACGATGAGCGAGGAACTGAAAACGGCAATGGTTCACTACTACGACTTCCTCACGTCTTATCAGAACCTGCTCCGCGATGGCGGAACGGAGAACAGTATCGCTATGAACTGTACCAACGGAGAAATGAAACTCAACGTATGGCCTCCAAAGTTGGGGTCGGTCACTACCTACGCCAAGCAGGTAGACGGCAAGCAAGTAGTGCATCTGCTTAACTTCTCGCAGGCGAACAGCCTTAGCTGGCGGGACGTGGACGGCACCATGCCCGAACCTGCCCTGATCACGAAAGCGGCCTTGCAGATGAACCTGCCCGCCAAAGTGAATAAATTGTGGGTGGCATCGCCGGACGTACACGGAGGAGCCTTGCAGGAACTGGCATTTACGCAGGAGAACGGGGTAGTCTCCTTCACACTGCCTGCCTTGAAATACTGGACAATGATTGTAGCTGAATAAGGCAGTTGCAACGGAATAACTAAAAACGATAGGTATGAAGATTAGATATAAGTTTGGGGTGTGGATGTTGTGTCTGATGTTTCCGGCGTTGGTCTGGGCAGAAAACGCAAAAAGTATATGTACCTCTTTTACGCAGCAGGGACGTCAGGTGACTTTTCACCTGGCGGACAGTGCCGCGCTGCAACTGCAACTTTGCAGTCCTTCCGTGGTAAGAATCTGGTTCTCGCCGGACGGGAAGCTGCAACGGAGAAACGCTTCCTTTGCCGTGATCAATGAAGAACTGGAAGATGTGGGAACGGTTCATGTGGACGAACAGGCCGCCTGCTATGAGATATTTACCTCGAAGCTGCGCATACGGGTGAACAAGTCGCCGATGAGCATCCAGATATTCGACAAATATCAGAAACTCCTCTTCAGTGACTATGCCGATAAAGGACACGTAAGCGAAGGTACGAAGAAGGTGGAATATAAAACGCTTCGCCGTGACGAGCATTTCTTCGGGCTTGGGGAGAAGACCGGCAAGATGGACCGCAGAGGAGAATCTTACAAGATGTGGAACAGCGATAAACCTTGTTACAGTGTGGTGGAAGACCCTCTTTACAAGAGCATCCCTTTCTTTATGAGCAGTTACCGGTATGGTATTTTCCTTGATAATACGTATAAGACAGAATTTAAGTTCGGAACGGAAAGCCGTGATTATTACAGCTTCGAGGCGCCGGACGGGGAGATGATTTACTACTTCATCTTCGGCAAGGACTATAAGGAAATCCTGAGTCAGTATGTAGGACTGACGGGCAAACCTATCATGCCTCCGAAATGGGCATTGGGCTTTGCGCAATGCCGTGGCCTGCTGACAAGCGAGAAACTGAGCCGCGAAATAGCCGAAGGCTACCGGACACGCGGCATCCCCTGTGATATTATCTATCAGGACATCGGCTGGACGGAACATCTACAGGACTTCGAATGGCGGAAGGGCAACTACGGGCATCCGAAAAAGATGCTTGCCGATCTGAAAGAAATGGGATTCAAGGTAGTCGTATCGCAAGACCCGGTCATCTCGCAAGCCAACAAGAAGCAATGGGAGGAAGCGGACCGTCTGGGATATTTTGTCAAGGACAGCACGAACGGGAAGAGTTATGACATGCCGTGGCCTTGGGGCGGAAATTGTGGGGTAGTGGATTTTACCTTACCTGCCGTAGCCGACTGGTGGGGAACCTATCAGCAGAAACCCATTGACGATGGCATCTCCGGCTTCTGGACGGATATGGGAGAACCCGCATGGAGCAACGAAGAGCAGACCGAACGCCTTGTGATGAAACATCATCTGGGGATGCACGACGAAATCCATAATGTCTACGGACTGACTTGGGATAAAGTGGTCAAAGAGCAGTTCGAGAAACGGAATCCGAACCGTCGCGTCTTTCAGATGACCCGTGCCGCTTATGCGGGATTGCAGCGTTATACGTTCGGTTGGACGGGAGATTGCGGAAATGGAGACGATGTATTGCAGGGCTGGGGGCAACTGGCTAATCAGATTCCGGTGATTCTTTCCGCAGGGCTGGGAGTGATTCCGTTTACTACCTGTGACATTACGGGGTATTGCGGAGACATCGAAGACTATCCATCCATGGCGGAACTTTATACCCGATGGATACAGTTCGGTGCATTCAATCCTTTGAGCCGTATTCATCATGAGGGGGATAATCCGGTAGAACCGTGGCTCTTCGGTCCGGAAGCGGAAAAGAACGCGAAGGAGGCCATCGAACTGAAATATCGTTTATTGCCTTATATCTATACGTATGCCCGCGAAGCTCATGATACGGGATTGCCCATCATGCGTCCGCTCTTTTTGGAATATCCGGCGGATATGGAAACGTTCTCTACAGACGGCCAGTTCTTGTTCGGACAAGAGCTGCTGGTAGCTCCGGTGGTGAAGAAGGGAGCACGTACGAAGAATGTCTATCTGCCCGAAGGCACTTGGATTGACTACAACAATAAACAAACAGTCTATACCGGAGAACAGTGGACTACCGTGGAAGCTCCCTTGTCGTGCATCCCGATGTTTGTAAAGCAGGGTTCCATCATCCCCACCATGCCGGTGATGAACTACACGCATGAGAAACCGGTCTATCCGCTGATCTTTGAAGTATTTCCGGCACCAAAAGGAGAGGAGGCCTCGTTCACTTTGTACGAAGATGAGGGAGAAGACCTCGGCTATCAACGGGATGAGTTTGCCAAAACTCCCGTTCGCTTCCGGACGGAGGAGGGTGGTTATCTTCTTTCGGTTGGTGCCCGTGAAGGAAAAGGGTATGCAGTGCCCGCTCCCCGAAACTTTATTTTCCGTATGTATCTGAAGACGGCTCCCAAAGGAATTACCGTGCAAGGCAAGAAAGTAAAGAAGGTGAAGCCGGAACGTCTGGAAGAGAATCCGGACGATGACACTGAAAGTATGGTGTGGAGTTGGGATAAGGCGACCGGTATTTGCAGCCTTCGTATGCCGGACCGAGGGGAAGAAAGTCGGATTTCCCTGCGTTTATGACTTGAACTCAACGCCTACATAAAGATATAAATTTGAAGAATTGCTGTCATCTGTCACTAAACCTGTGACAATAGTCTGATAATTAAATCATAAGACCGTGACAGCAACCTGTGACAGCAGCGTGACGGAAAGATTTGCCGTCACGCTGTCATTCATTTCAGCTATTAATAAGCCGAGTTTGTTTTAAGGTATGAAACTACAGTTCCCATTGCTTGAAACTTTGGTTCCCATTACTTGAAACTCTAGTTTCATACGCTTGGAACTTTTGGTTTCAAGCCTTTGGAACTACAGTTTCTCACTGATGAAACTCTAGTTTCAAGCAGTGAAACTAATTAAGAAATCAATTGATGAACTCGTAATCTGTCAGTTGATATCTTTTCTGCTTGTATTCTTTTGTTCTTTTAAGTTTTACCTTTCCTTTTGCGGCTTCCAGCGTTACTTCGTTGAATTGTCCTTTTTGGAAATCGTAACTTATACCGTCATCTTCGAGAAGGAGGAACGTTGCCGAAGGAGCGCCGTATACTTTGCAATGCAGATCGAATACGGTTTGAGCATCTACATAGGGGACAGGTGCGGCCAATGGCAATAACGTTCCCTGGCGAACGTAGAGTGGCAACTGATCTAATTCCGTCGTAATCTCATATTCACGGTTGCCTTCATATTTCTCATTGGTATTGAAGTTGTACCATGTTCCTTCGGGGAAATAGACCGTTCTCGTTTTCTTGTTCTGGTATAAAGGAGCAGCCATCAATCCGTCTCCCATCATATACTGGTCACTGATAGTGCGCAAACGTTCATCTTTGGGATAATCCATCAATAACGGACGGAAAGGAGGTACACCTTCTTTATAATATGTATAAAAAGCACTGTACAGATAAGGAATCAGCTGCATACGCAGATTAATCAGTGTGCGGGCATATTCTTCATACCTCTTTGCTTCCGGCAGGAACTCGCCACGTTCGTTCTTTCCACGGTCGAATTGCAGCCACGGAGCGTATTGCAGATACCATGCATTGACCATAGCCTGCGGAGAAAGAATCACCGTTTGCAGACGATGGAAGAAATCTTCGGCAGAATGTGCCTCACGCACTTCGGGACACCACAACAGTCCTCCGAATGCCGAGTTGCAAAGTGCCTGAATGTACTCTTTGGGATCGTATGTATCACTATAAAGTACGGCGTTGCGTGAAGACATGAACATACCGGACGACCGGTAATCCTGATAGGTGCGGGTATTCTTTTCACGATAGATACTGTCCATCGCATTCACATAAAGGGAACCGAATACCTGGTGCATCTTTTCTCCGTCGATGCCCGAAGGGAACTGTGCCATATCCGGGAAGCACCATGTGGCGGAAGCAAAAGATATGTTCGAGTTGTCACATTCGTCCAGTTTGAAGCCGGAGATGCCTTCTTCTATCAGTGTGCGGTGGTAATCGGTAAATATTTTGTGTGCTTCCGGCTGGATGAAGTCCGGTACCAGTCCGTTCCATACAAGGAAATCGCCTGAGTAGGGCTCCAGCGCCTTCCGGATGGGGGAAGAAGGATGAACATACGCGTGTTCCCACAGGTTTACTTTGTATCCTTTCTGCTGCAACTGGTCCAGCATTTCTTTGTGCCTTGGGAAACGGTCGTCGCTCCAGCGATAAGAACAGGAGTAAGTGGCCGTCTGCCATCCCGGTTCGAGTCCCAGTACGTCGCACGGAATCTGTTTCTCGCGGAAATAGTTGGCAAAACGCATGACGGAGTCCTGCGTCGCATCTCCTTTGACACGGTATTTGAATCCGAGTCCCCACATCGGAGGAAGACATCCGCCGCCGGAGAGGAGGTTGTATCTCTTGACTACATCCAGCACTTCCGGTCCGGTGATGATAAATACCTCAATGCCTTTGGCGCCGGGTACGTCGATATGGACTTTATTTCCGTTGCTTCTGTTCTTATACAAGTCTTCCGTGGTGGTAGCAATGTGTTTTCTTTCTTCCGTTTGTAGTTGACGACTATGCTCGGTTTTCTGATTGGAGCCGCATAGGAAAGTGGTATACCGTGCCGTGTTGACCAGAATACCGTACCCTTTGGTAGAGACGTAGAATGTCTGCGGAGCATGTGTATATCCGAGTCCGTTCAGCGGATTGTCGTTTACTATCGGGCGCTTGCGCAGGCCACGCTGACCGAAAGTTTCGAATTGAAGTCCGAAACCGTATATTTGTTCGTTGTCCTCCAGAGGGACTTCGATCAGACAGCCACGGTCGGTTATCTTTATTTGTACTTCGTCGGGGCTGAAGGGCGGCTTTGCAGCCGGAAGTTGTTTCATTGCTTCTACGGCAGGTTTCCCGCCGAATAAGGAATAAGGGGTAAAAGTGTCAATTTCTCCCGCTTGCAGCTTGATGATTCCCGGAGCAATTTCTTCTTGAGCGGATGCTTGCCCGGCAAACAGGAGACCTACTGTGGATAGAAAAAGGTTGAGTAATAGTTTTCTCATTATAGTTTATTTTATCATGGTTATATTAAAATAGACTTCTGAAATGCGATTTTCCACTAAAATGCAATAAAAGAATATTGCAAATATAGGAATAAAACAGATGCGGTATCAAGTATTAATACCTGAGAAGTCAGATAAAGTGACCTGTCACGACATATATTAATGTTTGTGACGGGAGATATTAATATCTTCTTTTTTTGACCGTGATTCTAAAAATAAGGTTTTATATTTGTCCTTGTTTAAGAATGAAAAAGAATAAAACCATGAAAAAGAATTGTTTTCTCCTTCTCTTTTTGCTTTGTGCCTGCCTCGTTCAGGCACAGGATACGTATCGTACCGACAAGGATGTACCTTACATTTCCGGCTCCGAAACAGATGCTTATCGTCTGGAACGTTGTAAACTGGATGTTTATTATCCCGAGAATAAAAAAGATTTTTCCACCATTGTATGGTTTCATGGCGGTGGTATGGAAGGAGGAAGTAAATTTGTTCCCAAGGAACTGACGGATCAAGGCTTTGCAGTAGTGGCGGTTAATTATCGTTTGAGTCCGAAAGCAAAGAATCCGGCTTATATAGAAGATGCCGCCGAAGCCGTGGCATGGACATTCCGGAATATCGAAAAGTATGGCGGTCGCAAGGATCGTATCTTTGTTTCCGGTCATTCGGCGGGAGGTTACCTTACGTTGATTCTGGCAATGGATAAGAAATACATGGCTGCATACGGAGCCGATGCGGATAGTGTAGCTGCCTATCTTCCGGTCAGCGGGCAGACAGTCACTCATTTTACCATCCGCAAAGAACGTGGCCTGCCCAACGGAATCCCCATCATTGACGAATTTGCTCCGGTAAATAAGGCCCGCAAGGATACCGCTCCTGTTGTGCTGATTACGGGGGATAAGAATCTGGAAATGGCTGACCGGTACGAAGAGAATGCACTGCTGGCATCGGTATTGAAGAATATCGGCAATCGGAAAGTCTCTTTATATGAACTGCAAGGATTTGACCACGGACAGGTACTCGGTCCTGCCTGCTATCTGATCGTTAATTATGTGAAGAGGTTCAAGTAATAGACCTGTGATATTCTTTCATTTGATATGGATAATGTGTATATTTGCACGAAACTCATATCAAAAATGTGTAAGTTCTCACATTTCAGATATCAAAAATGTGACTCGGCCAGCAGTACCAGCAGATAGATGCGCTGCGTGTTGTTCTAAAATTTGCGTTAATTCCTCCTTTGTAAATCTAAGACCGGCAGTAAACAGGAAGCCTTTGGTTATTCATGGGGCGAGACAAGTGGGTAAGACGTGGGCTTTGAAGTATTTCGGTCAGAAATACTTTGAAGATGTTGCCTATTTTAGTCTGGATAAAGATGAAAGCGGACTTTGTGATATCTTTAAAACGACTAAAGACCCCGAGCGCATTATACAGCAATTGTCCTTTTTGCATGGACGAAAAATTAATCCTCAGACTACTTTGCTGATATTGGATGAGATTCAGGAGTGCAATGAAGCGCTGAACTCTTTGAAATATTTCTGCGAAGAAGCACCCGAATATGCAGTGGCTTGCGCTGGTTCTTTACTTGGAATTTACCTGAATCACATAGGCAATTCCTTTCCGGTTGGAAAAGTAAATCATCTGTCTATGTATCCGCTGACTTTTACGGAGTTTCTGAATACGAAAGATCCGGCGATGTATCAATATATGTGCTCTGTCAAAGAAATAGCACCTCTTCCCCAAATCTTCTTCGACAAACTGCGGGAAGCCTTCATTGCCTATTCTATTTGTGGCGGTATGCCCGAACCTGCTTCTTTGATGGTTGACTTTAATGATATGCAAAAAGTGGATTCATCGCTTCGGGATATATTGAATGACTATGCTCTGGATTTTGTGAAACATACTACACCTACGTTGGCGCCCCGTATCAATTATGTATGGAACTCTCTGCCCTCTCAATTGGCGAAAGAAAATCGTAAGTTTGTTTATCAACTGGTCCGTCCCGGAGCACGTGCGCGTGAATACGAAGATGCTATTTTATGGTTGGAACAAGCTGGTCTTGTCAACAAAGTAGTTCTGAGCAAGTCGCCTAGGCTGCCACTGAAAGCCTACGATGATTTGAGCACTTTTAAGCTCTATGCATTGGACATAGGGTTGTTGAGGCAATTGTCCGAACTGGATGCAAGTGTTTTGTTATTGTCCACTCCCGGATATACGGAATATAAAGGGGCATTGGCAGAGAATTATGTATTGCAAAGTCTTACAGCACAATTTCAGGCTTCGTTCCGTTACTGGACTTCCGGTAATAAAGCAGAAGTGGATTTTTTACTTCAGCATGGTAATCATATTTATCCGGTAGAAGTGAAAGCAGACCAGAATATAACAGGTAAAAGTCTGATTCAGTACGAGAAACTTTATCAACCTGCTTGCCGGATTCGATATTCGATGCTGAATTTGAAACAAGACGGCAATCTGATTAATATTCCTTTATTTCTTGCGGATAAGACGAAAGAGCTGCTGAATAATAACGTGGGATAAAGAATAGAGAGAAACGGCCAAGTGATGAAAAATACAGGTCATTTAAGGAAAATATCTGTGAAATGTAACGTTTCTCATAGTCTGTGAATCATTTATTATATCAGAAATCGGTCGTATTGGCTACATTTACTCCGATTTTACAAACTAATAAATAAAATAGCTATGAAGACATTAAGCAGAACTGTACTTACTCTTTTTGTTTTATCCTTCTCCTGTTTGGCAGCGATAGCCGGAGAAGTATCTTTTAAAATAACCAAGCAATATCTGAACTTCCCCATCTCCCATAAAGAGAACAGAGGAAGGATGACTTTTGAAGTAAACGGCAAGCCGGATTTATCCGTCGTTATCCGTCTGGCGCCGGATGAAGCGGAATACTGGGTGTTTAAAGATGTGTCGGCTTTCAAAGGAAAGACGATCAAGATAACCTACGACGGCAATGAGAAGGGATTGAGTAAAATATACCAGTCCGACGAAATCGAAGGACAAGCTGAACTGTATAAGGAAAAGAACCGTCCGCAATTCCACTTCACTACCCGGAGAGGCTGGATCAATGACCCTAACGGATTAATCTATTATGAGGGCGAATACCACCTGTTCTACCAGCACAATCCTTTCGAAAGAGACTGGGAGAATATGCACTGGGGCCATGCGGTCAGCAAGGACTTGATACACTGGACAGAATTACCGGACGCTCTGTATCCCGACCATTTAGGAACGATGTTCTCCGGTTCGGCAGTCATCGACTATGATAATACCGCCGGATTCAATAAAGGCAAGACTCCAGCCATGGTTGCCGCCTTCACTGCCGCCAGCAGTGACAGACAAGTGCAGGGGATAGCCTATAGCCTTGACAAAGGACGTACCTTCACGAAGTACGACAAGAATCCGGTGATCAACTCCAAGGAGAAATGGAACTCTCAGGACACACGCGACCCGAAAGTGTTCTGGTATGCGCCCTCCAAACATTGGGTACTGGTACTGAACGAGCGCGACGGACACTCCATTTATACCTCTTCCAATCTCAAAGACTGGAAATACGAGAGCCATGTTACAGGCTTTTGGGAATGTCCCGAATTGTTTGAACTGCCGGTTGACGGTGACAAGAACCATACGAAGTGGGTGATGTACGGTGCCACCGGTACGTATATGCTAGGCTCTTTCGACGGCAAGGTATTTACTCCCGAAGCCGGAAAATACTGCTATACCACCGGAAGTATCTATGCAGCCCAGACCTTTACCAATATTCCGGCAAGTGACGGCAGACGTATCCAGATAGGCTGGGGAAGAATCTCCCACCCCGGTATGCCTTTCAACGGAATGATGATGCTCCCCACCGAACTGACTTTGCGTACCACCAAAGACGGCATCCGCCTTGTCAACGTTCCCGTAAAGGAGGTCGAATCCTTGTGTAAGCCTCTTCGTTCATGGAAATCTCTTTCTTCGGATGAGGCCAACCGCCATCTGAAAGAGTTTTATGATGCCGACTGTCTCCGCATTAAGACAACGATCAAACTCTCTCATGCCACGGATGCCGGATTCAACCTTTTCGGCCAGCGCATGATCGGCTACGACATGAACTCCAATACCCTGAACGGCCGTTTCTACTCTCCCCAAGACCCGACCAGCATGGAGTTGAGTGCCGATATTTACATTGACCGCACCTCTATCGAAGTATTTATCGACGGCGGACTGTATTCTTATTCCATGGAACGCCGCTCTGACACTAACAACAGAGAAGGACTCCACTTCTGGGGAAACCGTATCGAAGTGAAAGACCTGCAAGTCTTTTCCGTAGAATCCATTTGGTAGACGGAAATCAAAAGCTATCTTTGTTTTCAGTTATTTAAATAGGAAAGAGAATATGAAAACGCGTAGTGAAGTTTTTCAGTTTGAGAAAGAGTTGAAATGGGAGCACCCCGCTCCGGGAATCCGTCGTCAGATAATGGGATACGACGGACAGTTGATGATGGTCAAGGTAGAATTTGAGAAAGGAGCGGTCGGTACGTTGCATGAACATTACCACAGTCAGGCTACCTACGTGGCAAGTGGAAAGTTTGAACTGACCATCGGCGACCGGAAAGAGATACTGTCGACCGGCGATGGCTACTATGTAGCACCCGACGAACCGCATGGATGCGTCTGTCTGGAAGCGGGAGTATTGATAGACACATTCAGTCCCATGCGGGCTGATTTTCTGGAATAGTTCCTGATGAATGGTAGGTTACCGGATAATGATGGTATAAATTTACCACATATATGGTATTTCCTGTCAACAAAAACTGCACTATCTTTGTAATATCTTAAAACAAAGGAAATTAAAAACAGATATATATGGAAAAGATTGCAAGGAAATTGACGGATTTGGTAGGTAACACTCCGTTGTTGGAACTAAGTAATTATAATAAGAGTAACGGCTTGAAGGCTCGTCTGATCGTGAAAATCGAATCATTCAATCCCGCGGGCAGTGTAAAAGACCGCGTGGCATTGGCAATGATTGAAGATGCCGAAGTGAAAGGAGTCTTGACTCCCGGCACAACGATCATCGAGCCTACCAGTGGAAATACGGGAGTAGGATTGGCATTCGTTGCTGCCGCCAAGGGGTACAAACTGATTTTGACGATGCCCGATACGATGAGCGTCGAACGTCGTAACCTTTTGAAAGCTCTGGGAGCGGAACTCGTGCTCACTCCCGGTGCCGACGGAATGAAAGGGGCGATTGCCAAAGCGGAAGAGTTGAAAGCTGCCACTCCGGGCAGCGTTATCTTACAGCAATTTGAAAATCCTGCTAATCCCGCTATGCATCTACGCACTACCGGACTGGAAATATGGAGAGATACCGAGGGGAAAGTCGATATCTTCGTTGCCGGTGTAGGTACTGGCGGGACAATTAGCGGAGTAGGAGAAGCATTGAAGATGCGCGATCCCAGTGTGAAGGCGGTGGCGGTAGAACCTGCCGACTCTCCGGTACTGTCCGGCGGAAAGCCCGGACCTCACAAGATTCAGGGAATCGGCGCCGGTTTCGTACCGAAGACTTATAATGCTTCTGTCGTAGATGAAATTATTCAGGTGCAGAATGACGATGCTATCCGTACCAGTCGTGCGCTGGCGGAAAAAGAAGGGCTGTTGGTCGGCATATCTTCGGGAGCAGCCGTCTATGCGGCTACCGAACTGGCGAAACGTCCCGAAAACGAAGGGAAGATGATCGTAGCCTTATTGCCCGATACGGGAGAGCGTTATTTATCTACTATCCTGTACGCGTTTGAAGAGTATCCTTTGTAAAGGAACGTTTTTTTGAAAGAAATATAGAGAATAATCCTGTGGTTACTTGGCAAAACCGTATATTTGCCAAGTAACCATTTTTATTTAATACTATGCAAAACAAGACGTTAGGGATTCTGATGATTATTCTCCTGCTGTTTTCTGCCTGTAAAGATGAAGAAACTCCTCTCTCTTCAACGAAGCAATTAATCAGCTATTCGATTCAGAAGAGTGACAATCAAGGTAAAATTAAGAATGACGTGAGAGGTTCCATTAAAGGGAATGTGATAACGCTGTCAATGGATCAATATGATGACCTGAAGTCATTGATTGCTACATTCAAGTATGAAGGAACGTCTGTAAGCGTGAATGGAGTCGGGCAGGAATCCGGCATCACTTCGAATGATTTTTCCCGGCCGCTGATGATTCTCGTAGAAGCAGAAGACGGCAGCAGGGAACAATATACAGTCGAAGTTGTCTTGAAAGATGCGCAGGTGTTATCCGAATTTCGCTTTTTGAGAAAAGATAATGCTTTGCTGACTGCTGATGTCTCATGTACGATTGAAGATGAGACTATTGTATCTTCCTACACATTCCCACAATCGAAACTGATTCCTGTCTTTATGACTGATGCCGTGAAAGTAATGGTAGATGATGTAGAACAGGTCAGCGGTGTGACGGAAATTGATTTCGCCTCTCCGGTCACTTATCAGTTTGTGATGCGGAATGGAGAAGTAGTCCGATACATCCTGACGCTGGACTTTATCCTGATTCCTCAGTTTACGATCACGACAGAAGACCCTAGTATAACGGAAATACCAAGTAAGGATTATTATTTGAATGCGACTCTCACCGTGGATGGCAAGGGGATTTATGAGAACTATACAGGCAAGACAGAGGTGAAAGGAAGGGGAAACTCCACATGGGGATATCCGAAGAAACCTTACCGGTTAAAGCTTGATAAGAAATCTGAGATTTGTGGTTTGGGAAAAGCGAAGAATTATGTATTACTGGCTAATCATATCGATCCTACCTTGATGCTTAACTCAGTTGCCTTCAAAGTCGGGCAATTGCTGAATATTCCTTTCACCAATCATGCCATTCCGGTGGATGTGGTTCTGAATGGCAAATACAAAGGTTCCTATCTACTGACGGAACAGATAGAAATCAAAGAAAATCGTGTGGATTTGGATGAGAATAACAGCGTGATGTGGGAGCTTGATTCCTATTTTGATGAAGATCCGAAATTCAAGTCCGAAGCATTCAATCTTCCGGTGATGGTGAAAGACCCTGATTTGACTACAGAGCAGTTTGAGTATTGGAAGAAAGATTTTAATGCATTTACCGTGCAGTTTGCAAAGGAGCCGTTAGAAGGAAATATGTATGTGGATATGATTGATATTGAATCAGTTGCAAAATATCTGATAACCTTTAATTTGGTACACAATATGGAGATTAACCATCCGAAAAGTATCTTTATTCATAAAGAGGGGAAGGGTAAGTATGTTATGGGACCGATCTGGGACTTTGACTGGGCGTATGATTATGAAGGTAAAGAGACACATTTCGGGAGTTATGAAACTCCGCTCTTTTCTGATGATATGAATGGAGTGGGAAACGCTTTTTTCCGACGTTTCCTGCAAGATAGCCGGGTAAGGAAACTCTATAAAAACTTTTGGCAAGACTTTAAGTCTAATAAATTAAATGAGTTGTTGCAGTATATAGATGATCAGGCCAAGCTTATTAAACCATCTGTAACGAGAAATAGTGAATTATGGGAAAACACCCGTTCATTCGATGCAAAGGTGGTAGAGTTGAAGAATTGGTTAACGAATAGGGCAGAGTATATAGATGGTGAAGTAAATCAATACTGATAGAGTTTCATATATTAGCATTTCACTTCTCAGTCATTGATACTTGACTTTCGTTGACACTTGACTTCTCAGATAGAGGCTGACTAAAAAGTCAATAGTATCTTAAATGGGGGGTGGCTAAAAAGTCGGTTGTATCTTCATTCTCCTCCTTCGGGAAGGAGGAGTACCCGTAGGGGGAGGTGGTAGGTGAATAC
>OGXE01000760.1_pt1 | contig 29895 bp, 25 predicted proteins | sample 1576181 | NCBI WGS metagenome assembly OGXE01 (sample SAMEA3541478, study PRJEB24748) | human gut metagenome | biome: human gut; feature: human-associated habitat; material: faeces | place: China | collected 2012 | reverse complement strand
TCTTGAAATGGTGCAGCAAGGGCTTGCTGAAAACCATCTTACAGACACCCAAGTATATGATTCCGAAAGTATGGCTGCTGGAATTTGTGACATCCGACTTTTTCAACGAGATCAGCCGAAAATGTGGAAAACACTATGCCGCCATCAAGGAAATCGGTGGTTCACGCAAAACCCGATAAGATGACTATTCGACCTCATGTGAACGCTAACACTTTAAGACTGCTTCCATCGGTCTGATATTTCCCATTTCAATTTTCCAGTCACCGACTGGAAAATTGGATATCTGAGATATGCAAGCCCCAAAATCTAGTTAGACAAATCTCCCAAGGCATATTTAGTTTTTACGCAGAACTCAATTTGCCAGACACTGTCTGGTAAATTAGCTAGCCAAATACAACAGGCTTATATTTTATAAATCAGCATATTATGGTCAAAGCTGTCAAACAGGGGTATCCACATTCAAAAGAGAAAGGCCCAAAGTTGGACGCAAAGAATAAGAAACAGAACAGAAATAATTGAAATAGAATGTAATTCGTACAAGACTGATATTCTTGAAGCTGTCGATATTTTAATTTATTGACATTTTCTCAAACTACGATATAATAATAGTAGAGAACAACTTGGGAGAGATACTAATGCCGATTGATTACCAACAGCAAATAAAAGAGATTTTTGGTACGTCTGACTTGGATGAACTGCGAGAACTTGCAAAGACGCTGAAAATCAATGATCCAAATCCGCGCAATGCGGGTCGCAAGGCGCAGCTTACCCCCGACCAGATCGTAGAGGTTTTGGAACTGCATAGAAAAGGCATCGGCAACACCGAGATTGCAAAACAGTTCGGCGTGTCGCGCCAGACCATATACAAGTATATCTATAATGCCGAACATTTCAGCAAGGACCCGGATTTCACCATGCGGATGAACTTTATGAATGGTCAGCAGCTATGTACAGTCATCGACATTGATTTCAAGCACGAAGTTGTCCGCATGAAGAACTACACCGACCGAATCCCTTTGCGCGCGTTTGGCGTTGTAGAAAATCCGTCCTGGGCAGATTTCGAGGAATTTTTGAAAGAAAGATGCCTGCCCGCCAGCCGAGCCGGTCTGAAAGGTATCCTCCGGGAGATGGATGTTCCTTTCTTTGATCCGCTGCTGATTATTGAAAAGACAAAAGGTCGCATGGCTGGGGATAACCAGTGGGTGCAGATGATCCGTAACATCGCTGCGTAAGGAGGGCTCTATGGAAATGATTGATTTAAGCAGGCTTGAGCCACAAGAAACGCTGAACCATACATCCAAGGGAAATCAGTTGAAATGGAAATGTTATGGATACTGGTACAAGGCTGACCACATGGGGTATGAGGGGCTGGCGGAAACAATTGTTTCCGCACTGCTAGACAAGTCAACCGTTAAGTACCCCTTTGTGGCTTATGAGTACTCGCAAATCAAATACAAAGACCGAGTTTACAGTGGCTGTAAAAGCGCTGATTTTCTCGCGGATGGCTATGATCTTATTCCGTTGGAAAAGCTGTATCGAAAATTTACCGGCGGGAGCCTTGCAGTAGATACAGCGCATCAAGGGGAAATCAAGAATCAGATAAAATTTCTGGTAAACTTTGTTGAACAGACAACGGGACTGCAAAACTTTGGACAATATCTGACCTCAATGCTGGAGATTGATGCATTCTTCCTAAATGAAGATCGCCATACCAACAATATTGCTGTTCAATACAATGCCGCTGACGATACCTATGCACTGTGCCCATTATTTGATAATGGCTTGTCGCTTTTGGCGGATACCAATATGGATTTTCCCCTTGAACGCAGCTTAGAGGATTGTCTAAAAGCTGTTGAAGCAAAGCCTTTTTCGAGATATTTTGACGAACAGTTAGATGCTGCTGAGGAATTATACGGCATACAGCTTCACTTCAACTTTAGCACAAACGATGTAAAGGCACTCATCGATAGCTATCGAACCGCCTATAGCCAAGAAATTTGCGACCGCTGTGAAGCCCTTATCCGCCGCCAGATGCGCCATTATGGGTATCTTGTTAAATAGACTTGGGCATAAGCTTCGGGGCAAGCAGCAGGACAAGATACGGTATGAGTTAGACAAAGCCCACAGGTTGGATATAAAATCCAGCATGTGGGCTTTACCTTTTTACTACTATTCTGCTTTTATGCGAACATTGAGTCTAGTTCTTTATCTGTAAATATTTTAGACTGCTTCAGCAATCTTTTGGCGCATTCCCGAAAGGCTTCTTTGCTTACAGATTTCAGCCCCGTGTCTTCATATACCAGTGCAATAATGCAATGCAGCTGTTGAACAAGGTCTGCAGCGGAGAGTTGTGCATAGGTATATCTATCTATACGCTGTATCTGGACTCCTCGAAAACGTGCCCAATCCTGTCCGTACTGAGAAATATACTGTTGGATTGTATTCCGCATAACATCCATGTTGCCTGATTCCAACGCGGCCCATGCCTGCCCGCATTTTTTCTCTGCCGTGTCAGCAAGTGAGTGCGCCGCTTTTGCGGCTTTGATAATGCACTTTTCAAATTTCTCTAACTTATCAATGTATTGCGATTGAATTTTGATGTATTGTAATTGGGTATTGTCCATAGCCCCCTCCCTTCAATTTAAGAGTATTATACCATGATTTCCCAAGCACTTTGCCACGATTTTTTTTAACAAGTTTTCCTATGATTCAACAGTATATCATTTCATATTGGCTTTTTCAAGGCAGAAAAGAGGGGGCAATATAATGAGACTTCTTCTGAATTAACTGGATGCATCGTCTTTGGCAATAATTCCAATATCAATCAGATTTCGGATACAATTAAGCATCTGCTCTGAAGTCGTATCTTCCGGTCTAAAGCCGATGCTAAGAATATACTGAGCAGGTTCAGCATTGTAATACTTGTTTTTATCGAAAATCGTAAAGCGTACATTTTCATTGCAAAAACGATATGTAACCATGCTTTTGCCATCAGGGATAAGCAAATTGGAGTTTTTATATGCAATGGCAGACAAGGTTTCTTCCGATGTAACGTATCTGTATCCTGTATTTGGTACAAAACGAAGATATGCTCCATCTTTTATCTCAGCATATTGGATTAGAGATTTCAGCAGCTCAAAAGAACTTTCAAACGAAAACATTGACATAGTGACTCGCAACTCTTCCCAATCTCTTATATACATTTGCGAATTAGCTGGGATATATCTAAATTTTAGTCCATTAACTAATAGTCCTGTAACGGTTCCGTCCTTATTTTTATTTGCAGAGAATATGTAATCGTTATTTTCTAAATAATTTTGTATCACATTAAGGACGTCAAGAATATTACTCCTTCCGCCGCAATTTTCCGGCTCGCTTTTGCTTGCAAAAATACTATAATCGGCTGAACAGAAAATATTATCAAAATTCAAGTCCGATTTCATTTCTCTAAAATCGCGAAACAAGTGTGCAAAATCTTCTTCATCAAATGTTGGTTCGAAACTCAAGTCAAAGTTCTTATTTATTACTGTTACAAAGTTGTTTAGGCTTTCGCTTGAAGTGATATTAAAACCTTGTAAAAGACTGAGAGGAGGTCGTATAGAACCAATGTCAATTCCAACACCAACAGGAATCACATCAATGCCTTTTGAATAAGCAAATCCAGCCTCAAAGTAAATCCATCCAGATTCAATAGAAGTTGGTGTGACAAATACAAACATGATTTTGGCATTGTTTAGGCCATCTTCTATTTTGTGTATCCAGTTGTTTCCAAACGGAATACTTTGCCCATCACTCGACATGAAAATTTGAATGACACCGCTGGTGATTTTTATAAGTTTTTCTTTGATGGGAAGAATTACATTCCTGTCTTTTGCAGAATGGCTAAAAAAGATTGTGGGTTTTTCCATGACTGCTTAACCTCATTTCGAAATTCGCGAGTATGTCACAAAAAAAGATGTTATCACATACTATTATTTTCTTGTTGAAACTACAGTTCATGCAGAGGACAGATGCTCTATGATATGATTTCATTGCAAAGCTTTTCGAGGCGTTCTTTCTGAGAAGTCTTTTTCAACTCACATTCCCAAACAATTAACACTTTCCACCCCATATCTGTCAGCTTTTTTTGACTTTCGATGTCTCGTTCTACATTTCGGTTAATTTTAGGTATCCAATATTCGATATTTGAAGAAGGCCATACGAACCGACCACAATTATGTTTGTGCCAGAAACAGCCATTCACAAAAATGACTGTATGATACTTAGGCAAAACAATATCGGGGCATCCAAGCAAGTTGCGTACATTTTTCCTGTATCGAAAGCCCCTAGAAAACAGGTGCTTTCTGACAAGTTCTTCAGGCTTTGTGTTTGTGCTCCGAATATGTGACATGTTTTTGCTGCGTATTTCTTTTGAATGATTATCAGCCATTTTATCTTTCAAACCGTTTTTCTATCTGCTCAAGCTGATCTGCAAGCTTTTCTGCAATCGCCTTAGCCATAATAGGTGGGACAGCATTGCCAACCTGCTGATACTGTTTATCCTTAGAGCCGCAGAAAATGAAACTGTCTGGAAACGTCTGCAGCCGTGCTGCTTCTCGAATGCTTATTGCTCGATTAAGCTCTGGATGAATCCACATGGATTTACGCACGTTAACTACTGTACCGCTTGGTTGATTATATGCAAGTCTCAAGTATATAGTATTCTGTGTGCGATTTGCATCTGTATATGTGTTGGTTTTTAAAGAGTCATTTAGAGAATGAAAGTTCTCGCCTTGTTTTATTGCCTTAAACCGCTCCATAGCGGTTTCTCTTGTCTTGGTAATGATATGGTTAAACAGCGTGTCAGTATCACGAAGCGATTTTCCAAGTTCGCTTATATCATCAGCCTTTTTTAGTGGTGTTCCAATATCTTCTGCAACATCGGTTACAGTTGGAACATTCTGCAAATCACCAATTGCATCTTGTACCGTCCGATAGTCCTTTTCAGAAAAAATCCCTATTGGCAATTGCACAGTATCTGTCAATGACTTTTTTATGCCAATCACAATAAAACGTTTTCTTTTTTGAGGTGCACCAAAATCAGCCGCACAAAGAACATCTTGATTTATTTCATATCCGTTTGAATCTGTACCAAGAAGTGCCTTTAAGTAATCAAATACCGCGTATGACTTGATATATGCAACTAAATCTCCATTTTCTGCGTAATCGCACTTATCTACAACAAGATGACTATCAAATATTTCTTTCGATTTGCTTAGCATTCGTTGAATCATAATGGCAGGTTCAATCACTTCTTTTAATTTATCAGCTTCTAATTTTTCGTCAAAAAATTGTTTTACTGCACTAAAAGCCTCATAGGAACGAAGCGCTATATCGTTGCTTTCTATATCGCTTTTTTTCCTTTCATCTGCATATACATCAGCATATTCCAGCAATTTTTTCTTGTGCTTTTTCAATGTCTTGAGAAGTTTTTGATGATTTTTTGACATTTTATAAACCACATTTAGAGAAACATAACAATCCTCAGGCCAAATATTTGCAGTAATTGCTGATGGAGATCTTGCAATAGTTTTTGCACAAGCGAACATATAGGCTTTATCTAAAAGGACAAGCTTTGTGTTCTGCATATGAATCTCATATTTTTCTTGGTCAAACAATTTATTGTCCGCCTCATCCAAATAAAAGCGATGCACATCAGATCGTAGCATGCTGACATTTTCCATAACAAAAGCCTTGGGGTGCAGTTCACGAATTGCTCTAATATACTGCTTTACTAACATGTTATTTTGGCTTATCGCATGGTTCTTCTGCCGATTTGCATTTGAAAATCCTTGACACGGAGGCCCGCCAATAACGACATCAATCTTACCGTATTTTTTTTGAATGTCATCATAATCAGCTAAGCATACGTCATCTCGTACATCGACACCCATATGATTCTTCTTATATGTTTTCTGCATAGCCGGATTATTTTCAAATGCTACTTTTATATCGTACTTTTTTGTTTGCATAAAGCCCAAACTTAGGCCGCCGGCTCCTGCAAACAAGTCAACAACCTTGTACATGGACCTTACCTCTGCATATATTCATTTTCATAACGCGCTTGCAAAAGCTCCCAACATTCTTCTTTTTTACACCACTGGCCTACATTTACTCCCGGAACTGTAGGATTCTGGAAGTGATTCCATACGAAGAAAGCTAATTCCTCTATGGTCTTCGCCATTTCTGCACTAATCATCTGGCTGTTCCAGATTTCCTGAGGATGGAATAAATCTGAATAATATTTCCCGATAAGAGCAATAGTGTAATAATCCTGCTGAGCTTTAAAGCCGCCAAATTTTAGATTTTTGATGATTTTATCGCAGCTATTGAACAATATCACCTTGGCAATCATCTCAGTATAGCTCTGCTCTGATGGTTCCGGGAATGTACCGTCTGAGACCATATCTGAAAAATAGATGAAATTCGTCTCCAGACCTTTACTTACAATATCTGGGTGACCTTGATATGCCATCATGCACTTTGCTGCTACAGTTTTAGAAATGCAACGACTTTTGGGACAGCGGTTTTTAAACTCTTTTTTTGCTGTCGCAGAAGGCTGGCGATTCAGTTCAACCAAATATTGTCCGCGAGCTCTCTCGTAGAACCAATAATCTGTCGACTTTCCTTTTGCAACGGGAATAGGAGTTGCTCTGGATAGGCGCTCCATCTTCACGTGATATGCATCATTCGCGTTAAAGTCAGACATGTTAATCTTGTTTTGGCTATTGGCATATTTGGAAATATTGTGAATAATATCCTCTGCCCGATCTTTCTGCTTGATAACAGACAGCTTGATTTGCACATTCACTTGATCCAACGGAAGTTTTGCCCTGTACGCGTTGTAAATTGACGCTGTGGTCTGCCCGCCATTTACGATTTGCCACCCGGTAATTTCTGTAATAGTCGAAATATCTCCATTACATTGGCTCTCATCAACAGCAACGCTTTCTGCGATTGTTGAAATGCCATTGTTGTATGCCATAAACATTTCAGGCTCGTTAGCTAACGATGCTTTGATTCCTTTATTAACATTGCCTGTTGCCTGCAAAAAAGAGCGTACATTTTTCTGAATTAGATCTTGGCCCTCGGCTTCGTAAATTTGTGCTAAAAGTCTTCCAGAGATAACCCCAATATAACAGTCATAAATCGCGTTATTTCCTTTTACCTTAATCAGCGGCAGTGAAGTACCATATTTTTTCTTTAATTTTACAACAAGCTGGCGTTCAACAGCAGCGCCGCCAAGGACGGTTTGATATAGCCGTTCTATATCCCAAACATCAAAACGGATAGTTACTTTTCCGTTATGTGTATCATTCGGAGTATACTGAACTGTTTCATCGTTAGTTAACAGGATTATATTAACCGTTTCGATTTCATTCTTATGCGCTTTGACAAACTCATACGCTTGATAACCATCGCTGGATTCTTCCAAGGCTTCAAAGGCATCAGTGCCGCAAGTCTTATAAAACTTTAAAACTTTTCTTGAAAGTTTATCAATCTCTGTTTTCTTTATCTTTTCCGGCTGAGGTTTGGCCTGATACTTGCTTACGAGTAGCGTAAGTGAATGAAAATATTCGCTGAACGCGTATCCGTCCAGTTTCATATTCTCTCCGTCTTTTTTAAAGTCCACTAGAGCACAATCCGAAACAAGAGTTTCTCCTGCTTCCGTAAGGTATGATAAAAATAAAGTTTTGAAAGCTATATTAGTAGATATTGGACTATTCTCTTTCACATAATTAAGGACTTCATCTTGAAATTCTCTGTAGAATTCAAGGATTTTTTCGTTTAGCACAGCAGTTTCCGCCTTTCAAAACCTTAAATACCGACTCTATACTTTGGGCGTAAGGAATACAAAGCGCGATACTTATTCTGTATGTAAGATCTGAGACACCCTGCGGCAAGTTACTTTTTGTAATTTTGGGAAAGCCATCCTCAACAGAAAAGCAATAATTATCGCGCTGGTAATAACCGATGGTATAACTATCGGTCACTTCATCAAAGTAGCCATACTTCTTCAATTTTTCATCAAACTTCTGCAGCTCAGATAAATTCTCATGCAGTCTGCCGCGAAGGATTGCAACCCGTTCCGGAAGCGTCTCTCCTCCGCTTTGGCTTGTACGAAGTGCATAAAAACGCAGAAATAACTTTCCAGGAAGATCGCTGTTGTCCATTTGATATTCGCTGCTGATACTGGCAAAATACGGGGCCTGCATAGATGTAGTTTTCACTTCAACTGCATGTGAGCCAAAATAGAAGTCATGCGTTTCATCCTCACTGCCTGCCCAGTGTGACACAGACTCAAGACCATACGAGTCCAAACAATCACTTAAAAATAACAATTCGCCGTAAAGTCCTTGCTGTCGCTTTTCAGTCATCACGAGTTCTTTATTAGAGGCAAAGAAATTCTTCCATTTTGCCAGAACATTGATAATAACAGGCAAAGAGTCTGCATTACATTTCGCCGCTTTCAGCTGACGTCTCAAATCTTCAACTACGATTTCAAAGATATCATCGGCACTATTTGGAAGCTGGAATAATGCTACAAAAGGTGTATCACTTCCATACGCAGGCAATGTGGCTGTTTCAATTTCGACACCTTTCCAGTGCGGAAATTTGCATTTGGAAATCACTGAAGTCACAGATAAAAAGGCCGACCGCATTTTTGTGGCAACATTTATTGCAAACACTACTACAATACCATTGTTAAATGCTGTCCGCCGCATCGCAAATGGCTGCGTCTGATTTGTTCCCGCAGATATATCAAACAATATTTCCTTGTAAATATCAGCCGTAAAGCTCATCGTTGTCTTTCTCCAATGCAATATCATTCATACGATAGGATTTTAGACTGCCTTTTCCATTGCGATCAGGAAATACAGCTGCAAAACCAAAGGGTGGTTTGTGATTCCCCTTCAATGCGGTCAGTTGCCCGGCATCTCCGATGGGATACAGAATCAAAAGACCATTTGAAAACGCTCTAGTTTCTCTCCGGATAATTTCATTAACTTTTGTTGTTGCAGAATCGTTTTTGTACTTTTCTCTCAGCTGCAGAACTTTGTCATATGCTTGCTTGTCATAATCTAGATACTCATGCCCAGCAGATGTCATCGCATGAATGGAACATGTGGCAGCATACGAATCTACACCAGATCCTTCTTCTCTGTAAATGCCGCCACCTATATTTTTGAGGTCTGCAATGTCAAAATTCTCCCCGTGACCACTAACATTAATTAGGCAAACCGTCCATGATTTAACACCGCCAATTCCATCCGCATTCATGGTTCTAATATAATCTGCCATGTACTTGCTGTTTGCTCTGGTAGCAGTTTTGGACGTTTCATAACTCTCAAGAAAATTTGCAACATCGTGTGCCGATACGCCCTGATAAAAGATGTGTTCGCCGGGAGCCTTACGATTATGTGTTTTTTGATACTGCTCTGTTGTTATACGGCAGCCTTTAATTGCGTACAAGAAATCTTCAACGGCTTCAAAGTTTCTGTCATACTGCTCTCCATCAATATCAAAAACACGCGTTTGGCTTAGTTTACAGCTAAAGTCGCGCTTGAATTCTTGACCCGTTCTCATTTTATTGCGGCTGGTAATTTCAAGCGTTGGGTGAGATGCAACACGCAATCCGAAGTCTCTTGGAGTTTGAACCACACTATTCATAAAATCGAATTGCGCCGCAAGATCTTCCGTTGCCATAGAAATATGGGAAAAACTTGCGTACAAAGAATCCGTAGTAAATAATCTGCAGGCATCCAAATATCCGGGGCGGAAGCCAAACCAACGGCCCATTTGCATCAAGGTGTCATATGTATTGGAACTTCGGGTAAAATAGCTTATCGTCAGCCCCTCAAGCGTTAAACCCCTGGAAAGTTTATCTCCTCCTATTACAATGACATTGAAAGGGGCTCCCTCGTGGTTTTTATAAAGGAGAACATCTTCGCTCTTTCCGTTGACGCTGTATACACTGATTTCCTTGTCAGCGATTAGCCTTTTGATTTCAGCCCATATACTGCTCCAATCGACATCAACGCATTCAGCCATATATTTTCTGAACTGTACTCGCATTTTTTCTGTAGTCGGAAGATAGTCTTCTTCCCAAATGGATTTGAACTCACTTTCGATTGATGAATCCCCAAATCGAATATAATTTTCGATTTCATCTTTAAAATATTTGATTATTCTCTGTTTGATTTTATTTTGCTGGCCAACGAATCGAACAATATGAACCAACATTGTGTTAGGTTTGTTCCGCTGGCCTCTGCAGTTTCTAAGCGCTGTAGAAAGAAGAAAATATTTCACAGCCAGTTTGAGTTCTTTGGGAAGCTCACCAACTGCATCGGTAGATTTAGTTCCTTTACCGAGATAGCCTGCGCCATCCGTAATTTTTCGATAAAGCGGCATTGCGGGAATGTCTTCACCGCCCAATCCAAAGAATTCCCTTGCGCCAATATATTGATCTGCTCTGGGAGCTCTATAGATAAAATCTCTGGGGAACAAATCGGTTCCATATCTTTCGTCGTCGATATGCGGAGGAATAAAGATGTTTGCAAAAGGGGTTGCTGTGTACCCAACATAGGATCTGCATTCAAATATGTTCAGCAGTTCCCGAATCAGACCATTAATTGTTGTAGGATTATAGTCATCCAAAATGTTGCCTTGGTCATCATAGCTTGCTCTTGTATTGATAGAAGCCTGATCTGCTTCGTCATCAATAATGAGTGCAGGATATTTTGCAGGAATTTTCTTTTTTCCTCCAATAATTTCCGCACAGTAATTTTTTCGAAAGAATCGGAGAATCTTGCGCAAGACGGATGCATTCTTTTTGGTGACAACCATAAGGGGCGGCATCATCGAAACGCCCTCGGTCTTTTTGTTGACATCACCTTTTTCATCGCGCGTTGTAATAGATTGAACAGGCGTTTCAACTTGGTTATAGGGGCCTATACCAACGCCAATTGCATTACGCTCCCGCGTCATATCTCCGATACTTTCTAGGCTTGTTTCATATCCAAGCACTTCCTCATCAATACGCGACTGAGTCTGACTGCGAAGACTATTGTGAATACCAGATAGAACAATCACAATACGATACCCTGCATCATAAGCCTTATTGATCATTCCGATGTAGTGCGCTGTTTTGCCGGACTGAACATAGCCAAATACCATTCCCATGCGTTCACCTGCCATGCCCTTCCGCGGATTTGTCAAAGAATTCATAATTTCATCGGTGGAAGAATTGATATTTTCGACCGCGGTAATGCTCCAAGAAGGTTTCTTTAACAAATAATCATAGTAACGGCTCCAATATTCTGGCTTGAAACTCGGTGTATGCTTAAGTTCATTCCACCAATTTTTGTCACTCAAACTCGGATCACTAACGCCAATGGATGGCTCTGTATAGGCAGTCACTTCACGAAACAGGAACTCTTTAAAGCAGTCCATATCAGATATCATTTTCAAGGCGCCATATCTCTCTGCCGTATTCTCGACTGCTTTGGCAATTGCCATATGTTTCACTTTTACAAGGCTTTCACAGTAGCTGTATCCGCTTTTGTATATACCAACTTCGATATCACTTAAATCTTTCGGTATATTAATCATTGTGCTTCCCCCACAAGTCTGATGATGTCATCGCGGAGATGCCTATAGTTAGCCATATCCAGCAGTGTTGATTGTATTTCATCCTTTGTGAATCCTTGGGACATGAAAATTTTAATCATATTCTCTAATTCTTTGATTTGAATCTGATACTCCAGAGACGTTTTATCAAAGGTAGCATTATTCTTTCCCTTCTGCAAAGAATCCGTAACTCCAGACATCATGAAAGGTGCAAAATTTTCAACTAAAGAAAGATATGCGAATAGTGTTTTCTTTCCCTGCTCATCCAGTTGCTTTTTTATAGTGTTCAGCAAAGAATGCTTTCGGTTGATATAAAAAGAATATCTACCATCCTTTTTTCGTTGTTCCCACACATAATCCAGATTGGGAGTGCTAACATTTGACTTCGAATAGTTTCCGCGAGAATTGTATACACGAGCCGATGCCTCAGTGCAGAGATCGATTTCCCGCTCGACAGCTTCTCTAACATAACTAGGCAGAGATGCTGTGGATTTTTTGATGTCGATTTTCCAATCCTCATCACTGGCTGATGATATATCAATTTTTATGCGAGCAAGGTTGTATGCAGGTTCTTTTTTGATGTAGTCAAACCATGTTCCGCAAATAATCAATCGTTTGTTTCTATAGACATAGATGCCTTGGTGATAGTTCCAGCCTTTAGGCCCGCCTGCCAGCTGATAGTCATCGTCCGATGCGAATTTTGTTTTATGCGGCAAGACATAGGGCTGAATTATGGCCTTTATGCACCCATTGTCCGAAAAAACTGATTCTTCTGGCAGCTCCTGCGTGGCACTGTTTTCCACAATGAACGGATTCCATGCCTTAATTGGAATATCATTAAGTTCAAGAATCAGACAGTCTTCTTCGATAAAGCGATGAAATGTAAGCGCCAGATGTTTTTCAGTTCTGCTTGCAATCCTGTAAAATTTGTTTTTTGCTTTCTTTTCATCATCAGTATCAATCACACGATCTAAGTTTTCAATAATAACAACCGTTCCCTGCTCATCTATCTGAGATGAAAATTCGGAGATTTCGCTTTCATCCCGGATGATTAAGTTCCATCCAATACTCGGAATTTGTTCCAAATCCCAAGAGGCATTGCTCACAGTCGAATTAGACTTCGTTACGACTGTCAATTTTTTTCCAAGCGAGAAGGCGGCTGTTTTCATTCCCATGCCAAATCGTCCTAGATCCCTTTCATCTCGAACTTGGTTAGGATCTGAAGAACCTATGCGCATATTCTCAATTAAGTCCTTTGAGCTCATGCCTAGCCCATCATCAGAAATCACAATTCGCTTCTTTTCCCAGTCAAATTGGATTTTGATTTCATGTGCCTTAGCGGAAATGCAGTTATCTATAATATCTGCAATCGCTGTTTCCTCGTTATATCCCACGGAGCGCAGCGATTCCAAAAGCAGTCTTGCCTCAGGAATAGATTGAATCTTCTTCGTCATGCTGTACCTCCATTATGGATTAAGCTTTGTTCTGCACTTCGTGAAACCGCCCAACACATGAGGGGCTTTTCTTGATAAAACCATACAAATATATTATATGTCAAAATCAGAGTGAAATCAATTTGCTGAATGCAAACAATAGTACAAAATTTTTATTCATTGCCTATACAAATGGCATACGACCGGAGCCAACATCAAAGAACACCTTTGCTGAATATTGCTGTTATATGACAAAGCAGAAGCACGGTATCTGAAACTTAGCTGTTTTATACAGAAATAAGTTCCAACACCGTGCTTTTGCAGAAAACCCATAAAAATTCAAGAAGAATTTTTCTTAGCCACATCTAGCAAAATATATTCGAATTGAACCTTGCGGCGGTATATCATATAGTCTTTCTCCACGGTCTTTTGGGCTCACGTTTTCCAGCCATATCGGAGGATGCCGGCCATTGGAGCAGCCATTCGAGATACTCGGACTTTGTAATAGCATGGGAGGCAAGTTCCTGCTTTCGGGTAAGCCATTCCCGCATGAGGTCATTGACGAGTGGAACATTCATCCATAGTACTGTTGCGGGTGCTGGTGCGATTGAGTCACCCCATGTGGTGCAGGCGTTGCCGCGCAGTTCGATGGTTTTACTTTCTATCGGCGCAATCGAAGCATCAAGCGTGACTTCAGCCAGTTTGAAAGATCTTCTATGTTCAAAATCGTACCACATAATTGTCCGTAGGATGTCTAAGAGATATTTGTCGCTCACGAAAAATGTTTCTTCTTTGACATCCAAAACTTTTGCGATTTCTTTTAGTAGAGATGGCTTGGGAACACGGTATCCTATTTCATATTGTGCGATTCGATTTGCGCCGCCGTCCCCAAGATTGAGAAGGTCACCCAGTTGTTTTTGCGTCAGACCTCTATGAAGTCGTACTAGTTTGATTTTTTGACCTATTTCCATGAAAAAAGCCCTCCAATAAATTTTCTCTATTGTAGCACACCATAACATGAAAGCGCAAGTGAAAAATCGAAAAATGAATTTTTTGTGACTTCTATTGACATTCGCTCGTGGGCGAAGTATCTTATATGTATACTTCGCTTGCAGGCGAAGGAGAAATACTGATATAAGGATGGTGATCGAATGGATTGTAAAGAAATCAGAGAAATGTACAAGCTCATGTTTGCGGAGTACCCGGACATTGTAACGGTTAAGGATCTGCAAACCATGCTGGGCATCAGCCGCCACGCGGCGTATGACCTGCTGGGGGATGGCGAAATCAGCTGCATCCGGCTGGGAAACGCCTACAAAATCCCCAAAATCAATGTGATCAATTATGTTCTGAAAAGTCCGTGCGGTCAGACCCGCGTGAGCGCGTAGGAGCTGCCTTGATTCTGGCAAGAGCACCTCCCCGTCTCAAATAGATTCGGCACCTTGAAAACTGCATATCCGACAAGCAAGGTACATTCACCACATTGCCGTCAACTTACGAGTACGGCAGCGCAGACAGAGTACGCGCCATGACTGCCACCGGGCACGAGCGATTCAGTCTCTGGTAAACACCCCGTGGCGGAGTGGAGCGCAATGACAGATGTGGTCGTAAAGATACTTCCGTCCAGTCATAGTTCACACAATGAGGGCGGCAGGCAGAGAACCTGGCTGGGGTAAAAATACCCATGATGCCGTTGCAGCCGAACGGTAGCTTTGCGAATCGTCCCCACAGCTGGGGCAAGGTGGGCAAATGCAGCTGTAAATCGAAATGTTATCCCGATTCCAATAATGGCTAAACATGCAAAGTAGATAGCGCTAATGCCAAAGGCAGCTGCAATCTGTCCAGCACTATATACATAAGCCAATGATGTCATATTGATTCCCATTGTAAGTGAATACACAATAAACATCGTCTTCATCGTAGAAGCAGGTGTATTACGTGATAATTGACGTCCCATTGAAATCGTTAACGAAATTTGTACTATGAATAATAATAGTGAAATCATGGGAATCTGAATAATAAGCATGAATATGCCAGAAGCATACAACAAAGCCGAAGTGATTGCCGTAATTCCAAGTCCTACCATCATCCAACTGTATACTTTATATAATGAATTTGTACTTACTGAGTTTGAATAATTGTTTGTATACATAAATAAATTTACCTCCTATTTTTAGAGTATTTTATGTTTTTTACATATACATTACAATGTACAACTTAGACAAAATGACTATTCAATTAACCAAGTCTTCAAAATTTAGCCTTTAAAAGTAGCTTAAGTTACTAAGTTTTTCAGCTTTAACCTTTAAAAGTAGCTTAAGATACCAAGTTTTTCAGCTTTAACCTTTAAAAGCTTTTATTTTTTCCAAAAATAAAAGAATGTATTTCTACACTCTCTTACTTAATATCCAATTCAATAGGCTCATCCATCGTATCACTGACGTATTTGCCATTCTTTTTTCTTTGTTTCACACACTCTGTCAACAAGTATTCAATTTGTCCATTGACACTGCGAAAATCATCTTCTGCCCATGAAGCGATTTGATCATACAATTTTTTTGAAAGACGCAAAGGAATCTGTTTCTTTTCCATTAATACAAACTGCCAGAATTTACAACTGGCTGCGCATCATGGTTTCCACAAAGTACGACTAACAAGTTAGAAACCATAGCCGCTTTCCTTTCTTCATCCAATTCTACAACCCCATTTTCATTTAAACGATCCAATGCCATTTCAACCATACCAACAGCTCCATCCACAATCATCTTACGTGCATCAATAATCGCACTTGCCTGTTGTCTTTGAAGCATAACGGCTGCAATTTCTGGTGCATATGCCAAATATGTAATTCTTGCCTCAATAATTTCAAGACCTGCATCTTTCACCTTACTTTGAATTTCATCACGAATTCTAGAAGCTACTACTTCACTAGAACCTCTAAGACTTCCTTCATCGGCAATACCATCACCTGTTGTATCTACATTTTCAGCGACATCATAAGGATAAATACGAACAATATTTCTTAATGCACTATCACATTGTAAAGAAAGATATTCCTTATAGTTATCTACATTAAATACAGCTTTTGCGGTATCTGTAACACGCCACATCACGGCAATTCCAATCTCAACAGGATTTCCCAAACAATCATTGATTTTTTGACGATTGTTGTTTAAAGTCATGATTTTCAAAGATACTTTTTTAGAAGCTACATCTTTAATAATGTCTTGCGCTTGAAGAACACCTTTCTTAGAACCATCATCCACATCTCCACTTTGATTCAGTTTTGTCTTTGCGGCAGGATTGACAGCCTGACAAAAAGGATTGACATAATAGAATCCAGCATCCTTTAAAGTCCCTACATATTTACCAAATAATGTTAAAACCAAGGCTTCTTGTGGCTTTAATACTTTTAAGCCAAGAAATGGAATCCAACCAATGCATAGCCATACAACACCAATAATAAATAAAGGCCAAACGAATGCTGCACCTACTATTGTCATCAACAAGGCTACAAGATATAAAACAATCCATAATATCATCATGGTCATGCCATTCTTTTTGTTGCTTAAAACTTTTTCTGTCATATAAGTACCTCCTGATACTCTTATGATATCATTTTGATATCTATTGTCAATAAAAAAAGATGGGAAATCCCATCCTATAAATTATAGACTTTTGTGTAAAGTTTCAAGAACTGTCTTAAGATCATTTACACCCATTTGACCTGGAGCACTTGCTTTTTTAGCAGCACCAAAAGTCAAACAAGAACCAAATACTTCACCAGCTAAACGAGAAATTACTCCAGTAGCTGCCATTGACATTGTGATGATTGGACGATTGGCATGTTCTTCAGCCATTTCATTTGTAGCAGACAATAATGTCAATACATCCTTTTTAGATTGAGGCATAACTGCAATCTTAGGAATGTCCGCGCCCTTTTCTTGCATAGCACACAAACGAGAAATGATTTCTTCTTTTGAAGGTGTTTTGAAGAAGTCATGGTTCGACATGATTACTTTTACTCCATTTTCATGAGCTGTCGTTATAATCGTTTCAACTTCCTTATCTCCTGTATACAATTCAACATCCACTGCATCTACATATCCACTTTTGGCAACAGCACAATTTAATTCTACATAATATTCAGTAGATACTTCTAATTCTCCACCTTCTTTTTTAGAACGGAAAGTCGCTAATACTGGAGTTTCTTTAAATACTTCACGTAATTCTTTAGCCATTTCTACTACAGATGCAGTATTTTCAACTTGTTCAAACCAATCCATACGCCATTCAATAATATCAGCTGGTGTATCAAGAATGATTTTCGCTTGTTCTAAAACATCTTCTTTACTCTTTCCACAAATAGGAACACAAATCTTTGGTACGCCTGCACCAAATTCAACATTTTTCATTGTTACTGTATTCATTTTTTATTCTCCTTTATTCATATTTTTTGTATATGCATCAAACAACGCATCTCCGACTTGTTGTCTGATATCTTCATAAACCGAACTTGAACGGTTTCTCATTTCATTTAATACTTCTTGTGATAAATCGATCTCTTTTGTACCACTCTCTTTAATAATACTTAAACGATCTGACACACGTTTATCACATTGTTCACGCGAATAATCACGCGCATTTTTTGCCGCTTGATCCACGATTTTTTTATCTTTAGTGGATAAACTATTATAAAAATCTTCATTCACAATCATTGATAGTAAATGAGGCAAATGATTGGTCTTCACAACATAATCCTGCTGCTCATAGATTTTCCCAGAAACGATTACTTCATAAGGATTTTCTTGCGCATCAATCGTTCCTTGCTGCAAGCCAATGTATACCTCACTAAATGCCATTGGCGTAGGATTGGCTCCAATGGATTGCCAGAATGCTAAGTGATATTTATTTTCCATTGTACGAATCTTTTGGCCTTTAAAATCATCTAAAGATTCAATCTTTTTATTTGTCGTCATGACACGGAAATTTTGATCACTCATCGCAAGCAATCTTACACTATGTTCCAAATATACTTGATTGATTAAGCTCATAAATTCTTCATCATCTAAAGTACTTCTTAAATCTTCAATATTCGTATAAGCCATAGGCAAGTCAAAAATAGCTAGTTTTGGGATAAAGTTAGCTTGAGGTGCTGTATTTTGAACTACAAATGGGATATCGCCATTCATACAACTTTCTACAAGTTCACGATCTCCACCAACCGTACCATTATGATAGGACTTAATTTGAATTTGTCCATTCGATAAACGCTTCACTTCTTCTACAAACTTATTCGTGAAAATACCTGTTACTGTATCAGCTGGTGAATCATTAGCAATAATCCAAGGAAAAGATTGACTTGCCTTTACAGGATCTTCTTCTTTAGCAACACAGGCAGTCAACGAAAAGGCAGTTATCAATGAAATAAAGATCGAAACTATTTTTTTCATACTTACCTCCTAGGCCACAAGTGCTAATGATATCTGTGGAATAAATGTAATCAACAATAAAGCGATAAAGAAGAAACCAATTAATGGCAATGCTTTTTTCGCAATATTCATTACAGGAATATCCACTAAAGAACTAGCAACAAATAAGTTGATTCCAATTGGTGGTGTCACAAAACCAATAGCTAAGTTAACAACCATAATAATTCCAAAGTGAATTGCATCTACACCAACGCTTTGAGCAATTGGAAGTAGGATTGGTGTTAAAATCAAGATAGCTGGACTTGTATCCATTACCATACCTACAATCAACAATAAAATATTGATTACAATCAATACAGCTACTTTTCCATGAATTGTATTCAAGATAAAGTTTGCCGCTGTATCTGGAATTTGAAGTAGTGTAATCATTCTTGAAAAGGCAACGGCCGAGGCAAGAATAAATAGGATTGGCGCAAATGTTTTGATGGATTCTACAAAGACTTCATATAAATCTTTTACATGTAAAGATTTATAGATAAACATCGAAATAAATAACGCATAGAATACGGAAATAACAGCCGCTTCTGTAGGACTTGCCACACCTGAATAGATACACCCTAAAATGATGACGGGTGTTAATAAAGCCCAAAAGCTATCAAAGAACACTTTCTTAAAACCTTTATCATGAAGTGCATTTACCTCTTCATTGATCTTATCTTTATCTTCCCCATGTTTTTTACAATAGTAAAATGCATAAATCATTAACAATGCAGCAATCAATAGACCTGGAACAATACCAGCCATAAACATTTTACCTACACTTGTACCACTTGCCATACCATATAAGATAAATGGAATACTTGGTGGAATGATTACGCCTAAACCTCCTGTAACTGCAACAATGGCTGTCACAAAAGTTTTGTCGTAACCCATTTTCACCAACAAAGGAATGGTCATACTGCCTACCGCTGCAACCGTTGCAGGGGCACTTCCTGAAATTGCACCATAGAATAAACACGTAATAATCACCGCACATGGCATTCCAGCTGTTCTTTTTCCAATAAAGAAAGAAAAAACATCAAATAATTTTTTACTAACGCCACCTTTTGCCATTAAAATACCAGAAAGTACAAACATAGGCACGGCAAGCAATGGAAAGGAATCGATTCCTCCAAACATCGCTCGAATAATGTATTCTGGTGAAATGGTAAAATTAGGATCTAATATGGATGGGGCCAAAGAAACGATACTAAGGGTGGATGATATAGGAACGGACAATAACAGAAGCACGACAAACAATATAAATACAATGATGGCTAACATTATTTTCCCTCCCTTGGATCTTGATCAATAATTTTCTCATGATTCAACATACGTTTCACATTGTCGATTTCATATATAATTTGTTGGAAAGAACGTATTGTAGCCAACACAAAACCAACAAAAGGTGCACATTGAACGTATGGCATTGGAAGTTGTAATGCAGGGCTTGTTTGTTTAGAGGCAATCGATAGCATCAAGAATTTGTATCCGTGAATACTCAAATAAAAGAAGAGTACAAACAACAATATATTTAAAAATAATTGTGCAAATACATACGCTTTTTTAGGAAACATATTAATGACTTGATCAACCTTAATGGAAATCCATCGTTTAATGCAGTAGCTAATACTAATAAAGCAAGACCAGATAAACATATATCTCGTTAGTTCTTCTGACCAGCTCAGTGAAAAATTCAGTATATAGCGACAGAAAACCTGAACTCCCATAATGCATGCCATTGCCACAAGCAATATAATAAGTAGAATTTCTTCTAACTTGTCATCGAGCAATTTTATAACTTTCAATTTATCACTTCCTTTTTTTTCATTATTTTAGCAAAAATACGGTACTTTTGTACCGCATTTTATTCATAATTAATCTTGCGCAACTAAATTTTTGTAACGTAAGTTTACGTACAATCCAAGTAATACACCAACAGCTGTTAATACAATATTCATTGTCATAACACCACTTGGAGTCATGTTACCTGCAGCTGTTAAGATTGTGTAATTACATAAACTTGAAGCAATCATAACTAATGCAGTCACTGTACCTTTAATTTTAGGGAAGATCATATTACATACGGATGTCGCAATCTGTAGTAATCCACCAGCACCAGCCCATCCGATAACGAATGCACCGATTGTACACATTGTTTGGCTTGGAGCTACTAACACAATAATCAACATAGCTAAACAAATAGCTGGATATGCCAAGATAAAACGAACATCTTTAATCTTACGAGTTAAGAATGAAGTTACAATTAAGGCAATCATTGTTCCCATTGAATAGTAAGTTTGCATCGCACTAGGATCTGCCCATCCTGCAACATCTTTCGCAAAGTTTTGTGCACAATTTAACCATAACTGGAATGTTCCTGTACATGTAAATCCGATCATGATCATCGCAATTGATTCAATCGAGAAGTGTGTTTCTTTCATGCTGGCAATTAAGCCTTGTTTCTTTTCGCCATTTGCTGAATCTGTATCTGGCATTGGACAGAATAGAATCAATGCAGCAAGTACTACATAGGCAATTCCACATACCCAGAATAAGTGGTTGTAACTAGTAGCTCCTGTAGCTGTTGTACTTACGGCAACACCTAAGAAGAATGGCAAGAACATCTGGCTAACTGAAATGAAGAATTTGATTCCCATTGTCGCAACACCAGGTGCTTCGCTGATTGCTTCTGCAACAGCAGGATAGATTCCAGTATCCAAGAATGAGTTTGCGATACCACCAACGATGGCACAAACATAGGCAATTGTATAACCTCCATTTGCTCCTGCATTAAACGCAAAGACCAAACCGATCATATATACGGCATAACTCAATCCACCAATAAACATAGAAATTTTACGTCCTAATTTATCTGATAATGGACCTGCAAAAGGTAGGGCGACTAAACGTCCAAGTCCTAATGCAGCTGAAATTTTTGTGATTGACATTGGGTCACATTCCCAGCTTGTCGCAAGCGATTCTTTAATCACAGCTTGTCCAAGTACTGAACATCCAACACCGTGAATAAAGTAGTTCAAGTACATAATAAGGACAGAAGGTAAATATTTTTTATCTTTCATGTTCTCTTTCCTCTATAATAATCTCTTAATTAAAAATCAAATCCCATTACTTCTTTAATGTGATCAACAGGCATTTCTTTTCCAGTCCACAATTCAAATGCTGCAGCCCCTTGGTAAAGCATCATTGGGAAACCATTTAATGTTTTGCATCCAACGCTTTCTGCCATTTCCAACAATTTTGTTTTTGCTGGTGCATACACTGTATCTGTTACAATCAAGTCTTCACGTAAGAATGAAGTGTCTGGCAACCAAGTTTGTCCTTCTAAAGGTTTCATACCCATACCAGTCGCATTTGTTAAGATATAGCTTGTTTCGATTTCTTTACGTAATGCTTCTTTGTCATCTAAATCAAATAATTTAGCTTTACAATTTGTGTTTTTGTTGATTTTTTCTACAGTTTCTTCAGCATTTGCCCAAAATTTATCTTTACGGTTGAAGATTGAAAGTTCAGCAACACCATCTAATGCAGCCTGGATTTCAATAGCCGTTGCAGCTCCACCAGCTCCGGCAATTGTCATTTTCTTACCAATCGCATCGATTCCTGCATCTTTTAAGCCTTTCATGTATCCAATTCCATCTGTGATTGTTCCTGTTAATACACCATTGTCATTTACAACTGTATTTACAGCTCCACACATTTCAGCTGCTAGAGTTAACTTATCTAAATATTTTCCAATTACAGTTTTGTTAGGCATAGATACGTTCCATCCACGAACCTTCATGGCTCTAAATCCTTTTACTGTATCTTCCAAAGTGTCATTATCCACTTCAAATGCAAGGTAAGCATAGTCTAAACCTAATTTCGCAAATGCTTCATTGTGCATTTTTGGTGATGATGAATGGCGAATAGGGTATGCGATCAACCCAATCAATTCTGTATGTCCTGTAATTCTTTCACTCATATTCTTTTCCTCCAAAAGTGATTTTATTCTAAGTATCCCTTTGTTTTTAATGTGTTTAAAATGTTACGTCCTTCAGCTGTACCATCAATGATACGACGAGCACGAACGCTATCACCAATATTAACGATTTCTACATCTTTATCTTCAAATGTCTCTGTTAAATCTTTCATCAATGGTGAATAGCTACGCATTCCCAAACAAACAAATCCATAATCAAAGTCTAATTGTTCGTTTTGATCATTGCGTTTTACAATAAAGTGATCTGGATGAACTTCCTGTAAAGCAGTTGATGTTAAAATATTTACATTATTCTTTTCTAACAATGCATATGTACCTACTTTAGTAACGATATCTAAATCTTTACCAACAACTGGAAGCATTTCTACGATAGAAACTTCAGCCTTACGATTTGAGAAGAATTCTACTACGTCAAGGCCAACGGCTCCACCCCCAACAACAACGACTTTTTTACCTTCCATATCCATTGGATAGTTATCAATATTGTTGATCATACCTAAGATTCCTTTAACGCTGCTTTGTGGACGATCAATGTTTTCACGCAATCCAGTAATTGGAGGTAATAAAGGAGTTGATCCTGTTGCATTGACAATTACATCTGGTTTTAAAGCTTCTACAAATGGAATTGTAGCTTCTGTATTTGTGAATGTGATTAAGTTTTTCAATTTACTAGCACGACGAATCAAATAGTCTGGGAAATCTCTTAAACGTTTCTTTTCTGGAATTTTAGAAATTTCTACACTCAATCCCCCTAAGTGATCTTCTTTTTCAATCAAGAATGTCATGCATCCAACTTCAGCAGCAGTACATGCTGCTTCAAGACCTGCAGTACCTCCACCAATCACAACAACGTTGCATGGTTTCTTTACTTTTTGGTTCTTATAAGCTTCACCCTCATTTACACTCGGATTGATTGTACAACGAATTGGACGGTTTAAGCCAATACGGTGACCACTACATCCAATGTTACAAGAAATACATTTACGAATTTCGTCTAAACGTCCTTCTTTCACTTTTAATGGCCATTGAGGATCCGCTACAAATTGACGTCCTAAACCAATGAAGTCTGCTTGATTTGATTCAATAATTTCATTTGCGACTTTTGGATCACGAATATTACCTACTGTAATAACTGGCTTATTAAATTTTTCTTTCACTGCAGTCGCTAAGTAAGTTCTCCAACCATCTTTTAAATAATTGGCATCAATTTGGTATTGAATAGAATCTACAAGTCCACAAGATACATCAATAATATCGGCTTCTTCTTGGAAATATTCTAACAATTTTAATGTATCTTCCAATGTGTTTCCACCTGGTAAGAACTCATCTGCACTAATACGAATCAAGATTGGAAAGAAAGGTCCAACCGCTTCACGTACTGCTTTTAAGATCATTGACGCAAATCGCGCACGATTTTCATAGCTACCGCCAAATTCATCTGTTCTATTATTCGTAAGTGGTGATAAGAACTGACTAATTAAATAAGAGTGTCCACAGTGAATTTCAACTGCATCAAATCCAGCAATCTGCGCACGCTTAGCCGCTTTTGCATAGCTTTCAATGATCGAATTGATTTCTTCTACAGTTAATGGACGAGGTGTAGCTCCACCTTTTTTATTTGGTAAATTACTTGCAGATACAGGCTGCATGTTGATTCTTTCAGCTACAGCACTTGCACCAGCATGATTTAACTGAACCGCAATTTTAGTATCGTGTTTGTGGATTGTTTCAGTTAATTTGAACATTCTAGGAATGTAGCTATCTAAATCCAAACGCAACTGTGTTGTTCCATTTGATCCTGCTGGATAGTCAACACAAGCGTTTTCAACGATGATAAGACCTGCTCCACCTTGTGCTCTTTGTTCATAATAATCGATGTGCAAAAAACTCATTTCCCCTGTGTTTTCTGCGAAGTTTGTTCCCATTGGAGTCATAACGATACGGTTTGGAATTGTACATCTTCTGACTTCTAATGGTTGAAATAATGAATTAAACTTTCCCATTTTTTCCTCCTAAATGTTAACTTATTCACAAGACACCCCTATTATAATTATTTAAATCTATTGAAACAATTATGTTTTATCTATTTATTTATAGATTTTATCTATAGATTCATTTATAATGGATTTATGAACTTAAACCATTTATATTACTTTAAAGTACTCGCTGAAACTGAACACTATACACATGCTGCCAATCTATTAAACATTACACAGCCTTCCCTTTCGCATGCCATTTCCCAATTGGAAGATGAATTGAATTGTTATTTATTTGAAAAACAAGGAAGAAACATTCGTTTAACAAGATATGGAAAAATCTTCTATGAATATGTCACAAAAGGATTAAGTGAAATTGAACTCGGACAAAAAAAGATTGATGCCATCACTTCCCCTAATCAAGGATGGATCAACCTAGCCTTTATTTATACACTTGGATATCGTTATGTTCCACATTTGATTCAGCATTTCCATTTTGATAAAAACAATAATAAAATCAAATTCACTTTAAAACAAGGAAGCACAAGCGCCTTATTAGATGGTCTTGAAGAAGAAAAATATGATTTAGTTCTATGTTCTTATCAGGAAAATCGAAAAAATATCAATTTTGTTCCCATCACAACGGAAGAATTAGTCGTAGTCGTATCCAAATTAAATCCATTGGCATTAAAAAATGAAATTGATTTGCAGGAACTTCAAAACGAATATTTTATTTATTATAGTAACCACAGTGGTTTAAGGCCATTGATCGATGATTTATTTCATTCCAACAATATCGATCCAAACATCATGTTTGAAGTAGAAGAAGACAGTGCAATCCTTGGTTTAGTTGACATTAACTATGGTGTAGCTGTTGTACCCAACATTCCAATGATTGATCATTTTCATTTAAAGAAGTTAAAAATCAAGAACCCACAAAAGAAACGTATTATTTATATGGCTACAGTAAAAAATAGATATGCACCTCCGGCTGTACATTCATTTTGTAACTTCATTATTCAAAACTCAAATATAGATTAAAGGAAGAAATCATAAATTGATTTCTTCTTTTGTCTAATAAGTTTTCATATTGAATATAGTTTCTTAAGAAAGTAACATGCACATAAGTATACCAGGTCAACTCATTGAAACAATATTGATTTTTTCTTTTCTTTAATATAACATCAATCCAAACACATCTGTCTTCATGTTATCGAAGCCTCCTTTTAACTCTATCATTTCCTTTTTAACTTTGGTAACGTTAAAAGTAAAGTTTTTGCGTTAAATCATTTCAGGCATAATAAAAGGCAAAAACGTCAACAATTTCAGGTTTATGAAGTACGCTTTTGCCATAAATATTATATTAAATCAAGAAAAAACGTGAATTTCTTATTTTAGTCCAATAATAAGTTTTCATATTGAATATGATTCCTTAAAAAAGTAATGCCTGCTAAAGCAAGTGCACAGCCCAGTCCTGAATAAAAGAAGACAATAAAGATATCTGAAAAAATGCCCATAGCTCTAAAGCCAATACCTCCACCCATCATGCAAGCCATGATCATATAGGCTTTTAAATCAAAGAAGTACCAGAATGGACGTATTTCTTCATAGCCCATAATGCGTTTTGTATATTTTTTGTTCATCTTGATAAACATCATTCCAAATACATAAAATACAACAACTGTTAATATATATAAACTTTCATTCTCTCTGTCAACACTTATATTGAATCATGAATGTATTCGAAAAGCTTCTCATATACATTTATTGAATCAAGTACTTTTCAAACGCCTTTTCGGCATCCAAATTAAAATTGCGAAAGAATAATATTAACCAAACAAGAATAGCTACAATTGCGACATATGCACTTAAATAATAAGATATAACAGATCCTATACATAGAATCACAAAATGGGTAAAGCATTGATTGCGCATATCTCTAGAAATATATGCCTTGTCATACTTTTCTGGATGGTTCAATGTATTAAAGCCAGAAACATAATTTGCACCTTTTTCTTTTAATAGCGCAAATATAATGCTTAATATTAAAAACAATAAAGCTAGTATTGTGCATGTACAAAATCCAATATTCATAATAATCACCACTCTTATTATACTCTTTTGAAACCATTTTCTGCTTTTTACATTTATTTTCATTTAAGGGTTGCCAGTTTCAATGAAATGGTGTATCCTATGCATATGAACAATTCAAGACAATATTACTACTACTTTAAATAGCCCTGAAAAAAGCCATATGTATACGATGGTTATTTTTAAGTTTCAGGGCATTCAAAAAAGCATTTCTAATTCGAAATGCTTTTTTTCACATTTAAAGAGCTGTTCTAGAAAAGAGGAAATGATATGAAATACGGATTGATAGGTGAACACTTGGGGCATAGTTTCTCTAAACAAATTCAGACAAGAATTGCTGAGATTGTAAATGTAAAAGATTATGACTACCAATTAGTAGAATTAAATAAAGAAGAATTCAAAGAATTTATGGAAAAGAAAGATTTCAAAGGAATCAATGTGACTATTCCATATAAAAAAGATGTCATTCCTTATTTAGATGAAATGGATGAGAGTGCTAAAGCCATTGGTGCTGTCAATACAATCATCAATGTAGATGGCAAATTAAAAGGATTCAACACAGACTTTGGTGGATTCTTATATATGGTTAAAGCACACAACGTACATATGGAAGGCAAAAAAGTCTTGATTATTGGTAACGGTGGTGCTTGTGCTGCTGTTAAAGCCGTTTGTGAACATGAAAAAGCCAAAGACATTGTGATTGTATCAAGAAGTGCAGATCGTGGTGCCATTGGATATGATGAAATGTATACATCCCATTTAGATGCAGATATTGTCGTCAATACAAGTCCTGTTGGAATGTTTCCAAATATTGCGAATGCACCAATTGATGTAAGCTGGTTCCATAAATTAGAATGTGTATTAGATGTTGTATACAATCCCATTCTTACACGTTTATGTTTTGAAGCTCAAGAAGCCGATATCAAGCGTGTGATTGGTTTGGAGATGTTGATTGCGCAAGCCAAATATACATTTGAAATCTTTGAAAATATGTCTTTTGACGACTCTATCATTGATGAAATCAAAAAGGAGATGTTGAAAGATCGTTGTAACATCGTATTGATTGGTATGCCAAGTGCTGGTAAAACAACAATTGGTAAAATGCTTGAAGAAAAGCTTGGAAAAGAATTTTTCGACTTAGACGATATGATTATTGCCAAAGCCGGCAAAAGCATTCCAGAAATCTTCCAAGAATCTGGAGAAGCGGGATTTAGAGCGATTGAAACAGAAGTTGCGATTGAAGCGAGTAAAATGAACAATAAAATCATCGCAACTGGTGGTGGTGCCATTAAACATAAAGTCAATATGGACTTCTTACGTTTAAATGGAATCACGATCTTCATTGATCGCGATATCGATAAGTTAATTAGTTCCGATCCAAATAGACCTTTATCAAGTTCTAAACAAGCCCTTCAACAAATGCATAAAGAAAGATACCCATTGTACCAAAAATACGCAGCTTATGTAGCTGTCAACAATGCGAATATTGAAGAAACGGTAGACGATATTGTGAATGCCTATCACAGCATTTTAATTGATGCCGTTGCAGAGTAGCGAGAAGGTTTATTATCTTCTCGTTTTCTTTTAAAAGGAGAAATCATATGGAAAATCAAGTTACTCAATTATTAAAAGCTATGGTAAAGCCAGACTATACAGCTTGTAGCTATGCCTTCATGCAAAATGGAAAAATTGTATGTGCCGATGCGATTGGTGTCATCGACAAAATCAACAATCAACCCATCACGACAGATTGCACATTTAATGTATGTTCCATTTCTAAAATTTACTGCACTGTATGCATCATGCAGTTAGTGGATGAAGGATTGATTCAATTAGAAGATAAAGTTGCAGATATTCTTCCTGAATTTTCAATGAAAGATGAAAGATATAAAGATATTACAGTACGCATGTGCTTAGATCATTCAAGTGGACTTCCTGGAACACAATGGAAACATTTTAGTGTTTCAACCACTTCTAAATTTGATTATTATTCCGAAGTTCTAAACTACTTATCAAATAGCACCCTAAAGGCGAATCCAGGAACTTATAGTACCTATTGTAATGATGGGTTTACACTCGCTGAAATGGTCGTTTCAAAAGTTCGCAATATGCCTTATGAAGATGTCTTAAGAAAATATATTACAGAAAAGATTGGCGCAAAAAGCACCAACACAACATATACAATCAATTCAGATTATCCTTTAGTTTCTGAAGGTAAGAAGCCAAAAGAATACTTCCCCATTCAAGGAGCTGGTGGCATCACCACTTCTATGATTGATTTATGCAAATTTGGTCAACTCTTTCTAGAACCTAATTCTATTATTAGTGAAAAGTCAAAAGCTTTAATGGCTAAATCCTGGGGCACTACATTTCTTGAATCGGATCTAGGCGCCATTGATTTTGGCTTAGGCTGGGATCTAGTCAAACACCATGATCCAGACTATGATTTTGGTGATGGAGTTTTGGCAAAAGGTGGAAACAGTATGTTCTTTAGTTCAAGACTGATCATTGTTCCTAAATACAATGCCGTATTAGCATTCAGTGAAACACATGATTGCGGACTCGATGTTCCTACAACTTTAATGCGTTTATTCAATACCTATTTAGAACCAAATACATATCCAGATTATTCAGGAATTTATGCCCATGCCTTTGGTTTACAAAAAATCACAACCATAAAATCAAGTATGGTTGTGCAAGATAAAACGGAAAAAGGCTGGATCATGAGTGATTTATTGAATTATGCAGATGGTAAATGGACAAATGAAAAAGGAAATCAAATCTTCTTTGAGGGGGATTATCTTTTAAAGACAACAAGAAATCGTACGGTTGCGTTTGCACAAAAAGCTAAAAAGCAAGAACTAAACTCAGTTTGGAAATCCAGATTAAATAAGAAATATATTGTGTGTGATACAACTTATTATGATATTGTCACAAACCAAATGTTATGCAGTGTTGAATTTAACAGAACAGAAGACACACTGTCATTGATTGTACATGGTAATAAATCCGAACCAGTCGTATCTGAATTTCCAATTGAAGTAATCGATGATACACATTCCAAAAGCTATTTAAATACACCTTGTAACGGTTCTAGAGATCGTGTGGAACCTTATTTTGAAAACAATAGACTTTATTGTGCTAGCTACACCTATATTTGTGAGGATGATATCGAACCATATACTTCTCAATTGTTTAAAGCTCCTCTTTTGCAAATGGGTGGTAAGTGACAAATTGTTACAGGCAGTGCT
>OGXE01000748.1_pt1 | contig 30142 bp, 20 predicted proteins | sample 1576181 | NCBI WGS metagenome assembly OGXE01 (sample SAMEA3541478, study PRJEB24748) | human gut metagenome | biome: human gut; feature: human-associated habitat; material: faeces | place: China | collected 2012 | reverse complement strand
CTGCTCCCTTACGACTGTCGGAGTTGTAACGGGCGCCACCACCAATATGTATTTATGAGCATTGTTTTCATTGTCTTTTTGTTTTAGCTGGGGGCAAATGTAAGCACTTTGTTTTAATTACCAAAGAATTTCTTGCTTTTTTTCTTTCAAAGAACATTTTTCTTATAAAGTTGTTCTATAAGAGTATTTAGAACAACTATTATTCACAATAAAAAAGAAAGGATGAACTATGAAACGGAAACATTTAGTTGCCATTGGTGTATCGATTGCTATTCTCTTGTTACTTTATTGGCTGTTGGTGGCCGAAGATATGAACGCTTGGCTGACCGTTAATTGATTTTTCGTGACTTTCTTGTGGAGTTGTGCGGATAAAAATGTATCTTCGCAAAAAATCATAAGCTTATGAAAGGAATAAGTAACTCATTTTTGCGTACGATATGTGCGCTGGTAATCGGGCTGATATTGGTGATGTTTCCCAATGAGGCAGGTGATTACTTGGTTATAACCATTGGCGTTGTGTTTCTGATACCATCGCTCTTAAGTATTATCGGGTATTTTGCAATGACTGCGGAGGAAAGGCGGCGCCTTCCTATTGAAGGGATCGGCAGCCTGCTGTTTGGTCTGTGGCTGATTATTATGCCCGGTTTCTTTGCAGATTTGCTGACATTTGTATTAGGATTCATTCTTGTGTTGGGTGGTGTGCAGCAGATTGCATCGCTTTCCGCAGCCCGTCGCTGGATGCCGGTTCGTGTGGGGTTTTATATCATTCCGGTCCTTATTCTGATTGCAGGACTGATTGCGTTGTTCAATCCGACGGGAGTACGTTCCACGGCATTTATCATTATTGGTATCACCAGCATAGTGTATGCAGTTTCCGAATTGATAAATTGGTTCACATTCACTCGCAAACGGCCGAAAGCACCGGGTACGCCGGGAGCTTCTTCGAAAGCTGTAGACAATATTGAGGATGCGGAGATCCTGGAAGAGCAATGAGTGACAAGCTATAAGTTACAAGTGCTTTTCAGCGTGAGACTATAAATTGTACACCGAAAGGCACTTGTAGCTTGTAGCCTGTAGCTCGTCATTCTATTCCTTCAACCATCCGTTTATTAACTCCATAACTTTTGCCTTTTCGGTTTCGGGCAATGTATTGATACGTGCCAGATGGCTGCCATTCGGTTGGATAAATACATGAATATTCTTCTTGTTCTTCAGCCAGGTGACGCCTGCGGCTGTCCATGGGTCGTTCTGACCGTAAATGAAGATCATCTTCGGGTCCTGTTTCTTTAGAAACTTGGTTATTTTCTTACTTAAAGTTTTGTCGAAAGGCATATCTTTCAACTCTTCGGGAAGCATCAGACGGTGCAGATAGCCTTCACTGGACTGGATGGAGAGATATTGTTTGAACGGTTGGACGTCATAACCATAGTATCCCAATTCACGGGCAGCTTGTACGAAGAAAGAAGCATTGGGACTGTCGGCGGTGAAATATCCCGGTTCGCTGATGGCAAGCAGATGAGAGAAAATTTCATCATCAGAGGCTGTAGTAGCGGGTATGGAGCTGATAGGAGTACCCCACTGCCACAAAGCGAAAGAATATTCCAATACCGAGTAATCGTAAATTTCTTCAATCGGTGCACGGAATGAATAATTCTTTTCAGTACAATACTTTTCAAAACGGGGAAGTAAAGTTGCTTTCCGTTTCAATGCTTCCAATTGGAAATCTTCAATTATCTTGCGGTTTTCCGGTGTTGAAATTTTATGCAGGAAAGGCTCATGGCGTCCATCTTCTACTCCATAACAAAGCGGAGCTACGTAAGGAACGGAAATATCTACATCATCCGGATAGAAAGTGCGGTAAAGAAGGGTAGTCTGTCCTCCTTTGCTGATGCCGGTGGCGATCCATTTGCCCGGATAGATGTTTTTGAATGCGGTGGTGATGGCATGTAAGTCGTCTGCAGAGTTCTCGGCTGTCAGATATTGCCAGTCTTTGGGTTCAGGGGTAGACTCAAGGAAATATCGGTATTCCACGAATATCATATTGGCATTGAGAAGTTTTGAAAGCTCTTCACGATATTGGGAACGGAGTGCGTAAGCGGCGCCATAGCCTTCGGTAACGATCACTGTGGGGCGATCGAAGCCGACATGAGAAACGATAACACGTTGGCGAAAGCTGCCTTTCTCCGGATGGCGGTGATCCAGCGGCTGGGTAAAATAGGTTACGTATTTTTCTGAAAACTCAGAAGTTTCCAGTGGGCGGATTTCTTTAATGGCGGAAATCGCGCTGATTTTTTGCTCCAGAACGGTCTGTGCGAAAGAAGAGACTGATGCTGACAGCAAAGCAAACAGCAAGAGTGCTGCATAGCGAATGTGCATGTGCTTCATAATGAATTGTTTTTAATTTATCATCTGGTTTTGTAAATATTGACAAAGGTACGAAAAAGTGATATGCTGGAAAATAAATTACGATGATATTTTAGTTTTCAAAAAAAGAGAGAGAACTACCTCCCGGCACCTCTCCCCCTGCAAACTTAAAACAACCAACAAAAGAAATAGAATGATTTATAAATCATAATCTCAAAACTTATCTTATAAACAAGAGTTCCCTGTATTTTGGCAGCGTCCACATCTGGTTGTCGACAATCAGTTCCAGCTTGTCGATATGATAACGGATCTCCTCCATTGCCGGTACGATGGTGTCGTGGTAGGCAATGGCTTTCTCGCGTTCACTTTCGATCTTGTTGGCCACTTTGCGGGCTTCGATCATGGCATCTACATGCTCTTTGATGAAGGCGGTGCGGTCGGCAATCTCTTCGATGAGTTCCAGGTTCTTGGCAGACAGTTTTGTAGCTTTGTCGCCGGGGAACAAGTCCTTCATCTTGTAAACGTTATCAATGAGATCCGTTTGATACTGCGTGGCTACCGGGATGATGTGGTTCATGGCCAAATCACCTAATACACGAGCTTCAATTTGGATTTTCTTAGTGTAAGTTTCCCATTTCACTTCGTTGCGGGCTTCCAGTTCTTTCTGAGTCAGTACACCGGTATTTTCGAACATGCGGATACTTTCTGGCTTCAGATAGCTGTCGAAGATGAGAGGCACACTGGTTTCGCAATCCAGACCGCGTTTCTGGGCCTCTTCTTTCCATTCATCGCTGTAGCCGTTGCCATCAAAATGGATGGGCTTACAAATCTTGATGTATTTGCGGATAACCTCAAGGATAGCCGAAATCTTCGGTTCACCCCTTTCGATGAGCTCGTCTACATCTTTTTTGAATTCTACTAGTTGCTCGGCTACGGCGGCGTTCAGGGCAATCATGGCGCAGGCACAGTTTGCTTCCGAACCTACGGCGCGGAACTCAAAACGGTTTCCGGTGAAGGCGAACGGACTGGTGCGGTTACGGTCGGTATTGTCAATCAACAATTCCGGAATCTGCGGAATATCCAGTTTCATGCCTTGCTTGCCGCTAAGGCTTACGAGATCATCCTTTGTACTCTCTTCAATGTGTTCCAATACCTGTGACAACTGTTTGCCCAGGAAGCTGGAAATGATTGCGGGAGGCGCTTCGTTGGCACCCAGACGGTGTGCGTTGGTGGCGCTGGAAATAGCGGCCTTCAACAATCCATTGTGCTTGTAGACTGCCATCAGGGTGTTTACTACGAAAGTGATGAAACGTAGGTTCTCTTCGGGTAGTTTACCCGGTCCCATCAGTCCGATGCCTGTATCCGTACCCAACGACCAGTTGTTGTGCTTACCACTACCGTTGACACCCTTGAAAGGCTTTTCGTGCAGCAGTACTCGGAAGCCGTGGTTACGGGCTACTTTACGCATCAGTGCCATGATGAGCATGTTATGGTCTACAGCCAGGTTACATTCTTCGAAGATGGGGGCCAGCTCGAACTGGTTGGGGGCTACTTCATTGTGACGGGTTTTGACGGGGATACCGAGCTTCAATGCTTCAATTTCCAATTCCTTCATGAAAGCTGCCACGCGGGTAGGGATGGCACCGAAATAATGGTCTTCCAACTGTTGATTCTTGGCACTGTCGTGTCCCATCAGCGTGCGGCCTGTCATCAGCAGGTCAGGACGGGCGGCATACAGACCTTCGTCGATCAGGAAATATTCCTGTTCCCAACCCAGGTAGGCAACTACCTTCTTCACTTCCGGATTGAAGTAACGGCATACGTCTACGGCAGCTTTGTCTACGGCACGCAGGGCTTTCAGCAACGGAGCTTTGTAGTCCAGTGACTCACCGGTGTATGCAATGAAAATGGTCGGGATGCAGAGCGTATCATCGACGATGAAAGCCGGGGAAGAGGGATCCCATGCACTGTAACCGCGTGCCTCGAACGTATTGCGGATGCCACCGTTAGGGAAGCTGGATGCATCCGGTTCCTGCTGAACGAGCAGTTTGCCTGTGAATTCTTCCATTACACCGCCTTTGCCGTCATGCTCGATGAAAGCGTCATGCTTCTCGGCTGTACCTTCAGTCAACGGGTGGAACCAGTGGGTATAGTGGGTAACACCCATTTCGAGTGCCCATTTCTTCATACCGGCTGCCACTTCATCAGCAATGCTGCGATCCAGCGGAGCACCATTGTCGATCACGTCAATCAGTTTGGCATATACCTTGCTCGGCAGATACCTGAACATCTTTTCCTTGTTGAACACATACTTGGCATAATATTCCGACGGACGTTCCGCAGGGGCTGCCACTGCAACGGGTTTCTTTTTAAACGCCGTTTCTACTACTCTGAATCTCAATTTAGACATACCTTGTAATTGTTGGTTTATAAAAACTATTTGTTAGAGTAAAAAAACTTTTTTCTTATCCGTTATAAGCTGATTCACCATGCTCGTAGATGTCGAGCCCTTCTTCTTCAACACGTTTGGAAACGCGGAGACCGTGTATCTTATCGAGTCCTTTGAAGATGAGGAATCCCATGCCGGCTGCCCATGCACCTACTACGAGGGCGCCGAATACTTGTGCTCCGAGGAATCCCCAGCCTGCACCGTAAAAGAGTCCTTCGCTGGTAGACAAGAAACCAGTGAGAATAGTACCCGTGAAACCGCAGACACCGTGTACGGAACTTGCGCCAACGGGATCGTCAATCTTCAGCACTTTATCGATGAACTCTACCGAGAATATCATCAGGATACCACAGATTGTACCGATGATGACAGCACCCAGCGGAGAAACCACATCACAGCCCGCCGTGATACCTACCAAACCTGCCAGGACGCCATTCAGAGTCAGGGATAAAGATGGTTTGCTGAATTTTAACCAACTGACTACCAGTGCGAAGAAGCCTCCGGCACAAGCTGCAAGATTCGTGGTGAGGAAGACGTGTGAGATAGCCATTGCATCGTCCGTAGAGGCTGCTGCCAACTGTGAACCGGGGTTAAATCCGAACCAGCCGAACCATAAAATGAATACACCCAGCGCCGCTATGGTGAGGTTGTGTCCCGGAATAGCTCTGGATTTACCATCTTTACCGTATTTACCGATACGTGGGCCGAGGATGGCTGCGCCTACCAGCGCAATCCAGCCACCGACAGAGTGAACAATGGTGGAACCTGCGAAGTCGTGAAACGTGGTTCCGAACAGATTCATCATGAACGAACCTTCTTCGCCGTTCATCAACCAGCCGCCGCCCCAGGTCCAGTGACCGGAAATCGGATAGATCAGTACGCTGATGAAGATGGTGTAAATCAAATACATGGAGAATTTGGTACGTTCGGCCATGGCTCCTGATACGATAGTGGCTGCTGTGGCACAGAATACAGTCTGGAATACCAGGAAACCTTCTGTTGGCAATCCTCCTCCATCATAGAACGAGAGATCGAAGAAGTGAGGCATTCCTACGAAACCACCTACACCGAACATCAGTCCGAAACCGATGAACCAATAGAGCAGGCTGCCGAACATGAAATCCACGAAGTTCTTCATCAGGATGTTGGCAGTGTTCTTGACCCGGGTGAAACCGGCTTCTACCAGCGCAAAGCCCGGTTGCATGAAAAATACCAGCATAGCGGCGAGTAACATCCATACAGTGTTGAGTCCGTTTACTAATTCTCCTACGGTGTCAGGGGTTGATGATTCTACAGTAGTATCTTCTAATGTAGCTATAACAGCGGTCGTTGTAGCCGATATACTATCCGTTGCTACGGAAGTTTGTGCAAAAGTTTCTGTTGTTGTGCAGAGCGCCATAAGGACAGCAAGAGCTATCCACAGTCTGGCAATGCTGCGTTTACTATATTTATCCATAAAATCTTTTTGCTTTTAGTTGTACTTGTATTCTTTGTTTTGTTAAGTAGCTCTTACAGCTCTCTGGAGGGTGCTCTTAACTGTTGCGGTTTGATGCTGCCTGGACTATCTTTCCTGTTCGGCATTGTAGAGGGCGATGTCGCCACGTTCGGCGGTGCGGATGCGGATAGCGTCTTCTATGGGGATAACGAAGATACGTCCGTCACCGATTTCTCCGGTTTGTGCAGACCTGATGATGGCCTGCACGGTCTTTTCGGCATTCTTGTCGCGTACCACGATAGAGATCAGGATACGCTCGATGGAACTGGTGTCGTACATTACACCGCGGTAGATGCGTGCCTGACGGGATTTTCCTATCCCCCGGACGTCGTAGTAGGAGAACCATTCGATGTCCGCTTCGAGCAATGCGTCCTTTACATCCTCGAATTTTGTCTTGCGGATAATTGCTTCAATCTTTTTCATACCTTAATTAATTTACGATTTAACTTTTTCAGTTTACGAGTTGACAAGTGTCTTTCGGTGTGCCCGTTTTTTATCCTTGTCTCCTCGTTCCCTATTCTTAATCCTCTCTCAAAAACTGACTCCGAATACGAAGTATGCACCCTGCGTGTGTGGATTGAACGTCACTTGTGCAAAGGTGGGCAGCGAAAAAGAATTTGTGAATTTGATTTCTTTTTCTGCTTTCAGTGTGAGGTTGGTTACGTTAAACTTGTTGGCATACGCACCTTCCCATGGGGTGAGACCGACTTCTGCCGACCAGTCCAGGCCGCCGAGTTTAAAGGGTGCGCTGATGCCTACATACGTGGAATAAGCTCTGTCACCGTTTTCCTTCGTATAATCATCTCCGGCAAAGTAAGTGTTCCAACTCAGTGCCAGCGGTCCGAAATCATATCCCAAAGTAGCTTCGAAGATGTGTACTGTGCTGTGTGCGCCATACTTGAAATAATCTCCCGTATATCCGCCATCCTCTTTGTGATAGGAGAACCAGTAATCTGTAACGGATACGTTGAAACCGCCTGTATTGTAACCCAGTGTGAGGTCAATTTCCCTAGCATCTTCCTTGTCGATGCCTACCGAACCCCAGGCAGCCAGTGATAAACCTTTGTAGCTGACTCCCATGCTGGGTTGGATACTTACACCACCGCAGTCTGTTCCACGCCAGATGTAGTTGCTTACAAAATCTGCACCGACTGAGGCTTCCACTTTATCCTGTGCCTTTGCCGTGAAAGGCATTGTTGCTGATAATAGCGCGATGGCTATCATTCGGAATTTTACGCTTTTCATTTTCATACCTATTTTACCTTTTAAGTTTAGACAAATTGCGGATGATCAGTCCGGTGAAACTATAGTTTTATTTTAGTTGTTATCTTTTTCATTTTCATGCCAGCCATTTTCTGATCCGCCTCATGGCTTCCACACAATCCTCGTGATTCCCGAAAGCGGTCAGGCGGATGTAGCCTTCTCCGCTGGGGCCGAAACCTACACCGGGTGTTCCTACTACATTGGCTTCGTATAACATCTGTTCGAAGAAACGCCAGGAACCGATGCCATTCGGTGCTTTCAGCCAGATGTAAGGGGCATTCACGCCGCCGTACACTTTCAGTCCGGCTGCTTCCAGACCCTCTTTCATGGTTCGTGCGTTGTTCATATAGTAGTCGATGTTTTCCTTTATCTGCTGCTTGCCTGCCGGGGTATAGATGGCTTCGGCAGCCCGTTGGGTAATGTAGCTGGTACCGTTGAATTTGGTGCATTGACGGCGGTTCCAAAGACGGTTCAGTGGGACGCGTTCACCGGTCAGGGTGGCGGCTGTCAGCTCTTTCGGAACTACGGTGTATCCGCAACGGACTCCGGTGAATCCGGCTGTCTTCGAGAAGCTGCGGAACTCTATGGCACATTTCTTGGCACCTTTTATTTCGTAAATGGAGTGGGGAACGTCTTCTTCCTGTATAAATGCCTCATAAGCGGCATCGAACAGAATCAGAGTGTCGTTGGCGAGTGCGTAGTCCACCCATTTTTTCAGTTGCGACTTGGTCAGCGTTGTTCCCGTCGGATTGTTCGGGTAGCAGAGGTAGACGATGTCAATCCGCTTGTCCGGTATCTCGGGAACAAAGTTGTTTTCGGCGGTACAGGGCATGTAGGTCACGTTGCTCCATTTGCCGTCTTCTTCCAATACTCCGGCACGGCCACACATTACGTTGCTGTCTATATATACCGGGTAGATGGGGTCTGTCACTCCCACGCTGTTGTCGTGGCGGAGGATATCGCCTATGTTACCCGTATCGCTTTTGGCTCCATCGTTTACGAATACTTCCGTAGGGCTAAAATGAATGCCTCTCGGAGCATAATCATGTTTGATGATCGCTTCAATCAAAAAGTCATATCCCTGCTCGGGACCGTATCCGTGGAAGGTACTGGCATTTGTCATCTCATCCACTGCCCTGTGCATCGCCTCGATGCAAGCCGGTGGCAGTGGCCGGGTAACGTCTCCGATACCCAGGCGGATGACCTCTTGTTTAGGGTGCGTTATCCTGAAAGTATTCACCTTTTTAGCTATGTCTGAAAATAAGTAACTTCCCGGTAGTTTCAAAAAATGTTCGTTTACTAATGCCATACTTTCTTGTTGTTTTAAGAACGTTATTTAATTATGAATTATAAATTATGAGTTATGAATGGGCTGCGCCGTTGGGGGGGGATTCATCATTCATCATTTATAATCATTTCTCCGTCAAATACCCGAACTGCTTCTCCGGTCATCCATACGTGATCTGTTTTTTCATCCCATTCGATGGCAAGTGAGCCTCCATCCATAATGATGTCTGTCTTTCTTTCGGACTTTCCGGTCAGTGCGGCAGCTACTGCGGTGGCACAGGCTCCGGTTCCGCAAGCTTGGGTGATGCCTGAACCTCTTTCCCACACCCTCATCCTGATTTTTCCATCTTCCAGAACCTGGGCAAACTCTACATTGATGCGGTCGGGAAATAACGGATGATTTTCCAGTTTTGGGCCGATGCTTTCAAGGTTGATATCTTTAATATCTTCTACGAAGATTACCAGATGAGGATTTCCCATTGATACGGTGGTTCCGGTGAATTTCTGTCCGTTGGCTTCAATGGGTTGTTCTTTCATATCGGTGGGACGTCCCATATCCACGGTTACGGTGTTTACTTTTCCGTCTTTTACATGGAGCTTCAGTATTTTGATGCCCGACAGGGTATCGAGAGTAACGGCTGTTTGGGAAGTCAGGCCGTATTCATATAAGTATTTACCAATGCAACGACTGGCATTGCCACACATTTTGGCTTCGGAACCATCTGCATTGAAGATGCGCATACTGAAATCTGCCTTGTCCGAACGACCGATGAGTACCAGGCCGTCGCTTCCAATTCCTGTATGCGGGGCGCTCCATTCAACCGAAAGTTTTTCAGGGCTTTCGATGGGATATTTCAGGGTGTTTACATAAATGTAATCGTTGCCTGCTCCGTGCATCTTAGTGAATTTTATAACTCTTGTCATTTTGTACTCTGTTGGTGAATTAATCTTTCTTTTTGTTTTATCATGATGCAAAGGTACGACGTTTTGCTAAATTATTTGCAGAATACATATCTTATTTCTATTATATTTATTCATTCTTTTAATCGCTGCAAATATACGGTATTCAAGTTTTAAATTAAAAGTTTGAGGGGGCATATTTGTATAAATTGTTATTTATGGAATTATTTCCGCATATTCATTCTATGTAGGTAGTGGCGTAAATACGTGTTTTAAGTGGAAAAATGGAGTTTATGGGGTAAAAATGAAGATTTCTATATGACATAATGAAATTGTTTTCTTCTTTTTGCTAACTAAATGATCTTTTGCATAATGCCACACTATAACAAATCAAATGCCACACTTTAGCTTCCGTAATGCCATTCATTTGAGCCATCGAAGTGTGGCGTTTGAATTGTTGAGGTGTGGCATTGGGGGAGTTAAAGTGTGGCATTGATACAGATTGTAGCATGTAGCTCGTAGCTATTCCAATATTTCCTGCAATAATACTGGTTCATTGGTGGTGATGAAATCCACCCCCTGGCTGATGAGCCATTCCATATCTTTGGCATCATTTACTGTCCAGGCGTTAACCTTCATGCCAAGGTCGTGACATTCTTTGATCCATTCGGGATGTTTTTTGAAGACAGAGAAATGATAATCAGGACCGGCACAACCCATGTCTTTCAGTTCCTGCGGATTGAGGTCGCCTTCCAGATAATATACGGGAGTACCTTTAGGAGCCAGGCGAATGAATTCTTTGGTCGCATGGCGTGAGAAAGTGATGTATTCGGTACGCTCTTCCAGTCCCATCTCCTTAATCATTTTCACAATTTGCTCTACGGCAAGCATTTCACGTTCGGGAGTCTTGTGTGCTTTGAGTTCCAGGATAAGGCGGGTTTTCAACCCTTTGGCTTTATCGAGATATTGCTGAAGGGTAGGGAGGCTCTCACCGTTGTCGAGGGTGATAGAGGTACATTCTTTCTCGGTGGATGTTTCCATGCGGACACCTTTGAATACACCGTCATGATCTACGATAAGCTTGTTGTCGGCAGTGAGCCAGACATCGAACTCGGAGCCGTAGCAGTGGATGGAGTCAGCTTTCACCAGGGCGGCAATACTATTCTGGGCAGAACCGTCGGTCTTCCAGAAACCACGGTGGGCAATGACTTGGGTGTTTTGGGCCTGCAGGATGCCGCATGCGGCAAGAGACATAGCGGAAGCGAATAAAAGTTTTTTCAGTTTCATAGTTCCTTATTTATAATTCTGCCGCAAGGTACAAAATATGTCTGAAAAGTGATGTTTCATTTATGTTATTAATGCGAACCAGGAGATAAAGGTGTTATCTCCTGATTCTCCTATTACCTGCGTATACGGCGTCTGCGTCTGTGGTGACGTTTCTTCTGCTTATAAATGCTGATCCGTTTCCAGACAATCCACACAAACAGTATTCCGAAGACTGCAAAGATGAGAAGCACGATACCCGTATTCAGATTATCGCCTTTGACGCGGCTCCACATTTCGAGAACAAGCTCTGTGCGGTCACCGAAATCACGGATCATGGCGCAACGTTCTACGACTTTACGGTCGGGGTATTGTATCGGGTTGATCTGAATGCTGTCCGCACCGGGACCGAAGAAATAACTGAGGTCGGAGAACTGTTCAAGAGTAGTGTCGATCTTTGCCTCCATAATCTCGGGCGTTGCTACGGCACTGACATAGCCGATGGCATCCATATTGCGCAGAGCAATATCCGGCTGGCAAAGATAATTGATGAAGTAGCTGGCGGCTTTTACGTTGCGGGCATACTTGGGGATAGCCCAGCCATCGTACCAGATGTTGCTGCCTTCGCGGGGAACTACATAGTCCAGGTCTACGCCTACAGCTTCCGCTTCTTCAATGGCCCAGACGGCGTCGCCACTCCAGGTAAGGTTGAGCCATGCTTTGTTTTTGGTCATCATTTCTTTGCCGAAGTCGGCTTCCCACCCGGCAATGTTGGGTTTCAGATCTTTCAGGTATTGCTCTGCAAGGGCAATGGCTTCAGGGGAATTGTCGTTCATCAGTTGCTCTACGGTGATGGTGCTGTCGGCAAGTTGCCGGGCATGGGCATAAATGATGGCAGTGCCGTAGGCATCGCGGTAACTGTCTTTCATCAGAATCTTACCACGGTTGACGGCATCCCAAAGGCATCCCCAAGAGCTGACTTCTTCAAGGGTCTTGAACTTCTTGTTATAGAGTATTCCGGCGGTACCCCACATGTAGGGAACGACGTAATCATTGGTGTGGCGACCGGGCTGGCTGATCTTCTCCAACTCTTTCTGAATATACGGGGAGATGTTGGGGATATAGTCCGGAGTCTTCCCAAAATTGCGGTTGATAGGGAGGAGGAGATCTTTCTTCAACATTCGTTCGATGATGTATTCCGATGGGCATACAAGGTCGAAATCTTCCTGTCCGCGCTCAATTTTGGTGAGCATGATTTCGTTGATATCGAATACCTGGTAGATGATGCGGATATCTTCGCCCGTCTGCTCTTTGTACCAGGCAGGAAATTGGGCGAGGACTTCTTCGTCGATGTAATCTGCCCAGTTGTATACTTTCAGTACACGGCTGCGCTTCTCACTGGCACCGGTACAGGAGGCAAGGAGAAGGATGCAGAGAAGGAGGGGTATGTATTTCTTCATTGTTGATGGAATTAAGTTGTGATAAAGTGGTAGAGTGATAAGGTGATAGGGTGGCTGCGCTATATAATGGAGTGACATCCCATTATCACTTTATCACTCTACCACCTTACCACACTATATATCATTCTTTCTTATTTCTTTCTGCTCTCTTATTAATCACAATCAGCAATACTAGCACCGTTACAAAAATGATTGTTGACAGTGGGCGCAGTTCAGGAGTCAATCCACCCTTACGTGCGTCCGCATAGATGTATGTCGACAACGTTTCCAATCCTTCATTTCCGATAGTGAAGATCGTTACTGCGAAGTCATCGATAGAAAGCGTGAAAGCGAGGATGAAACCGCTGATCATTCCCGGCAGAATTTCCGGGAAGATGACTTTGCGAAGCGCCTGGAAGGGGGTGGCTCCGAGGTCGAGGGCTGCTTCGTATACATTCTGATTCATTTTCTTCAGGCGGGGCATCACACTAAGCACCACATAAGGGGTACAAAAAGTGATGTGTGCCAATACCACCGTAGTAAATCCCTGCGAAATGCCAAAGCTGACAAACAGCAGGAACAGGGATACACCCGTAATGATATCCGCATTCATCATCGGAATAGCATTGGTGAAATTCATCACCTGACGTGCCCGGGAGCGCAAGTTAAAGATGCCGATAGCTGCCAGGCTTCCCAGCAGAGTGGATGCTGTGGCGGCAATCGTAGCAATGGCAAATGTGTTCCAGATGGCATTCATCAGTGAGTGGTGCATGCCGCCTGTAAATAGTGAACTGTATAACTTGGTAGAGAATCCTGTCCAGTTACCCAGTACCTTGGCCTCAGTGAAAGAGAAGATCATAATGATCAGGATGGGCGAATAGAGCAGGGCAAGCAGAAACCAAAGATAGCCTTTCGCCAGAATACGTGTCATCATATCACACCTCCGCTTTCATTTTGTGCACTGTCGTCCTCGTTGGTAAAGAGGGCGGTGACGCCAATCAGCAACAGCATGATGAGCGACAAGGCAGCGCCATAGTTCCACATTCCGTTATATATATTTTCTTGTACGGTAGTACCGAACAGTTTGATGTTGTTCATTGTCAGCAACTCGGCAATGGCAAAGGTGGAAACCGTGGGCATGAAAACCATCACCACACCGCTCATGATGCCGGGCATCGAAAGGGGGAGGATCACTTTACCGAATACCTGTACAGGCGTAGCTCCCAGGTCTTGGGCTGCTTCTATCAGACTGCCATCCATCTTCTGCAACGTATTGTAGATAGGGTATATCATGAATGGCAGGAAGTTGTAGACCATACCGAATACCAAAGCTCCTTCGCCCAGCGGCAGGTTGAGGAAATCAAACAATGCCACCGTGGCAAGTGTACGTATCAGGATGTTCACCCACATAGGCAGGATGAACAGTACAACCATGGTCTGGGAAGTGTTGAAGCGCTTCTGACTGAGAATATAAGCAGCCGGATAACCGAGCAGGAGGCATACCAGAGTCGTGATGACAGCTATTCCGATAGAGTAGACGAATGTGTTGATAGATTCGGGATGCATCATGAATTTGCGGAAGTTGGCAAACGTGAATGCGCCTTCAGCATCGGTGAAGGCATAGATCACAATGAGCAACAGGGGCATTACAACAAAGATAATGAGGAACAATGCGTAAGGAACTGTCCAGTTCCGGCGACGCATAAAGAAACGGGATATATTACTGAGCACTTCCTTTCTTATTAGCAGATTCGACAATAGGGATAGAACCGGTGGTCTGTGCCGGTGCAACAATTCGTATATTTTCGGGTGCGATGGTGATGCCGACACGGTCGCCGTCGTCCCAGACGTCAGTGGTGTCTACAAAGATATCCTCGTCCCAATCGGTAAACACGGTGAGATGGTAATGATTCCCTTTGTAAAGGATGAATTTCACTTCACCCGTCAGATGGCCGTCTTCTTCGTTATCTTCAAGGATGACGTTCCGGAAATCTATCTCTACCCGGACAGAACTGCCCGGTTCGATGTCCTGTACTTCAGTACACTCAAAGGTACAGCCGAGGAATTCAACGTGCGTGGCGTCTATGAGCTTGCCTTCGAAGCTGTTGCAGGTGCGTTCTTTCTTCATTACGTGAATGTCGAAAGGTTTCACGAGCAGACCGACTTCTCGTCCGGCTTCGAAACTGTGATAGTCCTGCACCATGAATTCGTAGCCCTCATTGGTCTGTACCATCATTTCGTAATGCACACCTTTGAAGATGCAAGAGGTGACAGTACCCGTCAGTTGGGCAGCAGCGGAAGGCTCGAATATATAGATATCTTCGGGACGGATGACTACGTCGACGGGAGTATTTTCGCCAAAGCCCTTGTCGACACATTCAAATTCGTGTCCGGCAAAGGATACGGCTTTGTCCTGAAGCATGAGCCCGTTCAGGATGTTACTTTCTCCGATGAAATCGGCAACGAAAGAGTTGATGGGTTCGTTGTAGATGTCTGTTGGCGTACCTATCTGCTGGATGCGGCCTTCGCTCATCACGACGATGGTGTCGCTCAGAGTAAGGGCTTCTTCTTGGTCGTGGGTAACGTAGACGAAGGTGATTCCGAGCTTCTGGTGCATCTCTTTCAACTCCATCTGCATGTCTTTACGCATTTTGAGGTCGAGGGCGGCAAGAGGCTCGTCCAGTAACAGCACTTCGGGTTCGTTGACGATGGCACGGGCGATGGCAACACGTTGTTGCTGTCCGCCGGATAGCGAATCAACGTCACGGTCTTCGTAGTCCGTCATACCTACCATGCGGAGGGCTTGTTTCACTTTCTTGCCAATGGTGGCTTCGGGCATCTTTTTGAGTTTCAGTCCGAAAGCGATGTTGTTGTACACGTTGAGGTGGGGGAAAAGAGCATACTTCTGAAAGACGGTATTCACCGGACGTTGGTGTGGCGGTGTTTGCGTGATGTCTTTTCCGGCGATGGTGATGATACCTTCCGAGGCGGTCTGGAAACCGGCTATCAGGCGCAACAAAGTAGTCTTGCCGCAGCCGGAGGGGCCCAATATCGTTACAAATTCGCCCTTACGGACAGAGAGGTTTACATCATTCAGTACGGCTTTGTCTCCGAAATATTTCGATACGTGCTCTACGCCGATGATGCAGTCAGACTTTTGCATAAGCGTTATTAAGTGTTTAACCTAAAACTAATAGAACGAATTCTGCCTTTCTAAAAAAGCGGGGACAAAGGTAGGGAATAAATTGGGAAAATGAAAGTTCTACATTCGATTTGCATTATCTTTGCCTCAAAAGCGAAGATAAGCGCATCTCGGCATAAAAAATGAATGAGTTCATTTTATTCTGCTCTCGGTTTGCATTATCTTTGTAGCATTAATGAATATTATATAGTAGAAGGAGGCAAGGACATGGGTAACAGAATATATCCCATCGGGATACAGAACTTCGAGAAGATTCGTAAAGAAGGATATGTATATGTGGATAAAACCGCATTGATGTATAAGTTAGTGAAGAGTGGGAGTTACTATTTCCTTTCCCGCCCCCGTCGTTTCGGGAAGAGTTTGCTGATTTCCACGCTCGAAGCCTATTTTGAAGCGAAACGGGACTTATTTGAAGGCTTGGCGGTGGACGCTTTGGAAAAAGACTGGGTGAAGCGTCCTGTGTTGCATCTGGACTTGAATATCGGGAAATATGATACGCCGGATAGTCTGGACAAGATACTGAATGAAACTCTTGACTACTGGGAGTCACTTTACGGAACGCGTTCTGCCGAAACGACCCTTGCCTTGCGCTTTGCAGGAGTTGTGGGACGGGCCTATGAGCAAAGTGGTGAGCGTGTAGCCATTCTCATCGACGAATATGACAAACCCTTGCTCCAAGCTATCGGCAACGAGGAACTGCAACGCGAATTCTGCAACACTCTGAAACCTTTCTATGGCGTATTGAAAACCATGGACGGTTGCATCAAGTTTGCCCTGCTGACGGGAGTGACCAAGTTCGGCAAAGTAAGTGTGTTCAGTGACCTGAACAATCTGAATGACATCTCCATGGACGAGCCGTTCATTTCCATCTGTGGAATCACCGAAAAGGAGATACATCTTAATTTTGAAGAAGACCTGCACGAATTGGCAGCCGCGCAGAAAATGACGTATCAGGAAGTATGCAATGAACTGAAGGCCTGCTATGACGGTTATCACTTTACAGAAAACACGGACGGCATCTACAATCCTTTCAGTTTGCTGAATACATTCTTTAAGATGAAATTCGGTAACTATTGGTTTGAGACCGGAACGCCCACTTACCTTGTGGAATTGTTGAAACGCAATCATTACAATTTGGAGCGCATGGCACATGAAGAAACGGATGCTGATGTGCTGAACTGTATTTATGGCGACAACGAACCCATACCAGTTATTTTCCAAAGCGGTTATCTCACGATAAAGGGGTATGACAAACGTTTCGGGCTTTACCGTCTTGGTTTCCCAAACCGGGAAGTAGAAGAGGGCTTTATCAGATTTCTGATGCCGTTTTATACCCGTTTTAACCAGTTAGAAGCACCGTTTGAGATACAAAAATTTGTCCGTGAGATAGAGATGGGCCAACCTAACGCTTTCTTTAAGAGGCTGCAAAGCTTCTTTGCCGACACACCTTATGAATTAGTGAAAGACTTGGAATTACATTATCAGAATGTACTGTTTATCGTCTTCAAACTGGTAGGTTTCTATACACAGGCGGAGTATCACACTTCGGAAGGGCGGGTGGATTTGGTGGTGAAGACTGCCGATTACATTTATGTCATGGAATTCAAGCTGGAAGGTACTGCAGAGGAGGCTTTGCAACAAATAGAAGAAAAACAGTATGCTCTTCCTTTTGAGGCAGATCCGAGGAAATTATTCAAAATAGGTGTGAACTTCAGTAATAAAACAAGGAATATAGAGAAATGGGTTGTTGAGTGACAGAATGCCACACTTCATCGTTCCCAATGCCACACTTAAATACATGTAATGCCACACTTCGTAACCGTTGAAGTGTGGCATTACGTTTGTTTAGATGTGGCATTTTACCTGCTGAAGTGTGGCATTACAATTTCATAATGTGTATGCCGCTTCGTGCACATCTGCCACCGCCCGTCCGCTCGGATCATTTTTCCCTTGCAACGTCGCATCCCAAGCGAGTGCTTCAGCAGTAGAGCAAGCCACGCTCGGCACACTGGGCACGCTTCGGGCAGCCGACTGACTGGGGAAGTGTTCTTCGAAAATGCTACGATAGTAATATTCCTCCTTATTCTGTGGCGGATTGATGGGAAACCGTTCGGCAGCATGTTCCATCTGATGGTCGGTAACGGCGGCAGAAGTAATGGCCTTCAGTGTATCGATCCAATTGTAACCGACGCCATCGGAGAATTGCTCTTTTTGCCGCCAGGCAACACTTTGAGGCAGCATATCTTGAAAAGCTTCGCGCACAATGCGTTTCTCTACTTCTTTGCCCGGACACATCTTGACGGCAGGGCTGAGGTTCATTGCCACATCCAGGAACTCTTTATCGAGAAAGGGAACACGACCTTCCACACCCCAGGCAGAAAGGCTCTTATTCGCACGCAGACAGTCGTACAGGTGCAATTTGGAGAGCTTACGGATCGTTTCTTCGTGGAAAGCCTGCGGTGTAGGGGCTTTGTGGAAGTAGAGATAACCACCGAAAACCTCGTCAGCACCTTCACCACTAAGCACCATCTTGATGCCCATAGACTTGATGACACGTGCCAACAGGTACATCGGTGTGGAAGCACGAACAGTGGTAACGTCGTATGTTTCGATAAAGTAGATGACATCACGCAAGGCGTCGAGTCCTTCCTGAATGGTATAATTGATTTCATGGTGAACGGTGCCGATGTATTCTGCCACTTCACGGGCTTTGATCAAGTCCGGTGCACCGCGCAGGCCGACGGCGAAGGAGTGGAGTTGAGGCCACCAGGCTTCGCTTTGGTTATCGGTTTCGATGCGCTTGCGAGCATATTTCTTGGCAATGGCGGAGATGACGGAAGAGTCGAGGCCACCACTGAGCAGAACACCGTAAGGAACATCGGACATTAACTGGCGCCGGACGGCAGCTTCAAGGGCGAGTTTTACGCTGTTGATTTCTGGTTGGGTAGCCCGGCGGGCGGTGGTGTCATTGGCTTTGACGGCGGCATAATCGGTCCAGGGGCGTTGATACCAACGATGCATTTTCCCTTCACGTCCCCAGAAGTAATACCCGGGCAGAAATGGCTCGTAGGTGTCACAGAAACCTTCGAGGGCTTTCAGTTCGCTGCCTACGTAGATATGTCCCTGGTCGTCACGACCGATATAAAGAGGGATTACCCCGATAGGGTCACGGGCAATCAGATAATCGTCTGTTTCCTCATTATAAAGGGCAAAGGCAAAGATACCGTTCAATTCTTCGAGGAAATGAATGCCTTTATCCTTATATAATGCGAGGATGACTTCACAGTCTGATCCTGTACGGAAAGCATACTTGCCGGCGTAGCGGGAACGGATTTCCCGGTGATTATAGATCTCACCGTTGACGGCAAGGATTTGCTTGCCATCCGGAGAGTACAATGGTTGTCCGCCACTTTCCGGATCGACGATAGAAAGACGTTCGTGAGCCAGGATGGCACTGCCGCCTACATAAATACCACTCCAGTCCGGTCCGCGATGACGGATTTTCTGCGCCATTCGAAGCGCTTTGTTTCTCAATTCCTGGGATTGAGATTTGATATTGAAGATACCTACGATTCCACACATAATGCTTAGTGATTAGGGGTTAGTTGCTCAAATACTTGTCTATTCTCTCTGCCACTCTCCGTCCGTCCGCCAGTGCATGTACCACAAGGCTGGCACCACGTGCCGCATCACCTGCTACGAACACATTTTCCGGAAATTCCGGTTGTTCCGGTTTCAGGAAGCCCATGGCCAGAAGCACTATATCGGTGTCTATTACTTCCTTCTTTCCGGTAGGCTTCATGGTAGGGCGTCCACCATCCTGAGCCGGAATCCATTCCACTTCTTCCACCTCTACACCGCAGACTTTTCCATTCTTGCCAATAAACTGATTGGATGCCAGCGACCAGCGGCGCGTGCAACCTTCTTCGTGACTTGAAGTCGTCTTCAGTACAATGGGCCATTGCGGCCAAGGAGTAGCGTCATTGTGACCTACGGGAGGCTGTGGCATGATTTCAATCTGTGTTACACTCACGGCTCCCTGGCGGATACTCGTACCGATACAGTCTGATCCTGTATCACCGCCACCGATGACGAGAACCCGTTTGCCCTTGGCATTTACCAGACGTTCTTTGGGGAACGTTTCTCCATCGAGGATATGATTTTGCTGGGACAGCATTTCAAGGGCAAGATAAATACCTTTCAGTTCGCGTCCGGGAATGTTGAGGTCGCGTGCCTGTGGCGTCCCGGTGCAGATGCAGTAGGCATCAAAGCCGGCAGGGAGGTTCTGTACATCTACCGTTACGCCCATTTCGAACTTGATGCCTTCAGCTTCAAGCACTCCCATCCGGCGGTCGATTACTGCCTTATCGAGTTTAAAATTAGGAATACCATAGCGCAGTAATCCGCCGGGCATGGGTTTGCTGTCAAAAAGAGTCACTTCATAGCCTTTAGCATTCAGCCGGCAGGCAGCGGAGAGTCCCGCAGGACCTGCACCGATAATGGCAACCCGCTTTCCATTATGTTGGGGCTGGATGGGCACGATGTAACCTTCGCGAAAAGCCGCTTCGGCAATAGCCGCCTCGTTTTCACGAATAGTGACAGGCTCATCGCACGAAAGCTTCAGTACACACGACTTTTCGCAAAGTGCCGGACAAATACGTCCGGTAAATTCGGGGAAGTCGTTTGTGGCGGCGAGCACTTCGTATGCTTCGCGCCATTTACCTTTATAAAGCGCATCCTGAAATTCAGGTTGTTTATTGCCCAATGGGCATGCCCAGTGACAGAAGGGTACACCGCAATCCATGCAACGTGATGCCTGGAGTTTACGTTCGTGACTGTTTAAAGTTTGCTCCACCTGACTGAAGTCGGTGATGCGTTCGTGGACAGGACGGTATCCCGCTTCCTGTCGTGGTATGTTTAAGAATGCTTTTGGATCTGCCATTATAGTATTGTTTAATTTGACTATCTTAATTCCCAAGAGGAGGAGAGTTGAGATGATGCTCTTGGTTCTGTAATTTTTAATAATCTCTCTGCATTTCTGCAATCTTCTGTTGCAGTTTCCGCATTTGCTCCTCTTGCAACACCTTTTTGTACTCGATGGGGACTATCTGGATAAACTCATCCACATATCGGTTCCAGTCATCAAGCATGATGCGTGCCAAGTTGGAGCCTGTATAGAGGTAGTGCTGACGAATGAGTTCGTGCAATTCCTTACGATAGGATGCTTCTTCTATGAGGCTTAGTTCCACCATTTCCATATTGCAGAAATAATCGAAGTTTCCATCCTTATTCCACACGTATGCTACACCGCCCGACATGCCGGCTGCGAAGTTACGCCCTGTTGAACCGAGGACTACCACACGACCGCCCGTCATGTACTCGCAACAATGATCGCCTACACCCTCTACAACGGCAATGGCACCGGAATTACGGACAGCAAAACGCTCGCCTACGCGCCCATTGATGTAAACTTCACCACTGGTTGCGCCATAGAGCAAGGTATTTCCTGCAATCGTATTCTTCTCGGCCTGGAAGTTAGAGCGTACCGGAGGCAACACAGCAATCCGTCCGCCCGAAAGGCCTTTGCCGAGGTAATCGTTCGCTTCACCTTCCAGTTTGAAGTTGACACCCGGTACAAGGAATGCACCGAAACTTTGTCCTGCAGAACCTTTGAACTTTACGTTCAACGTATGTTCCGGCAGTCCCGCTTCACCGTACTTCGCGGCAATGGTGCCCGAAAGCATGGCTCCGCAAGCACGATCTGTATTGGCAATCGTATATTCCAGTGAGATTTCTTTCTGGTTTTCCAGAGCTTCAGTAGCGGCATGCAGCATCTCAACGTCTTTTACGTGGTCGATGCCATGTTGCTGGTCGATGGTGTGACGGATGGCTGCACCATTATCAACGCGTGCCAGTATTTGGTCGAAAGTAATCAGGGATTGCTTAGGGGATTCGTTTTCTGACTTGCGGATAATAAGATCCGTGCGTCCGATGATGTCATCCATACGTTCCACACCGATTTCGGCGAGATACTCCCGCACTTCCTGTGCCAGGAAAGTGAAGAAGTTCACCAGGTATTCGCTACGTCCGTGGAAGCGTCGGCGAAGTTCCTCATTTTGCGTCGCCACACCTACAGGGCAGGTATTCTGGTGGCATTTACGCATCATGACGCAGCCCAGTACAATCAAAGCGCTGGTTGCAAAACCGAACTCTTCGGCACCCAGCATCGCCATCAGTACGATGTCACGACCGGTTTTCAGTTGTCCGTCCACTTGCAGCATCACTTGCCCGCGCAGACCGTTCAGTACAAGGGTCTGTTGCGTTTCACTCAGTCCCAGTTCAGGAGAGATACCGGCATAGCGGATACTGGAGGCAGGAGAAGCCCCCGTGCCTCCTTCCGCACCGGAGATGACAATAAGGTCGGCTTTTGCTTTGGCCACTCCGGCTGCAATGGTTCCTACACCGCTTTCAGCTACCAGTTTCACACTGATCTTGGCACGGGGATTTACATTCTTCAGGTCGAAGATCAACTGTGCCAAGTCCTCAATAGAATAAATGTCGTGATGGGGCGGGGGAGAAATCAATGAAATGCCGGGAATGGAGTGGCGCGTTTTCGCAATCACCTGGTCTACTTTAAAGCCCGGCAACTGACCGCCTTCACCCGGTTTGGCCCCTTGTGCCACTTTGATTTGTATTTCATCGGCGTTCACCAGATACTCCGTTGTTACGCCGAAACGTCCCGAAGCCACCTGCTTGATGGCACTACGCAGACTGGTTCCGTCTTCGCGGGGCGTAAAGCGTGCGCTGTCTTCGCCTCCCTCACCTGTGTTGCTGCGTCCGTGAATCCGGTTCATGGCAATGGCCATTGCCTCATGCGCTTCTTTGCTGATAGACCCATAACTCATGGCACCCGTCACAAAGCGATGCATGATGCTTTCTACCGGTTCAACCTTATCTATAGAAATGGGGGCACGGCGGAAATCCAGGAAGTCGCGCAGGAAGATAGGCGCTTCTTTTCCATCTACCAGACTGGTGAATTCTTTGAATTTCTTATAGCTGCCCAAGCGTGTGGCGAGTTGCAAGGTAGAAATGGTTTCCGGATTCCAGGCATGTTTTTCTCCGTCTTTACGGAAAGCATACAAACCGTTGTTGGGGAGTAATCCGTCTACTTGTGCGGTAAAGCCTGCATCGTGGAATGCGATTGCATCGTGTGCCACTTCATCCAGCCGGATGCCGCCTATTGTGGATCTCAACCCGCCGAAATAAGCATTGCTGAGCTCTTCACTCAAACCTACGGCTTCGAATATTTTCGCTCCCCGATACGATCGGATGGTACTGATACCCATCTTACTCATGATCTTGAACAATCCCTTGCAGATGGATTTGATATATTTCTTTTCGGCAGTGGCATAATCCAACTGGATTTCTTTCTTCGCCACCAACTTGTCGATCACGGCGAATGCCATGTAAGGGTTCAGGGCACTGGCGCCAAATCCCAGTAACAGGGCTGCGTGCATCACCTCGCGTATTTCACCGCTTTCCACTACCAATGCCGTCTGTACACGTTTTCCTACCGAAATCAGGTGGTGGTGTACTGCGCTTACTGCCAGTAGGGAGGGGATAGCCGCATGAGTGGCATCCACATCACGGTCGCTCAGTACAATGTAGTTCACCCCTTCGCTGACGGACTCTTCCGCTTGCTTGCAAAGTGCTGTGAGTGCTTCCTGCAATCCGGCACGGCCCTTTGCCACTTCAAACAGCAAAGGTAATTTCACCGTTTTGAAACCTTTGTAGCGGATGTTGCAAAGAATATCCAGTTGTGCATTGCTCAGGATGGGATGGTTGAGGCGCACCATCTTACAATGGCTTTCGCTGGGTGTCAGGATGTTCATGCCCACGGCGCCGATATATTCCGTCAGTGACATTACCAGTTCCTCGCGTATCGGGTCGATAGGCGGATTGGTGACTTGTGCAAACTGTTGGCGGAAGTAGTTGTACAGCAGTTGCGGCTTATCGGAGAGTACGGCAAGCGGCGTATCATTCCCCATTGAGTTGATAGGCTCGGCACCTGTGGTACACATAGGGACGATGAGCCGCTCCACATCTTCCTTGGAATAGCCGAAGGTGCGCAGCATCCTCTCGTAATCGGGCACAGTGTGCGCTACCTTACGGCCGCTTTTCAGCTCATCCAGTTCGATGCGGTTTGTTGCCAGCCAACTACGGTAAGGCTTGGCTTCGGCCAACTGTTTTTTCAATTCCCCGTCGTAGTAGATTTCGCCTTTTTCGGTATCTACCAGTAGTATCTTACCCGGTTGCAGGCGTCCTTTCTCTTTGATGTCTCCCGGTTCGAAATCCATCACGCCCACTTCGCTGGCAACTACCATCATGTCGTTGTGCGTAATTAAATAACGTGCAGGACGCAGTCCGTTACGGTCGAGCATACCGCCTGCAAAACGCCCGTCGCTGAACAGCAAGGCAGCAGGGCCATCCCATGGTTCCATCAGGATGGAATGGTATTCATAGAATGCTTTCAGGTCTTCGCTGATGGGGTTCTTTTCATTGAAAGATTCCGGCACCAGCATGGCCATGGCGTGCGGCAGGCTGAGGCCTGACATAACGAGGAATTCCAATACATTGTCCAGTGAGGCACTGTCGCTCATTCCCGGCTGAATGATAGGGCGTATCTCTCTGATGTCGCCCAGGACGGGAGAGGAGAGCACACTTTCGCGGGCTTCCATCCAACCCCGGTTACCGCGGATGGTATTGATTTCGCCGTTGTGCGCTAGGAGGCGGAACGGCTGTGCCAGTCCCCAGGTAGGGAAGGTGTTAGTGCTGAAGCGGGAGTGCACCAGTGCTATGCCGCTGGTGAAGTAGGGGTTTGTCAGGTCGGGGAAGTAGCCTCGCAGTTGCAGTGAAGAGAGCATACCTTTATAGATGATGTTCTTCGTGGATAGGGAGACAACGTAGAAATCCTCGCGCGTGGCAATATCCGATTTGCGTACTTTGTTTTCTATTCTTTTTCTTATGAGATAGAGTTTACGGTCGGCTGTCTCGCTTTCCGTAAATCCGGTGATGAAAATCTGTTTGATATCCGGTTCGTTGGCAAGTGCCGATTCTCCCAGAATTTCTGGACAAGTGGGCACATTGCGCAGGTGCATCAATGTCAATCCTTCTTTTTCAATCTCTTCGATGATAATACTTAAGATAGCACCTTGGTCTTTCTCGTCTTTCGGCAGAAAGAGAAGACCTGTACCGTATTTCCCTTTTTCGGGGACAGGAATACCCTGCAAAAGAATAAACTCATGCGGGATTTGCAGCAGGATGCCGGCACCGTCTCCGGTTTTGTTATCCGCACCTTCGGCACCCCGGTGACGCATGTTCTCCAACACCTTCAATGCAGACTCTACCAGTTCGTGTGACTTGCCTCCATGTATGTTCACTAACATACCGACACCACAAGCGTCATGCTCGTTCTCTGCATCATACAAGCCCAACTGCCTGGGCTGTCGTTGATATACAGGATGTTGGCTTTCTTCCTTTCCCTGTTGTCCGGCTTTTCTCTTTGTTTCGTTGTTAAAAAGTTCTTCTTTCATCTTTTTAAGTTTACTTTATTCTGTAGTAATACCTATTATTGCTATCAAAATGTTTGGCAAAAGTATTAATTTAATTTCAAATTGGTATTATAATGCTTGTTTTTGTGACTTGCAAAATATCTGTTTATTGGAACTGTGTTTTAGATTGAAATAAAATACATGCTTTTGTGTTTTAGATTGAAATAAAATATGTACTTTATGTTTTATATTGCAAGTATGCCTTTCTCTCGTTCGAGAAATTGTCATATTGCCATAATGCCAAATAGCCAAAGAGGAAGTGCATGACATTTTTTTCGTTTCGTCCTTGTCCGGATATAACCAAGTCCGTACCAACTCCGTGTCAAGTCCATACCAACTCCGTACCAAGTTCGTTCCTATAGATACGGAGATGGTACGGACTTGATACAGTGTTGATATGGGTTTAACATGGATTTAGTCTCTTTACCCGTTGGTGGAATTAACTTCTTTCTGCTGGGATATGAATAAAATGTGATAAGGTGATAATGTGATAAGGTGGTAGTGGGATAACATTCTGTGATATATAGCGCAGCCACTTTATCACATTACCACCTTATCACTCTTTTATTCCTTTTTGTAGGGTTATGAATCAAACAGATGATTATTGCGCAACTCAAGGCTGAAAGGCTTAGGCTACGCTAAATTATCATTTGATTCCTTTTTTTCTTCTAATGAGCTAATTTATTTAGCTCAACAGCGGATGGGGTGAATTTCACTTTCAACCGATGTTTGTTATGAATTAATTCCGCCAACGGGTTCTCTTTATCTTATTAGTCATTTCCTTTGGCTTTGGCTATTTGGCTTTTTGGCAATTTGGCAACGTTGAAAAACGGCACTCTTTGCCGGATTAGAAGATTTTTCCGCTATCTCCTTTCAATATAATACTAAAATTCTACTGCTTGCTTTGAGATTATAAAATTGTTCCTTTTGCTTTCATAAGTTTGTTTTCTTTAACTTTTTGACAAGAAAACATCTTTTTTCTATTCTTTTGATAAATAAATAGGTAAAACATTAACTTTATGTTCTCGGGTTTTTATATCTTTGCAGCGCAAAATCAAATATTAATTAGTATGTGTGGAATAGTAGGCTATATTGGTCCAAAGAAGGCCTACCCCATTCTTATCAAAGGATTGAAGCGATTAGAGTATCGCGGATATGATAGTGCAGGGGTAGCATTAATCAGTGATAACCGACAGTTGAACGTTTACAAAACGAAAGGTAAGGTTTCGGAACTGGAAACTTTCGTTACTCAAAAAGATATTTCCGGTAACATCGGAATTGCCCATACCCGTTGGGCTACGCACGGGGAACCTTGCTCCGCTAACGCCCATCCTCATTATTCCTCTTCCGAACATCTTGCTCTCATCCACAACGGTATCATCGAAAACTACGCCGTCCTCAAAGAAAAACTTCAGGCCAAAGGCTATTCATTCAAAAGCAGTACGGACACCGAAGTACTGGTGCAACTGATAGAATTCATCCAAAAATCCAAAAATACAGATCTGCTGACTGCTGTGCAATTAGCGTTGCGTGAAGTAATCGGTGCATACGCTATTGCCGTGCTGGATAAGGACAATCCGGATGAGATTATAGCAGCCCGCAAGAGTAGCCCGTTGGTGGTAGGTATTGGTGAAGATGAGTTTTTCCTGGCTTCGGATGCTACGCCGATTGTGGAATATACAGATAAAGTCGTATATTTGGAAGATGAAGAGATTGCCGTCATCCGCCGCGGAGAGAAACTGAAGGTGGTGAACCTGAAAAATGTGGAATGTCCGCACGAAGTGAAGACGGTGGCGCTGAACCTGGGGCAGTTGGAAAAGGGTGGTTATCCGCACTTCATGCTGAAAGAGATTTTTGAGCAGCCCGATTGCATTCATGACTGTATGCGCGGACGTATCAATGTAGAAAGTACAAATGTGGTGCTTTCCGCAGTGATTGATAACAAAGACCGCCTGTTGGCAGCCAAACGTTTCATCATCGTGGCGTGCGGTACTTCCTGGCATGCGGCGCTTATCGGAAAGCATCTGATAGAAAGTCTTTGCCGCATTCCGGTGGAAGTGGAGTATGCTTCAGAATTCCGTTACCGTGATCCGGTGATAGACAGTAAGGATGTGGTGATTGCGATTTCGCAAAGTGGCGAGACGGCGGATACATTGGCAGCTGTGGAACTGGCGCGGAGCCGTGGGGCATTTATCTATGGCATCTGTAATGCGATTGGTTCGTCTATTCCGAGGGCTACGCATACGGGCTCTTATATCCACGTAGGCCCTGAAATCGGAGTGGCTTCCACCAAAGCGTTTACGGGACAGGTGACAGTGCTCACCATGCTGGCGCTGACGCTTGCCAAAGAGAAGAATACGATAGATGAGGGGCAATTTCTTGCCATCGTGCAGGAGTTGAACCGTATTCCTGATAAGATGAAAGAAGTGCTGAAGCTGAACGGCAGCATTGCAGAGCTTTCCAAGATTTTCACGTATGCGCATAACTTTATTTATCTGGGACGCGGATATTCGTATCCCGTAGCCCTGGAAGGTGCGTTGAAGCTGAAAGAAATCTCTTATATCCATGCCGAGGGTTATCCGGCTGCTGAAATGAAGCACGGGCCTATCGCATTGGTAGATGCTGAAATGCCGGTAGTAGTGATTGCTACACAGAACGGGCTTTATGAGAAAGTATTGAGCAACATACAGGAAATCAAGGCGCGTAAGGGCAAAGTGATCGCTCTGGTGACAAAAGGGGATACGGTTATCAGCAAGATTGCCGATACTTGTATCGAGTTGCCGGAAACAATTGAGTGCCTTGACCCGTTGATTACTACGGTACCGTTGCAGTTATTGGCGTACCATATCGCAGTATGCAAGGGGATGGATGTGGATCAGCCGAGGAATCTGGCGAAGAGCGTAACAGTGGAATAAAGAGGGTAATATGAAATAAATAGTAAATGATAAATTGTACTTTGTACATTGTAAATTGTAAATGAACTGATGGAAGAACTGAAGCATGAATGTGGCGTTGCCATGATACGCCTGCTGAAACCTCTGGAATACTATGAACAGAAGTACGGCACATGGATGTACGGTTTGAACAAACTCTATCTTCTGATGGAGAAGCAGCACAATCGCGGACAAGAAGGCGCCGGTCTGGCCTGCGTTAAGCTGGAAGCAAATCCCGGTGAGGAGTATATGTTCCGCGAGCGTGCACTCGGTTCGGGCGCCATTACCGAGATATTCGGTACGGTGCAGGGCAACTTTAAGGATCTGACAAAAGAGCAGCTTCATGATGCGGATTACGCTAAAAAATACCTCCCTTTTGCGGGCGAGGCTTACATGGGGCACTTGCGTTATTCCACTACCGGAAAGAGCGGCATTTCATACGTGCACCCTTTCCTGAGGCGTAACAACTGGCGGGCTAAGAATCTCGCTCTTTGTGGCAATTTCAACATGACGAACGTGGATGAGATTTTTGCACGTATCACTGCTATCGGTCAGCATCCGCGGAAGTATGCCGATACGTACATCATGCTGGAACAAGTGGGGCACCGTCTTGACCGTGAAGTGGAGCGCCTTTTCAATCTTGCCGAAGCGGAAGGATTGACAGGCATGGGCGTGACTCACTATATAGAAGATCATATGGACCTGGCAAACGTGCTGCGTACTTCGAGCAAGGAGTGGGACGGAGGCTATGTGATATGCGGACTGACGGGAAGCGGTGAATCGTTTGCCGTGCGCGACCCGTGGGGAATCCGTCCCGCATTCTGGTATCAGGATGATGAAGTGGCAGTGCTTGCCAGCGAGCGTCCTGTGATACAGACCGCTTTCAATGTACCGGCAGGCAGTATTAAGGAATTGATGCCCGGACAAGCCTTGCTGATTAACAAGACAGGCAAGCTGCGCACCACCCAAATCAATAAAGTGCGTGAGGTGAAACCCTGTTCTTTCGAACGTATTTATTTCTCACGAGGCAGTGATGTGGATATTTACAGGGAACGTAAACTATTGGGTGAGAAACTGATACCTAACATCTTGAAAGCCATTAATAAAGACCTTGACCATACCGTGTTTTCCTTCATCCCGAATACAGCGGAAGTTGCTTTCTACGGCATGTTGCAGGGACTGGATGATTATCTGAATGAAGAGAAAGTGCAACAGATCGCTTCCCTGGGACATAGCCCCAATCTGGAGGAGCTGGAACAGATACTTTCCCGCCGTATCCGTAGTGAGAAGGTAGCCATCAAGGATATCAAACTGCGCACGTTTATTGCAGAAGGAAACAGCCGCAATGACTTGGCTGCGCACGTGTATGATATCACCTATGGCAGTCTGGTGCCGGGTGTGGACAATCTTGTCATTATTGACGACTCCATTGTACGCGGAACCACTCTGAAACAGAGTATCATTGGTATTCTCGACCGCCTGAGCCCTAAGAAAATTGTGATTGTTTCTTCGTCCCCGCAGGTGCGTTATCCCGATTATTACGGCATCGACATGGCAAAGATGAGTGAATTCATTGCTTTCAAAGCGGCCATCGAGTTGCTGAAAGACCGGGATATGAAAGATGTGATTGCCGCTGCCTACCGCAAATCGAAAGACCAGGTAGGATTGCCGAAGGAGCAAATGGTGAACTATGTGAAGGATATCTATGCACCTTTCACTGACGAGGAAATCTCTGCCAAGATGGTGGAACTGCTGACACCTGCCGGAACAAAGGCGAAGGTGGAAATCGTATACCAACCCTTGAAGGGGCTGCATGAGGCTTGTCCCAATCATCGGGGAGACTGGTATTTCAGCGGTGATTATCCTACGCCGGGCGGGGTGAAGATGCTGAATAATGCTTTCATTGACTATATAGAACAAGTATATCAATTCTGAC
>OGXE01000736.1_pt1 | contig 30390 bp, 48 predicted proteins | sample 1576181 | NCBI WGS metagenome assembly OGXE01 (sample SAMEA3541478, study PRJEB24748) | human gut metagenome | biome: human gut; feature: human-associated habitat; material: faeces | place: China | collected 2012 | reverse complement strand
TGTATCATGGTGATTGGATCCTTTATGTAGGAACCATTTCAAATTGGGCGCTCGTCGTGTTCTTTGCCTTTCTTTCACGACGGGCGCATTATTTTATCCTTGTCAGTCTGTCACGTTGACGTTGACGACAGTCTGCACGGATCCGGACTTGAAAGTGACGGATCCAGTACCGGCCTTCTTCATGGTGACGTTCCATGTGCCGTCGCCATTGTCAGTGGCTTCGGTCAAGCCTTCGGCGTCTACGGTGGTGGTGATGTCGCCGACTGCTCCGTTCGGGAATGCGGTCAGGTTGACTTTTACCACGTCGTTTGTCTTGCCGGTGATGGTGGATGGCGTGGCCTTTAGTTCGGTGATTTTGCTTTCATCTGGTTTGATGGAACCGGTGGTTTCGTCGTAGTGGCTTGGCGTGTTCAGGTCGAGTTCGCCCATGATGACTGCGCCTTCGTTTCCGGATGCCATGGTGCCGTTGAGGGTGACGATGAATGGGTCGCTGAGGCTGATTTTGAATTCGCCGCCTGCGCTGATGAGGGCGTTGGGGATTCGGAAGTCTTGTGCGCTGGATTGGCCGTCGCAGACGTTGTGGATGATGATGTCTCGTGGTGTGTTGCTGATGCATTCGTTGCCGCCGAATCGGACTTGGCCGGTTTCGCTCATGCTTCCGCTGATGACGCGTTTGAATGTGGCGTTGTGGTAGAGTTCGGGGAATAGCATGCCGAGGAATCGTACGCTTGGGCAGATGATGTTGAGTTCGAAGCTGAGTTCTTCGTAGCTGCCGTTGGGGACTTTGATGGTGCCGGATTGGGATGCGATTTCGGTGGTGCTTGGGGTTAGGGTGATGGTGCCGACTTCGTCTTGGATGTAGTCGGGGGGGATGATCATGTCGTCGATGTAGACGGTTTTTTTGCCGATGAGTGGGTATGATGCCATTTTTGTGTCCTTTCGAGGGTTGTTGGCTGTGTCTATTTTACAGTGTGGTGGGGTCGAGTTTGTAGTCGATTTGGAAGCGGATGCTTTTTACCCAGTGGCCTTCGTGGTCGATGGCGTCTAGGTCGATGGCTGTTGCGGGGTGGGTGCGGATTGACTGGTAGGTGATGTTGGTGATTGGTTGGCATGTGAGTTGGCAGTAGTGGGGGAGTTGGTTGTTGATGTAGTGGAGTAGTTGGAGCATGAGGCGGCCTTGGGTGAGTACGTCGTTGTATCGGCTGCTGATGGTGATTTGGTCGGTGTAGAGGTCGCCGTTGATGTCGACGGTGTTGGTGTTGACCCATATGCCTTCTTGGTTGGTGACGGTGCCGGTGTCGAGGATGGGGCTTGTGCCGAAGAAGAGGTTTTGGCCGTAGGTGCCGTAGCCTTCGTTTTGGAGGGTCATGCATATTGCGAGGTCTATCATGGGGTGTCCTTAGAGGTTGAAGTAGGTTTTGATTTTGTTGTTTGCGGTGGTGGCTGCGCGTTCTAGGTATCGGGTGGTGTTTGGGTGGAGTTGGTTTTTGTGTTCGCGGAGGCGGGCGTAGGGTACGCGATTGTTGCCGAATGTGATGCGCCAGTGGAGGGTGCCGGCTTGTTGGAAGCGGCCGCTGTTGCGTAGTGCGCCGGTTTTGACTGGCGCGTTTTGGCGGGCCATGCGGAGTATGTCTGTCATCATGCGGGTTCCGCCTTTGTTGAGTTGTTGTGTGGAGAGTTTGCGGACCCATGAGGCGGTTGTTTTGAGTTGGTAGCTCATAGGCTGTTTCTTCCGTATGGGTGGGCTGTGATGGTGATGAATTGGGTGGTTCCTGTGGTCATGTCGTCTCCTCTGCTGGCTTGTTCGATTTGGTAGGTGCGGCCGTTGCTGAGTTGGAGTATGAGGTCCGGCCATGCTTCCGTGTCTTCCTTGAGGGTTTCGGGTAGGTTGTTTGGTTGGATGTGGAAACGTCGGGATGTGATACGGCTTGCGTATTCGGTTGGCTGGTTGGTTTGTGTGGAGTGTTTGATGATGACGTTCAGGTCGGCGAGTTTGATGTTGTCGAGGCCGGGTGCCGTGTATTTCCAAAGGGTGGCTGGTTGGGTTTGGTTGGGGAAGAGTTGGAATGGGTCACATGATGGCATAATCGTTGCCTCCTAGGTCTTGTTCGTTCATCCACCAGGGTAGGTCGTGGTGTGGGGTTGGCATGTTGAGAATGCCGCCACTGTTTGCCGTGGGGCAGAGGCTCCACTGGTTGATCAGTGCAAGGTAGGGTGTGAGTGCGCGTTCGAGAGTGGTTTGCGTGCTGGTGGCGTAGGAGACGCTTACGTCTTCAATGCTTTTCGAGGTGACGCGGTCCGACTGGTCTGTCATTGATTGGTCGGCTTGGATGATGGACGTTAGAACGCCGGATAAGGGTTTTGGCAGTCGGTTGAATCCGTGGGTGCCGGTGATGGTGACTGGCATGCCAGGTAGGTATGTGGTGGTGAGGGTGAGTGTGTTCGCGTATTTCGTTTCCGGGGTGCAGCCGTCTGGTTTGGCGTAGTTGATAGTGTATTCGAGACTGTGGCCGTACGTGGATTCCACGTCGGTTACTTCGGAATACCATGAGGGTAGGTGTATATGTCGGCCGTCGTCGCTGACGAGGCATGTGAGGGTGTCCGTCGTCTCGTCCAGTGTGGACATGCAGAGCATGTTGGCCAGGTCGGCTAGTGCGGCGTCTTTCCATGTTGTGTAGGCGATTTCGCCGACTTGGGTGATGATGGTGTCGTCTATTATCATTTTTCCTCCAAAAGGTAAGGGCCCTATCCACGATTGTAGTGGATAAGGCCCTATCAGGGGTTTATTGGGGTTACTCGGCGGCCATGAGCCCGGCTTTGACCAGGGCGTGCACGATATCAGCAATGGTACCGGTGGTGTCGTTCACGTGTTCGGCTTTGGTGATCGACGCGGCGGGACCAGCTGGGCCAGCGGGACCAGCGGGACCAACGGGGCCAGCGGGACCAGCGGGACCAACGGGGCCAGCAGGACCAGCAGGACCAGCAGGACCCTGGCCCATTGTCACGGGCTGGCCTTCTTCGTCCACAAAGTTGATGACCTTTACCACGTTCAGGTTGTCTTCGGGTAGTGCCTTACCGCCGTTTCTGGCGTACATTTCAGTGTTCATCGTGCCCCCTTCACTAAGGCCTTCGGCTTGATGACCACTGCGGACTTCTCCGCGTCCAGTCCGCCGCCAGCGTAGATCTCCTGCAGATATTCGTTGGTGTTGGTCTGGAGTGCGAAGTTCGTGAACGATTCGACGGAAGTGTCGCCGACGAGAGCGTAGTGGGAAGCGGACACGACCACGCCAGTCACCTTCTTGTCGTCTTCCGCGGTCCACCATTCCGGGGTGATGATCTGGGAGACGCCGAGAGCGCGGGCGAGAGTGTCGTCACCGCCGAGAGCGATGAAGCTGTTGCCGTTCGCGTCGGCGCTCATGAGCAAGTCGGCTACCGTGTCAGCATTGCAGACGAGGACCTTGTTGCCCTGTGCACGGACCATGTGGGACGCCTTGACGAAGCCCATGAGCGGGGTTTCCTCGCCGAGCGTGTAGGAGCTGGCGAACTTGTTTCCAGCCCACTCCGACTCGGTGTCGGCCGCGTCGGCGGTGATAGCACGGAAGTGGGCCATGTCTCCGTAGCCGCCGAGCACGACCTGACGTTCGATTGTCTGGACGATGTAGTTCGGCAGTTCGGAGAGAATGTAGCGGAGCAGTGCGCCCGGCTTCTGCGTACGACGGATGTCACCCTTGTTCAGGGTGATGTACTTGTACGTGTAGTCGGCGGTCAGTTCACGTTTGACGAAGCTGGGGGTCTGTTCCTTCTTATTGGTACCGTATGAGTCGACCGGATATCCGTGGGCGCGGGTCTCTTCGGTCAGGCCGAGAATGTTACCGCCGATGGTGAGACGGTCCATGCCGGTCTTGCGGAAGAGATTCCACAAGCCGCTACCGCGCGTGTTGAGCGCGTCGGAGATGGCGGTGATGGCTTCGGTCGGGACGAACTTGTCCACATCGGTCTTGCCTACGCCAAAGGAAGCGGTGCCGGCCATGTTACGGGACACGGTGTCCGCCCACTCCTTGTGGAATGCTTCGACGCCCTTGTTGTCGTTATCGACGAGGGTGCGTTCGAAAGCGGCCATGGCTTCCGGGGAGTCGAGCCACGTCTCACGAGTGTGGGAGAAAGAGGCGACGCCGGACTGCTTGGCTGCTCGGTTGCTCTTGTTGATGATGACGAGCGGACGCTGGTTGGAAGACTGGACGGGTTCTTCCGGTGCGGCCTGTTCCTGAGTGTTCGAAGTGGCGGTCTGGTCGTCGATGGCGTCCTTGATGTCGGCTACCGCGTCGGTCATAATGTCGGTTACGGACGAGGTGAGGTTTGCGGCCTCGTCCGGGTCGAGCTTGAACTGGGCGACGGTGCGTGCCAGCTTGGTCATGAGGTCATTGTCCATGGTGTCTCCTTTTCGGTTGTTGATTGAGGTGAATGAGGCTCGGGGGTCGGCTCCACGGTAGACGACGCTGATTTCGACCAGTTCGCTGTCGTGGATGATGCCGTCCTTGCCGGGCTGTCTGTTGAATTCGACGGTGATGCTGAAACTGTTGGTGAGGCATCCGTCGGCGGCTAGCTGGCGGACGCGTTCCCCGTTGTCGACTTCGCTGAGTCTGGCTTCGGCCATGAGACCGGCGTCGGTCATCCAGAGGCGGGTGATGGTGCCGGCTTGAGCCTCGACTGATGGCATGTGGTCGATGAGGAGGGGGAGTGAGAGCCTGTCGGAATCATCGAGGTCTGACACGAGTTTCAGTGTCCCGTCTGTGAGTGGGGCTTTGAGCGTGTCGAGGTCTACTGTGAGTCCGCCGCACATTACCTTGCCTGAGTTGGCGAGGAATGTGAGGGTATGGCCTTCGGTTTCAGCGTTACCGCCACTGTGGGTGAAGCTCTTTCGAGTGGTCATGTCACCCTTTCATCTGGTGGTAGTGGTTATTCATGAACGTCCTTTGGGGGCTTGTGTTCAAGTACCCATAATAGCATGATGTGATATTCCAATAGGCTTCGGCAGTTTGGGCATTTGAGCGTGATGTCGACGTCACGCGTGCATGAGCCGAGGTAGCGTCCGCATTTCTTGCAGTGGATGTCGTATGCCATGGTCAAGCCTCCACGACTTCGTAGTCTTCGTAGCATCGGCAGTTCGGATGCCCGTTTGGGGTGTTCATGTTTTCGAAACTGTTGACGTATGTATGGTCTCCGACTTCGACGCTTGCACCGTAATCCAGGTATGAGCTGTCAAGGCCGACGGTAGCGCCATCCATATGCTTGCAGAAGTCGCATGTGGTCGCGTCTCCGCTGGATCTCCATACTTTCTTCAGTCGGACGCCCAGTGTTTCGCTCATGTTTTTCGCACTGTACAAGCTTCCGAGCCGTTGGGCTTGGACGGTTTCGCAGCGGGCGATGAGTTCGGCGTGCTCGTTGCCGAGGCGTGCGAGCTCGTTGTGCAAACGTCTTGCGTCCCATTGTTCACTGTCTGCCTTGGTAAGGATGTCGAGGGTTTTCGCGGTGATGGTCTTGGAGGTCGTGTTGGCGATGGATTCCAAGTGGTCGATGTATGCCGTCTTCACGTTTGTTGGGAGGTTGGACCAGTCGTAGAGGTTTTTCCAGTCGGGTTGCGTGTAGTCTTGCACTTCGACTGCGATTGGGTTGTTTGGGTGGGTTTCGGCCCATGCGGTGATGACTTGTTCGAGTTTGAGCCCGGTTTTTTTCGCATAGTTGGTGAGGTGTGTGATGAGGTCGTCTTCCACGTCGTTGATCCATTGTTGGCCGATGGTTTTGAGGTCGTCGCGGAGTCCGGCTTGTGAGCGTCGTGTGAGTTGGATGACGCGGTTGACGTAGGTGCGGGTGGCGGTTAGTAGGTGTGGTTCGGTTGGTGTGTCGTTGACGGGTTTGGAGGCTTTTGTGGTGTTTCTTCCGGAGGGGAGGAGGGGTGTGTCGTGGGTGGATGGGTGGAGGTTGAGTCGTCGGTATGCTTCGGGGAGGTTGAGTGCTTCGACTGCGGTTTCGACCGATGCGCCCATGTTGACGAGTTGGATGAGGTTGTTGATGCGGATTTGCTGGGTTTCCGCCTGGACTTTTTCGACTTCGGTCTGGGCGGGGAGGTCGAGGGTGAATGTGATGCCGTAGCCTAGGCCGCCGGTGATGCGGTCGAGTTCGAATTGCCATTTGTCCCATACTGTCATGCAGAGGGGTTTGAGGGTGTTTTCGATGAATGCGCGTTCGGCCATTTCGGCGTTGGCATAGGTTTGGCCATTGTCGATGCCGCGGATGATGTCCGGGACGGCGAGTGCGTTGGCTAGACGGTTGTTGACGACGTCGTTGACCGTTTGTAGGTCCAGTGAGTCGTTGGAGTTCTGGAATGGTACCCATACTAGCTTGCTGGTCTGGCTGGGCTTGTGGGTCAGGGGGTCGACGGGGATCATGTTGTAGGCGATGCCGTTGTTGTTGCCGGCTCCGCGGAATGTTTCTTCGAGGCGTGCACGGTTGCGTTGGAAGTCTTCGGCGTTTTCGGAGACGATGCCGAGCATGCCTGCTGGGACGGCGTTGTTGCCGAAGAATCCGCGTTCGTAGTCGGCGATCATGTCGTCGACGTTGGCCCATTTTTTGATGGTCATGGCGGGGCTGATGCCTCGCGTGGGGTCGTCGGGGTGGCGGCTGTACGAAAGCGAGATGGTTTCGTTGCGGGTGAATTCGTATTGGCGGGCTCCGTCGCCGAAGTCCATGGTTACGCGGTGGTACCAGTCGGAGCGGGTGTCGTTGTAGACGCGGCTGTTTGCCGGGAGGAGGGTGTAGCCGGTGATGTTGTCCGGGGTGATGGTGCCGCCGGGGCCTTCCGTCGTCCAGATGAGAATGTCCACGTGGGATTTGGTGAGCATGCCTGAGGCGATGAGTTTGAGGAATTCTAGGCAGCTGTACGTGTCGTTAGGGGCGTATAGGGCGTTTAATGCGGGTGGTGCTGGGTCGAGACGGCGGCCGTCCGAGGTGACGGCGTAGGGGATGACGGTGCTGAAACGCTGGGCGATGGCGTTCACGTACGGGAAGACGTTGTCGTACGTGTCGTGCACCGGGATGTTGTTGCCGCCGATTGGCTGCCAGGTGTTGCCTCCGGCTGGCGTCAGTGTCGTGTGGGGAGCGTTGGTGCGGCCGAATGCGTTCGCGAAGCCTGAACGTAGGTTGCTGAGAATAGTCAATTTGCCTCGTTTCGGTATGTAATGTCCTATCGCACCATTCTACCGTCTACGGGTTGCTGGATGGTTAGCAGACCATGACATCCCATGATGGAAGTTGCGGTGGCTCATAGCATGCGAGGAGAACGCTGTCGGCGAGGTCAGGGCTGCCGAGGTTCATGGCGTCCTTGTAGTCTTGCTTGCTTTCGATTTGCCGTTGGTTACGGCTGGTTATCTGCCATTTTCGTGTGGTGAGCTCGGTCGTGAGCTTGGCTAGGTCGGGGAGATGGGGGTTGATGCTGAGTTGGGGGAGCATGGTGGCGAAATCAAACCATAGTTCGGAAGCGACGTTCGGGTATTGGGGGTCTTTCGGTTTCCCGGCGTAGTTGATGCCGGTGGCGGGTAGCCCCCATGATTTGAGGAGGTCTGTGAGGCCTCCTCCTACGCCAGTGTCGTCGATGCGTATGTCGATCGGCTGGTATTGGGATGCGCGGAGCCTGATTCTTTCTCCGGTGTCCACGATGCTTGCATGCGTCCATGATTCGAGTGTTTCGATGTGGTTGCCTTTTTTGATGGTGAGTGCGGTACGGTCGTTGCCGTATCGTGCTACGTCGATACCGAATGTTACCGGGCCGTTTTCTGGGGCACGGTGGATGGCTTCGTTGAGCATGTCATCGCTAATGAGCTGGTTGTCGGTGTCCGAATAGGGGAGTCCTAGCCAGATGTGACCGAAGTCGGCGGTTTTCCGGTCGGCTTCGATCATGGCGAGCACGTCTGGGCTGAGGAGTCTTTCCACGTCCTTGAATGTGGTGTGCCAATGGCAGGTCTGCCTGTGACGTTCCTCCGAATCTGTGGTGATGAAGTATGTCCAGACGGTGTCGTGGCTCGTTCGTGGATTCCATGTGAAGATCAGCGTGGAATTGGTTTTGCGGATGGTCGGGATGAGCGTGGTCAGGCTTTCCTTGCCGACCGTTTGTGCTTCCTCGACCCAGCACACGTCGATGCCCTCGATGCTCTTGATGCTTTCAAAATTGTTGTGCAGGCCGCGGAAGATGAAAGTGCTGCCGTTGATGTGGCTGATGCTGTCGCGGGTGATTTCGAATCCTTGCAAGCCGAATTTCCGGATGGTGCCCACAAGAAGCTTATGTACGGAGTCTGCGATGCTGTTCTGGAATTCTCGTGCGCATAGGACGGTGATTGGCTGACTGGCGGCACGGAGTATGAGGCTTTGCGCGACGGCGGTGCTTTTGCCGGAGGCTCTGCCGCCGGAGTAGCAGTAATAGCGATATGGTGGCGTCTCCGTGTGGAGCCACCACCATAAATCGCGGTATGGTCTTGCTATCTGCATGAGTCCAGTCTATGTGCTTACTGGTCGTCCTTGTTGTTTCCGGGGTTGTCGTCGAAGACTTCGAGTGTGATATGCGGCGGCTCGTAGCCGGTGACCGATACGTCGGTGGACTGGCGGGCCTTGCCGTCCAGCCTGTCGATGTAATCGGCCGCGACCTTCGGATCCTTGGAAGCGTTGAGAATGTGTCTGATGGCGATTTTCTGCACCATGGTGAGACTCGGGTCTTTGATCCTTTCGTTGAATTCTTCGGCGGTGAGCTTACTGAATTCGCGGATCCAGCGGGTCGGGCTGGTGTCTTTGGTCCATGAGCCTCGGTCCTGGGGGCGGTCTTGGAAGCCGCCTTTACCTGTTGGATTGCATGCTCCGCTGACGATGCGGCCGTGTGCGTCTCGTACTACTGCTTCTGTCATAGATCCTATTATACGGGGACAAAAATGCCCCTCCGGGGTTTGGAGGGGCGTTGCCTGTCAGGAGAGTAGGAAGATGATCAGGAGCTTCATGAGGGCTATTGCGCCTGTTATGCCGAGAACCGTGCCGGCCGTGATTAGGGCGTAGGCGGCGATGATGCCTAGCTTGTAGCTGAGCGGATGCTTTTTGGGGTTCATTGTGTTCCTTTCTGTCACCATTCGTCGTTGTAGGATTGCGCGTACGGGTCAGACTGTGGGGCGTTGCCCCAGTTTGCGGCCTGTTGCTGCGGTGTCGGCTGCTGTGGTGTGGACTGTTGGTCTTTGGCTTTCTTCAGGACTAGGTTGATGGTCGCGTAGTTGATGGTGAAGTCGGTGCGGGGCTGCCCGTTGCGGTCGGTTCCGGTCTGCCATTTCAGGTCTCCTTCGACGCGTACCGGCGTGCCCTTGTGGAGGTTCTGGACGTAGGCTGCTGAGAGACGCTGATCGTATTCGAAGATCGTGGCGAACATCGTATCGTGGTCGACCCACTGTCCGGTCTGCTTGTCCTTGTGGCTTCCGTTGGCGGCTACTCGGATGAGCAGGTATGGGGTGCCGTTCTTGGTCTGTTTGGGTTCGGGGTCTGCGACGAGGCGGGCGGAGGGGAGAATGATGTGCGGATCGTTCATTGGGGTGTTGTCCTTTCTTTTTTGGTTAGTGGTTGGTTGTTTCGAGGGTTTCGTTCAGGCGGGTTTCGCCGAGACGCGTGTGGAGGAGGGCCAGGCCTTTGCGGGTGATTCGTACGGTGGGTGGGAAAGCGAAGATGCTGCCGTCCTTATGCTGCCCGTGAGATCTTGACTCTACCATGACCAGGTGTCTGGCTTTCACACGGTCCGAGGATGCCCACCATGTTCCGGCGTGCCGGTACGTCCAACCGTGCTGGCTGAGCCATTCGCGCAGTTCCTTCTCGCCGATGGGCGTGCCGGCGTTCGAGAGCAGTTTCGCCGCATCCCTGACCAGTATGGCGTCGGGTACGTTGGTGAAGTCGTCCAATGCCTTCGCTTTCGGTTCCAGTTCCTTGACTTGATTTTCGGCTTCGATTCTCTTGGCTCGTTCCTCTTTCAGGCTGGTGAGCAGTCTGATTCCGAAATCCGGATCGGCAAGGATCTGGTCGATGGTGGCTTCGGTGGCGTAGATGCCATGCTTGCGGATGGATGGGAGTACCTCGTGGGTCACCCAACGCTGGAAGTCCTTGGCCTCCGGCTTACGAGAGCGCATGACTAAGCGATACAGACCAGGTTCGCTGATGATGAGTGGCCTTCTTCCAGGTTCAGACCAAACATAGGAATTTCCTAGGTTTGTTTTCTCATCATCATAAAGAGACTGCAATGCATCGGACGGGTTGCTGATTTCTAGGATGTCACATACGTCCTTGGCTACGAACCACGGGTCGCCGTTTTCGTCAGTCAGGGTGCGCAATGGCGTGTTATTGAAGTTGAATGTTTGGATTTCGGTATTCATTTGGTTGCCTTTTCTTTTGTCGGTTATGGCTTATTCGTAGAGGGGTAGGCGAGAACTGCCTACCCCTCGTGTGGTGGATTGTGTTTTAGTTGTCGACCTCGGTGGCGTCTTTGGTGGGGATTACGTCCGGGTCGAGGAAGTAGCAGCGGCCGACTTTGATTGCGTGGAGTCGTCCTTCGCGGATGAAGCGGCGGACTGTCTGAATGTTGAGCTTCCAGCGGTGGGCGTATTCGGGAACTGTTGCGGTGTAATTTTTAGCGTTCATAGGTCTTATTATATAACGCGTCGAGTATTCTTGCAATCTGTTTCGCGTTGGTGTGTTGCCGGTAACGATAACATAAGGCGGTGTTTCAGATATAAAAAAATGCTCAACCGGGGGAGAGGGGAGAAGAACCCGGTTGAGCAGTCAGCTGTCAAGAGTACACAATGAAGTGCAAGACTCACTATAGCACCGTCTTCTCTGTATTGCAATCGGCGTGTGGATGGCCTGTCGTCTGTTCGGCGTGTCGCGAGTGTGATCATGATATTGTGTATATATCAAACAACGCAGGACATAAAAATCCTGCAACCTAGAAAGGAAACAAAAATGAACGAGCAGAACAACAACCAGCCGACCCAGCAGCCGACCCAGCAGCCGACCCAGCAGCCGATCATCATCAACAACGTGACGGCGCAGCCGGATGACAGCGGCAAGAAGAAAGCCCCGGGGTTCATCAAGGTGTGCGTATACTCCTTCCTCACCTGCGGGATCTACTTCTTCTACTGGCTCGTCAAGAGCATTAACGGCGGATACCGCAAGCGCTGACACTGACTCAAGATAAGACAATCCCCGTCCCTGGTCTTTCGACCGGAGGCGGGGATTATTATTATTCAAAGGAAAAGCAGCCGGGACGGGAAACCAATAAAACGCCCCGACACTCATAAGACTACCACAAAAGGAGGCGCTAAATGGAAATCATGCTGGACAACGGAGCGTACGTGCCGTCACGAGGCCACGGGACCGACGCGGGACTTGATCTGCGTACGTCAAAGGCCGTGACGGTACCGGCGTACGGGAGCGCGATAGTCGATACTGGCGTGCACGTTGCATTGCCGCATGGATGCGCCGGACTGCTCGTCAGCAAGAGCGGACTCAACGTCAAGCACGACGTCACGAGCACCGGGCTCATCGATGAGGGTTATACCGGAAGCATCGTGGTCAAGCTCTACAACCATGGCGGAGAAGACCATGAGTTCGAGGCCGGGGACAAAGTCACGCAGCTGGTCGTGATACCGGTGGTCTGCGAACCATTGGAGCAGGTGTCTGCGTTCAACCCGTCCGAGCGTGGCGACAATGGCTTCGGAAGCACCGGGAGGTAAGACATGTGGAGCGGACGGAGCAAATACCACGCAAAAAAGACAACGGTGGATGGCGTCACCTTTGATTCGAGGCGTGAGGCTGACCGGTATCTCGTCCTGAAGAGCATGGAGGAAGACGGAATCATCGAAGATCTTCGCCGCCAGGTGCGTTATGAGCTCGTGCCGGCCTTCGACGTGGACGGCAAGCACTACCGGCCGGTGTTCTACGTGGCTGACTTCGTCTACGTGGAAGACGGCAAGGAGGTCGTTGAAGACGTGAAAGGCATGGCCACTGACGTGTATAGGCTCAAGAGCAAGCTCTTCGCACGACGGTACGGCAAGGTCATCAAGGAGACGTGACATTTTAGGTGATGGCATGGCCCCGGTGAGTCTTGGAGGAAACCCTCCGGACTGACCGGGGCTTTATTTTTAGCCATTATCGACTGGTGAGCGGTAACCGCACAGTCGGGGGACCTAGCCTCATTATCGTAGTACCCTACCTTGATTATCGTAGTACCCTACCTTGATTATCGTAGTACCCCTACTACGGAAATCAAGCACCATACTCTAGGGGATACTCTAGGGGATACCCTAGGGGATACTAAAGTAAGACGGCTCCGCGGGGAGCCGCATTGCGTTCCGGAGGGGAGCCAATCCCAACCCAACGGGGTTGGGAGCTTAGACCGATCAAAGCTGAGCCTCGATGGATTCGGTACTGCGTAGTGGAGCCATGGGATCTGACCTGATGCTTCCGGAGCTTCTTCCATGGCTCTGCGCATGGAGGTGGATGACGTCTTGTTCTCGATGCTGCCCTTCGGGCCTTGGTCGCGATTCTCGGACTGAATGGGCATGGAGGAGAGTTGGTCCGTGCTTGGCTTGGGTGGGCCTCTTACGGCTTGGTGGTCTCGATGCTTTTTCGGTGCTTGTTTGGGCTGGAACGTCACTTTCGTGCGTAAAGGCCTTTCTGACGGGCTGTCATGGGCAAGTCCTGACGAGTTATCGGGTTTGGCGGGAAAACCGGTCTGAGGGGTCTTTACGTGCGTTCTGGAGGCATGTGCGGCAAAAAGCGTGCGAGAGGAATACCAGTGGATGCGTGGATGGTGTAAAAGAAGAACCCCATCACGGCACGATGTGCTATGATGGGGCTATAAATAAACAAAGCCAAGTATAGCACATACTTGGGTGCGGAGGCACGAAAACTCCCTAGCCAGATCCCTTGCTTGGTTAACGGGACGGCGACTCACACTCGCCGATACACACGTTAGAGGTGCAGGTTCAACCGACCCAACAGACGATGGTGGAATAACCGGGATGCCGACACCATCACATCACCAGAGATGTAGCGCGATCTGCTGGGGTATGCCGCATCAGTGGCAGTAATGCACCACTCTTATGACCGACGCCGTGCGACCGAACGACCGACGGAAACAGTCATCAAGCCTTAATCTGAAGCGTTTAAAACTTCAGCTCTTAAGGCTTACTCTCTCTACCAGAGCTCGCTCACTCCCTCAAGAAACACACAGCGGCGGTTGGGGTTGGGTGGTTTCGAGGGGTGGAACGTAGTGTACGGGACACGCCGGTCAGCCTGACCCCGATGCTATTCGATGCTTTGTGGTATACTTGAGGCAACGCAATATTAAGAAAGGATTGACATCATGAGCGTTTATGACACCATCGGTAATCTTCTCGTCGAACGGTACGGCGTCCATTTCAGTGAGGAGGGCGAACAGAAGTCGAGGAAGTTCTTCTCCGGCCTGTGCGCGAAGTTCGGCGATGAGGAAGTGCTCGAAGCATGGGACATCGCAAGCAAGCGTTACGACAATCCGGTGACCGCGCTCTCGAAGCTCGGTGGCATTCTCTATAATCGCAGCCTCTTCAGCTCTTTCATCGAGGAGGCGTGACATGGAATCCTTGGAAATCAACTTCGAGATCGCGAAGATTGCCGGCGTCAACGCGGCTCTCGTTCTGAGTCTGATCGCCCGCCGGACGGGGACTGTCACTCCGGACGGCATCTTCTTCGACAAGGACTGCGTTTGTATGCGAGCATCCATGGAGAACATCTCCGAACGTATTCCGTTCCTGTCCGTTTCCGCGGTCCGTACCGCCCTCCGCAAGCTCAAGGAGGCGGGACTCATCACCGTGGAAAACTTCAACGCGACCCCATACGACCACACCAAGTGGTATACGCTGACGGGAAAAGCAGAAGAACTTATCAACCCGTCGGCGTGTCGTTAGGAAAGCGTGATATACTAGAGACATACACCATTTCAAGTGCTCCACCGCTTGAGTGGAGCACATAACTTGAAATGGTATGAATCCCATTGATTGCCACCGGGTGGAGACGGTAGCAGTCGGTGGGATTCACTTATATCAAAGGAAAACATCATGTCAGCTGTCAAGGACAACAACTTCGTCACGATCCAAGGATGGATGCGCACCCGCCTCAACCTCAAAGGCAACGAACTACTCATCTACGCGCTCATCTACGGCTTCTCACAGGACGGCAACTCAAGATTCACCGGCAGCCGAAAGTACATCGCAGAATGGTGTGGTTGCTCGCTCGATACCGTCGACAGGTCACTCAGCTCACTCATAAGCAAAGGACTCCTCGCCAAATACCCCCACACGGACCAGAACGGCAGCCGAGTCGTCGACTACGCCGCCATCCTGACGGCAATCGCAGCCACCACAGCTCACGCAGCCACCACGGCCCACACAGTCGCCCTGGCAGCCGCACAAACCACGGCTCCCGCACAAGCTCCAGCACAGGGCCCATGGTGCAACACCACGAACACAACCACCGAACAGTTCCAGACACCGACCGACGGACCCCAGCCGCTCCTAGCCGAACCGGAACCAAAACCACAGCCGAAGAAGCCGCGTAAATCCAAAAGCTTCGACGACATCATCGACAGCTACACCAGTGACCCGGAAACCAAGGATCTGCTAGGCGCATGGCTCCAGAACCGCAAGGCCAAGCGGGCCGCAATGACCGACCGAGCCATCCAAAGCAACATCGACGTCCTCGACCGATTCGCACAGGAAAGCCGAATGAGCGTCAACGACTACCTCAACGAGGTCGTACGCCGCGGCTGGACGTCCTTCTTCGCCATCCACAACTACCAGCGCACCGGATACCAGAAGCCACAGCCACAGCAGCAGATAATCCGCACTCCGGAAGAACAACGCCAACACGACGAAGAAGTCGACTACTTCCTGAAGAACTGCGTCTTCTAACCCCACGACACGCCGATGATGCAACGCCAGTAATACGCGATATATCATTGTTATAAAACAACAGAAAGGACCACAATGAACATCGACATCATCGACACCATCGGAGCACGAGCCACACGCCAATACTCCGAAACCGAAGGAGACTACCGCAACGAAGACGGACTCCTCATGTGCGGCAAATGCCACACCCAAAAGGAATGCACCCTGACCAAGCGCGACGGCACCACCCGCACCGTCCGCTGCGCATGCGAATGCAGCGTCGCACAAAACGCACGGGAAGCCGAAGAAAAACGCAAACGAGACCGCATGCAATACCTCGACGGCATGCGACGCACCGGCTTCCCCGACGCCGAAATGCGCGAATGGACATTCTCCAAATCCGACCACACCGACCATAAAAACGAAAACATCGCACGCAAATACGTCGCAAACTTCGACGCAATGCGCAGCCAAGGCACAGGACTGCTCCTCTGCGGATCTGTAGGCACCGGAAAAAGCTTCCTCGCAGCAGCCATCGCCAACGAGCTCATCAGCCAAGGCACGCCATGCCTGATGACCAATTTCAGCCGCATCATCAGCCGTATAAGTGAGAAATTCGGCGGAGACCAGAAATACCTCGACGACCTCAACCGCTTCGATCTCCTCATCATCGACGATCTGGGAGCTGAACGCGACTCGGAATTCACTTGGGAAAAGGTGATGAACGTCGTCGACGCACGCTACCGTGCCGGACTGCCACTCATCGTCACGACCAATCTCAACCCGAAAGACCTCTACGATCCGTCCGACATCCGCCGTCAGCGAGTCTTCAGTCGTCTCAAGGAAATGTGCATCTTCCTTGAAGTCAACGGGACCGACAGGCGAAGCAAGAAGATGCAGGACAAGCTGACGGCAGCCAAATCACTCCTCGGTCTCTGACACAACCAAGGCGACACGCGTAAAAAACGTGCCGCCTTTTTTTTTGATTCTTCGGCGTGTCACATCTCGTCGCCGGGTATAGTGATACATATCAGGCAAGGAAAACGCCAAGCCACGAAAAAGAAAAGGAAAACAGAAAATGAGCAACTACACAGCCCTGAAAACCCTCTTCGCCACGCTCCACGGAAGCCTCCCCTACGAATACGACGAGAAATACTTCAACGGCGCAGGACTGGAAGACGCCATCATCATCACCAAAACAAACTCAGAACGCAGCATATACATCACCGAAAACATGCCCCACGAAAACGACATCTTCGACCTGACCCTATATGACGACACCTGCGACGACGACCCAATCGAAATATGCCAATGGGACGCCGACGACCAGGACCTCACCCTCCTAGACCTCATCGCCTACATCGAAAAAAGCCTCTAACCGACACCAACACAAGAAAAAGGAAACAAAAATGGCCAACAACGACAACACCAGGGACATCACCCACGAACTGGCAGACACACTGACGTGCCTCGGCGACGACTACACGCTAGCAGGAACCGAATGCGACCCCGGCGACTCAGCAGTGCGCATCATAAAACGGAACAGCGAAAAGACCCTATACGTCATCGCCTACAGTGAACCGGACGACACCGAAATGAGACTGTACGACGAACACGACGACCTAATCGATCAACGCTTCCTCTACAATGGCACACTCAACAATCTCACCGCAGAAAACATTGCGGACGACATCAGAAAACTATTCTAGGAAAGGCTCCGACCATGGGAAGAAAGAAAACGCAGGAACCGGTCGAAATCGACCTCAACAACCCAAACATGATGGACTGGATCAACGAGATGCGCAACAGTCAACCATCAGCCGAGGAACGGCGCAAGATCAGCGACTACCGATACTATCGCCGTCACAAGGAGGAACGCGCCGAAGCCAACAGGAAATGGAGGGAAGAACACGCCGAACACTACGCTGAAAAACAGAAAGAATACCACTCCAAACCGAAAGTCCTGAAAAAGAAGCGAGAAGCAGCCAAGGAACGCTACCACACCGACAGCGAATGGCGGGAGGAAATGCTCGCCAGACAGAAAGCCAGATACCATTCGATGACCCATGAGCAAAAAGCCGAATACACCCGGAAACAGACCGAGCGAGCCCGAATCCGACGGGCGAAAGCCAAAGCCGCAAAACTCGAATCCGAAACCAGAAAGGAGCAATCATGAACGATAACGTCAACCACCCAGCGCATTACGCCAGCCGCAACATCGGATGCGAATGCATCGCGCTAGCACGACGGCAAGCCTTCTGCACAGGCAACGTCATCAAATACCTATGGCGAGCCCCATTCAAAGGCCACGAGACGGAAGACCTGAAGAAAGCCATATGGTACGCCCGGCTCGCATCGGAAACCGGAGAAAAAGTGGTCAAGACCGGCCAGTGCGACGTAATCCTTCACCGGCTCCTCCTCTCGACCACAGGCGACGAATACACCGCATGGGCCGGGCTCAGGCAATCCGACTGGAACATGACCATCGAAGCCCTGGAACGGATGATAGGGAAGGAAGAAGCATGACGCACAAGCTTGAGGGAATATCAATCGACCGGTTGATGGTGGAGCATTACCTCTTCGACCTCGGCCAGTCGGTCGAAAAGACCGCCGAAATCCTTGCCGAGGACGAGGAACACGTCAGAGAGATTCACGACAATTATGTAAAATTCATCAAGCCGATAAGGAGGCATAAATGAAGAAAACAGCGGAAGCCCAGATCATCAAATGGTATGAGGACGGGCTGACGGTCAACGAATTCGCCCCGCTCATCCCGCAGTATTGCAGGCAGGAAATCGAAGCAGTCATCAAGAGATACGAAAAGGACAGGGCATGGGCTCGAGTGACGGAATCCTTACTGCATTGATCCTTGCGCTCACCGTGTTCATCGCATGGAGAAACCGGTGAGGGCGTGATCCACCTCAAATCTGCGGCGTGTCGCAATTGTGCCTCACGCCGCATTATGTTATATTGGAGATACCAAGCGATACGCTTGGCAAACACAAAGAAAAGGAAACCAGAATGACCCCCATCACCACAGCCGAAGTCAAGACCATGATGCACGACATCGATGTCCGCCTCGACCGCAAAAGTCACTACGACGAATGCTTCGGCCTCTACGGACTCACCTACCACGTCGGCCCCCACAAATACGTCGCCTTCGAAGACTTCTCCCGCACCTTCGAAGAATACGAAACCGACCACAAAGACTCGGATTGGGCATGCTACCTCTACATCCTCGCCAAGAACCAGCCCGAACTACTCGACTTCTTCACCAGGGTCTACAACTTCGGAGGAATGGAAACCCTAGAAATCCTCATCGACAACCAGACGGAACACGGCCACCAGCCGACCGTATACACCCTCCGGAAACACTGACCAAACCACACGGAAAACAACGAAAAGGACACGAGACAAATGGAAAACAGCAACCTCAACAAGAAATTCATGCAAGTGCTCAACGAAGTCCCGAACTTCAGCACGGACGAAACCGCCAACGCCGGCAGCCGCACCTACAAATACCTCAACCTCGCCACCCTCCTCAAGAACATCAAACCAATCTTCGAGAAGTACGACATCGCATTCTCCCAGAAAGTAACCTTCGACGGCACGGGAGACGGACGACAGATCCTCGGCACCGTCGAAACCATCATCTTCGACGAAAACGAACAGCAAACCGTCTGCTCGTACCCCTTCTTCGTCACCGGGGACCCACAGCAGGTCGGCAGTGCCATCACCTACGCCCGCCGCTACAGCCTCACCACCGTACTTGGCATCTTCCCTGACAAGGACGACGACGGAAGCTACGCCAAGCAGCAATACGACAACGCCGACCGGCCGATAGGAGCGGACCAGTACGCTACGCTCGTCAAGGCGATGGACGCGCACCAGCTCCCGCCGGAAGCACGAGGAGAATTCATAAGCGGCACTTTAAACCGCCAAGTCAAAGGATGGCGAGGAATCACACAAGCCGACCTATCCAAGCTCATGGACGCCATCAACAAGATGTGACACAGACAAGCCCCGACATTACGTCGGGGCTTTCTTGTATCTAAATGGCATAATAAAAAGCCTCCAAGCTTATCACTCGGAGGCTTCTACCGTCAGCGTCAGTTACAAGGAGATCAAGTAATACCGATTCCCGTCGAGGGGCCCGAGACGGAATCCGTAGTCGGCGAGCTTCTCATTCGCGGAGGCTTCCCATTCATCTTCATCAGCACCGGAGATGCCCTCGATACGTTCGGCGTCGTCGATATCGCCTTCCTTGACGTCGATGAGCCAGTCGAGGTCTCCATTGAGCCACAGGCCGCGGTAGTTGGCGTCGGTGATGAAGATGGTGCTGGGGTCGCCGTACCCAAACACCGCCATCGGAGTGACAATGACCTCCTCGTAGGTGTCGTAGTCCTTTACGGTGATTTCCGTGGTGTTCATTTCAATTCCTTTCCTTTGCGGTTGACATACCCATAATATCATTTAGGATAACGCGGCACGCCGATACGGTAACAAAAAGAAAACGACACGCCGACATGTCACCTCACTTCCGCATGTGATACAGTAAGAATATCACCTCAAGAAAGGAACGACAATGAAAATCATCAACCTATCCCAAACCAACAACACCGACGCATGGCTCCAAGAACGCACCGGACGCATTACCGGCACTAAAAGCGGCAGCCTAGCCCTAGCCCACTATCAGCAAACCGACACCAAAAAAATCATCAAATACCGGGACAAGGCACTCGAACAAGCAAAAAAAGCAACATCAAAAGATGAGACCGAAGAACACTTCCGGACGGCATTAAAATACGACGAGCTACTCACCGAAACCGAAGCAAAAAACAAACGCCTCAAAGTAGGCATCGACTTCTGGAAATTCCTCGCCGAAACCATGGCCGAACAACCAGACGGAGAAAACCCCATGGAACGCGGCCACAGGCTCGAACCAGAAAACATCCAACTCACCCTCCAACAACTCGGATACAAGCAAGAAGACTGCATAACCGACTGCGGCATCTGGGAAAGCGACGAAGACGACCGAATCGCATGCAGCCCAGACGCCTACCAGAATTCGGCAACCCCGACATGGGCCATCGAATGCAAAAGCCTCGGAAGCGCCTACCACCTCCAAGCCGTCATCCCATGGATGGTCCACTCACAGCGCATCCGCCAACGAGAAATACCAGAAAACCTCGCCGACGCAGCCGCACAAGTACTACCCCCAACAGCAACAAGCCTTAAAGCCACCAACATGGACTTCATCCCGGACGCGTACCGCGCGCAAGTGCTCCAATACTTCGTTGTCTGCGACACGCTCGAAACCCTCTACTTCTCAATGTACGATCCACGAGTCTATGGAACCGCACGACACCAAGTTATCCCAATCAACAGGGGAAGTATCCAACCACTCATTACCAGCCACAAACGCAAACAACTCAACACATTGCACATCATCGACACCATCACGGAAGCAACAGGAGCATCATTCTAATGACCATCGACACTCTCCTCAACAGCTCGGACATCTACGTCCTATTCGACGGCTGCCCCACATGCCGGCCCGAAACCGCGAAGTTCCTGGACTCATGCCGCACGACAGCACAATGGATGTGGAAACAACTACACATCGTCCCATCCGGCAGCCCGACAGCAGCCCTCATCCGCACCATCGCAAAAAACCAAAACAAACCAATCAGATACCCCCTGATACTGTCCGACGGGATAATCCACCACACTCCAGCAGAAATCATCACGAACAACGAAAGGACCGCAAAATGAAAACCGAATGGTGGACCGCAGTCATCACGGCCGGCCTCACAGCGGGATACGCAACCACGGTCAGCCAACTCTCCCCCGGCCCCGGAGATATCTTCGCCAAACTCCGAAAACAACTCACCACTAAAACCGAAAACGCAGACAACAACACCATCCGCAGCCTCGGCACGCTCGCCTACTGCGGATGGTGCCTCAGCCCCTACACGACACTCCCCGTATGGGCTGCGACAGCGAAGATCCACCACATCCGCTTCGGCATCAAATGGCTCACCGGATGGGCCGTAGCAACAAGCATCGCAGCCTACTACCGACACCAAGCAGAAAGCAGCCTCTAATGGACACTCCGAAACTCCACGTACTCACACTCCTCCACCTCGCGGAAAAACCAATCACCCAGGAACGACTGACCGACCTGGCCAAAACAGTAAGATACCCCGACACGCCACAAAGCCTAAGAAGCCGCATGGTCGAACTCGAACGGTCAGGACACGTCCACCGCGTCGACCGAAACGGCATCAGTAGACACAACCGGCCATGCTGGAGATGGCGGCTCACCAAGAAAGGCGAAGAACTCATGCAAGAGCTCTTCGATACCACGACACCAGACGAAAGAAAGTAAGGAAACCATGACAACGAAACCATTCACCGCCACCATCAAAGGCGAAAAAGTCACGGTAATTCAGAACGCGTACACGGGGCTCTTCCACGCAATCAAAAGCGACGGTCGGCATGCCCCAGTCAGCTACCGTCTCATCCGGACGCAGACGACCAGCCAGCAGCGACTCAAATATTGGCGGAACCGGCACGGATATACGCAGGCCGAACTCGCAAAGCTGGTCAACGTATCCAGTCCGACCATCATCATGATGTGGGAAAACGGACTGAGACACCCCCGCAAGGAATACCGACAGCGGCTCAATGCCGAGCTCGGCGGCGAGGTCTTCTTCGAGTAGCTCATCCTACGGCGTGTCGCATCATCACGGCACGCCGTTTATGATATGATAAAAACATCAATCAGAAAGATTGGCACAACACAAAAAGGAACAAAACCATGAAAACCATCAACTACATCAGCACCCTCATCCGACTCCTCACCCGCCAGCCGAAAGCCGCCGAAATACTCGACGAACACGGACTAGGCCCCGAAACCACCTTCGGCTGCATCGGAATCAACGACTTCGACAGCTTCATGAGACTCTACGGCCTCCTCAACACCATCGAAGACATTAAAACCACCACCATCAAACCAATCGAAGAAGACGGATACGATTTCACCGTGACCAGTCCAATCACCATCCACTTCTTCCACCTGAAATAGCCTCCAGAACAAACAAAAACGCCCTGCAGACGGCCGAACAAGCCAAACGCAGGGCGTTTTACATACCAGAACCAGTCAGCGGCTCACACCGGCATAATGCACACCAAACAAGCCCGCCACACCGGAACCGACCAAAGCGCAAGCACCACCAGCCACGGCAACCCACGACGGAACACCCGGCACCGCGCTCACCAGACTGGCCACAGCACCGGCAATACCCACCAACCCCGACACCAAGTACGCCCAACGACGAGTCTCAACATCAAAAGTCGGCACGTAATTGTCCGAACCATCGGCACACTCATTCGTGATCATGGTCTCCGAAGTAGGCTCACCAGTCAACACGTCATCAGCCAACACTGCATGCTTAGCCATAAACAATCCTTTCAATCAGTTGAAAATAATACCGCGGTTAAGCCGCTTCTGGAACTCCATGACAGCCGGCGAAGGAGCCCGTCCGATCATCCCATCACCAGCATACCCGTTCATCTCCATGAGGAACCGGTGAATGAACTCAGGCCCGGCATTACGCGGCCTATCCGTAATACCGAAACGGTGAGACATCCATTCCACCCAATCACTACCCGAAGTCCCCTCCTCCAAACAGGCGATATTCTGATTCTCGAGACAACGAATCTGACCGGACATGACACCATCAACCGTAGTGCCGGCAACCTCCTGAGCCCTACGCATCGTCGCCGGACCCCAAGACCCATCCACCGCAAGCTTCGGCATATTGGACGTCGCCGGCTGGTGAGGCACCGGATTCGACGGAGCCACCAAACCACGCGACAAACGATCCAACCGATCCAAATCATACGAGCCCGGACACTGCGTGTTATAACAGTCACGGTGACGGATCAACGGCAAATCACCATATTCGGCACGCAAGTCACGGATCAACTGCGCGACCGTCAGATAATCGCCATCGGACTGGCGGGGATTGCATTCGATGCCGATACCCATGTCATTGCCCTTGGAATGAACACCCACGCCGTCACCGGCATGCCACGCACGATCGTCCGGATCCACGATACAAGCCACGCGACCGGATTCGACCACGTAATGCGCTGAAGCGCCACGAGACGGACTACATAGGGTATTGATGACTCCCTCGAACGTCGGATGCGTATTCGGGTCACCCCACCAGTGAATCACGATGGCCTTAATACCATACGGGCGTCCGCTCGTATAATTCGGACTATCAAACTTAGTGATATATTCATATGACATTTTTGTCTCCTTTCAGACAAACAAAACATACCAGACAATGAAAAGAAACCTGGCAAAAGCCGGAGCCCAGGTGACAAGCAGATAGCCAGCCACCACCATGACACCGACAAGAAACGACGACAATAGGATAAACACGACGTTCTCGATGAATTCCTGACGCATACCACCAGCATACCAAAACCATTTAAGATAGACTTAATCTCATGAACGAACTAATATCCCCACTCTTCGGACTACTCGGCATCGCACTAGGCGGAGCCATCACATACACCACCACACGCCGCAACAACCTCACCACCGCCTACCAACACCTCGTCGAAGCCCAAGGCGAACTCAAAAAACAAATCGACGCACAAGACCAGAAAATAGACAACCTCATCGAAAGCCGCGACAAACTCCAACACATCAACGACCTCGAAACCGGCTACATCCGCAAACTAGGCCACTGGCTCGCCCAATTCTGCGAAATCATCGAAGACACGGAATTCCTCACACGCCACCCCAAACCCTCACTCCCCGACGAACTCCGCAACCGAATCTGCCCACTCTAACCCCACACGAGATACGAAAAAGCCCCGGCACACAACCGGGGCTTCCTCATATTAGACCGACCACGATAATCATATCAGACAGACCACGACAAAGTCGTAGAACTCCATAAACCCTTACCATACGTGATATCCCTGAAAGGCCTCACAGACAAGCCCGTCTTATCCAACTGAAAACCACTATACTCAACACCGGCCGCCGGAACGTTCAAATCAGTCACATTCGGCTTCACATAGTCCGGGAACGTGAGAATCTGACTCTTCTCCCACGCCTTCGCCTTCCATTCGGGCCCTCTCGTCGCCTTAACCATAAGACTGACGATATTCCCATACTTCGAGCACTTATACCAGACAGTCCAATCCTTAGCCCACTGACCCGGATTCAACTGGATATCAGTCAACGACAGCCAAACACCACCATCACGACGATACCGCCCACCAGTATCCTCAGTAACGGCCTCAACGCCATTCGCCACCGAGATAGAAGACAACTGAGCCCAATTATGCACCTGAATCGTACCGTCAGCATGAAGCTTCGGAGCCACATCAGACACGACACCGGCCTTAACCCTGGCCAAAACCAAACCATTAATATCCTTGAGTGGAGTATTGGCCGGCCACGACTGCAACCACGCCCCAGGAGCCTCACCATGAGACAAACTCGGATCATAAACCGCGACCACAATATAATAATCACCGGTCGAATCAGGCACCTTCACGGTCATAGGCTCCGTAATGGCGTACGTGTACGAGCCCACCCCAGCCCACGGGCTCACGACCCCACAATGAGGCTTGACAGTGACAGTCACCCCGCTGATCGTAGCCAACGGGACAGGACTGCCATACCGGACACCCTGAGGACAATTGAACACAGTCCCATCAGACGGGAACAAGAACGGAGCCACAACATGCCGATAATCATCAGCCGTGTAAGCGGGTGCCCCATTCAACGCAGTCAAAGGATGCAAAACAATATCACTCATAAATCATTCCTCACAATCAATCAGACGTGGACACACCCATTTTACCTACCAAGGAAGATAGCCGGGCAACCTCCGCCCTAAGCCCGTCCACCTCACTCATCGCCTCCTGAGCCAACCGTAAAGCGCCCACGCTCAACCTCGGATAATCAACCCCGGTCGGATTCCCGTCGGCATCATACTCGCAGAAAAAACCAAGCCCGGCAGCATCCAAATCCTCGGCAAGGAGCCCGACGACAGGCTGCGCGTCATCAAGCCTCAAATTCAGATCATCCTTCAGCCAATACACCCGCCATTTCACCTGGCGGAGAGCGTCAACCGGAACGAACTCGTCAGCATCAGTGGCATTCGCCACCGAATACACTGACGAACAGTCAACCCCCAACGTGCCATCATAAAGACAATAAACAGCCTTCCGAGGGCCCAACGAAAGCGGACTGGCAAACGCGTTCCGCACGCCGGTACCACCATGCGCCGGCACCACCACCGCATTCGACTCACCGGCGTCAGCCTGACTCTGCTCAGTGGTCAACGATTCAAAATCCTTCTCAACATCGGAAACACGCTCACCCAATCGGCTGATACTCTTACCGACACTAGCCGGTAACTCCGCCAACTGACGGCGAACCTCAGCGAACTGACGGGCGGTAGCATCCACACCATCCAACGAAAACTTGAACTTACCTTGCATCAGAACCTCCTACTGCAATACAGGCGTAATAGTCCACACGCCACTAAAATCAATGTCATAACCGACGACACGCGCCTCACCATGACCAAACCCAGAGAAACGGCCACTATCATCGGCAACAGTCCACGCGACGACATCCCCAGGCTTCCACTCCTCGTAAACGATCGGAGCAGCCAACAGGCTCAACGTCATGCTCAGGGTATTCGTACCATCCCGCAATTGCCGCAACGAAGCCGAAGCGTGAGCATCCAAAGTCTCCTTCTGCGTAATGCTCGACGACGGACGGACAACATGCTCCACGACAGGACGGTAAGACTGTCCGGCCACCATCATGTCGGAACGAAACTGGTCTTCACCGGCCGTATCCCCGACCGCCCACACCATGTTCGCCCCATAACCACTCGTATAATCTTCCACGATCCTGAAAGACGTCATCACGCTCTCATCAAACGTCGTAACCGGCGTAACGGAACCTATCCTATCCGCGACCGTCAAAACCGGCACATACCCGCCATCAACGATCCGCCATGACGTACACCATTCCGGACCGTTCTGCACGTTCGACAATTCCTGAAGAGCGCTCAACAACGTCTTATCAGAAGAAAACTCATACGTCCTATCACGACGGATCAGACTAGGAGACGACTCCACCGAAAGCATAAACCGGTGATCCTTAAGCGTACTCGACACAAGATCCTTCACAATCTCGCACTGGTCACGATTCGAATACGTATGATCCTTCACATACACGCTATCCAAATAATGTTCGATGGTCACCACGGTGAGAGACAATCCGCTCCCCTGCAAGGTACGTTCGCGTTTCACGACGATCCCGCCCCACAATACCGTCGACCCGCGAACCAGGAGAATCGCCACCCCATACGGGATCGTGGCCTCAACCCAATTGGACGGAATATTCCGCCACGGAAGCATCATCGTCTCACTCGTAGTCTCTCCGAAACGATACGAAAGCTCGGAAATCTGCAAGTCCGGAAACTCCGCCAACACGGTCCCGCTAGTCAAAGACACGGCAAGGAACTGGAACCCAGCAGTATCCCACACGACACGACCACTGCCGAAAACAGAAACCCCATTCCAAACATCAGTCGAACCCATGACATTCCTCCTTTACACGTAAGCCGGATAGAACGAAACCGTCATACGAGCCTCAGCCGAATACTCGCTCGCGTTGAAACCCCAAACATTCATACCAGGTTCCGCCTGACTCCACTCACGACGTTTGACACGACCACGCGCGGGATCCGTCCCATCAATCAGAATCTCATGCGTCACACCGTTAATGGTCACGTAATGGCCCCCACCCAAACTCATGGCAAAAGCTATGACATGGCCGCTCCCAACATGCGATACCTGCGGGTCCACGACAGGACCGTCAATACGGATCATCACCGGACTAGGAGCCGTACCCACATTCGATAATGCCACGTTACCGGATACGACTTCCTCGCTCCACATCCAAGACGACAAGGAATCACCATCCTCGAAATGGTAAGGGAACGTCATACCTCCCGACGAACTCGGCAGTCCCGTAACATCGGACACCGAACCCAACCCATACAAGTACGGGCTCAAAGACGTCAACCCAACACTGAAACGGAGAATATTCACCCCATCCCATTTGATCAACGGGGCCGACCCCGACTGCCATACCCGCACTTGACGGCCAATATCCCCCAATCGTGCGATCAGCAACATTCCGCCAGGATCCAAAACGCTTTTGAACGCGTTCCACGCATTAATGCATGATTCCGTACAACGGCCGATAATATACCCCTCGACGGTAATGGTACGGCCCTGCAAACGTGGCAGATTACCATACCAGCCGTCAGTCATGGTCTTCTCACTCGTCTTCAACGTGGACGCGACACCATCGAACAAGCCGGACACGTCCTGAAAGGTCACATGCCATTCGCACCCATCAGCATCCACGCCATAGAGAGGAAAACCGTTCAACGTCAACTGGATATCACGGGAATCAATCGGAAAAAAGCTCATAAGACTAGACTAGCTCCTTTACACGTAAGCGAAATTAATCATACGCACCGTCTCACGAGCAGCTGCCATCGGATCCGACGCGTTCACCGTGATAGGAGCCGACACTCGAGGCCCACTATTCGTATCCGTCAAAACCGGGGACGAGACAGGCAGACTCGCCGGACCATTCAACAAACTGTTCGGCATGATATCCGCGACCATGCGTTGGACCGGATTCACAGCCAGACTCATGTTCGCTTCCACGCCCTTGCCCAAGCCGGCCGGGATCATCTTACCTACCTCGTCACGAAACACACGAGACGGGGAATGAATACCCAACGCGCTTTTAGCCGCGTCCACGACATTGGAAGCCGCGTTCTTGGCTGCGTTCACAGCCGCGCCGATCGCGTTCTTAATACCGTTGACCAAACCCATGATGATGTTTCGGCCCGCATCCAACAGCCATGAGCCGGCTCCTGAGAACGCGTCCTTGATCTTACCGCCGATCCCTCGCACAGTGTTCAACACATTGTTGACACCGTTCGACACGGCACGGGTGATACCGTTCCAAGCACTGCTTACGAGCCCCTTGACCGCATTCCACACACCAGTCCAATACGCGCTGATGGAACCCATGACCGAACTGATCACGCCTGCAACAGCGTTGATGCCGGCTGACGCGTTGGCTTTGATACCGTTCCATATCGTCGTGGTGATGTTGCCGATGCCATTCCATACGCCATCCCAATTGCCTTGCACGGCCGCCAGGACCGTGGTGATGATGGCGTTGATGACATTCATGACACTCGTGATAACCGTCTGAATATAAGGAAACACGGCATCGATAATCCCCTGGATGGATGCGGCGACGGTCGTGAACGCAGCCTGAATGGTTGGCAGTGCGGCCTGCACCACCGCGGCCATGTTATTAATGACCGGCGTGACAGTGGTCATGATCATAGCCCCAACCTCGGTAATCTTCGCGACCAGTGAACCTAAAACCGGTGTGAAAGCTTGGAAAGCCGTATTCAATACCGGCATGATCGCAGTACCCAGATTCTGACAGGCTTGCATGAACGGTTGCAAGGCGGGCAACAGTTGACCGGACACGATCTCGCCGACCGGAGCGAACGACGACTGGAACACTTTGCCCATCTGGCTCAAAGCCGGGCCAGCCGAGGAGACGAAACCCTTGAAAAGGTTAGGCAGCCCGCCGATCCCCTCAGCGAGAGCACTCATACCCTCGGTCAACGGGCCTTTGAACGAATCCAAGAGTTGCACGCCCACATTCACGACGGACGCTTCCAGGTTGCCCATGGCACCCTCGATGGTGCTGGTACTGGTCGCTGCTTCCTTCGCCGCGTCCGTCATACCCAAATCCATGACGGCCTTATTGAATTCCTCGGCGGTGATCTCACCCTTGGCCATCGCGTCACGGAAGTCACCCGTGTACGCGCCGTTCTTCTTCATGGCTTCCTGAAGCTTGCCTGAAGCGCCAGGGATCGCGTCTGAGAGCTGATTCCAGTTTTCGGTCGTGAGCTTGCCCGCTCCGGCCGTCTGGGTCAATACCATGCCGACTGAACGGAACGTGTCCGCGTTACCGCCAGCCACGGCGTTCAGATTGCCGGCGGCTTCCGCCAAGTCCGCGTACCCGTCCACACCGTTCGCAGCCAACTGTGCGGTCGTGTTACGAATGTCGGACAGGTCGTAGACAGTCTGGTCCGCATACTTCTGCGTCGAAGCGGTCAAAGCATCGATAGTGCTCGTGTCCAATCCGGCGAAACTTAGTGTGCTCGCGAACTTTTGGGCTGAATCGGAAGCTTCGATGATATCACCGCTAAGACCCGAGATGGCGTCCACGGCCATACTGACACCGGTGGAGACCAAACCGCCCATAGCTCCCGCGATGGCTGCGAATTTACCGGTTCCTACGGAAGCCTTATTGGATGACTTGTCTATTTCATCCAAACCCTCGCCCGCTTGACGGGCCGATGCTTCGATTTGGTGGCTACCCGTTTGGATGGTTTTAACGCCGGCTTCCCAGTCCGAAGTGTTGATTTCAGCGTCGAGAGTGAGTGTGCTGTCAGCCATCGTTTATTCCTTTCCGAGCTGGTCTAGTATCCGGCTGATATGTTGGTCTCCGTGTTTACTGAATGCGCTTGTGAGGCATTCAAAGGTGAGACGGTATTGTTCAGCCAGGTGAATGTTTTGAATGTGTCGGCCTTCCTTGACCAGGTCGAGCATGAGACTTGGTGAAATGTTGTTTTCGAGCGCGTCTCGGACAGCCGACCATCCATACAGTGTGCCAAGCTCGGCAAGGATACGAGCGGAGGGAGACGTTTTACTGGTTGTCTCCTTCCGCTTGTATTTGCTCATCCGCTCCTTTTCCTCTGGCGTGGTGAGCTCATCCCATGATTTCATGGATTATTCGCCTTTGATGCTGATGGTGAGGTTTTCGCTCATGAGCTTGCAGAGGGCTGTCATGGCGCGATAGTAGGCGAGGTCGCTACGCTGTTTGGTTTGGGTCATCCATTCGTTGAACGCGTTACTGGGGGTCATGAGGTTGGCGACGAGCGGGAAGATGATGGTTTCCGCGGCTTCCAACGTTTCCCTGGTCATTTTGCCGGTGGTGAGCTTATCGATGGTTTCCGCATTGTCAAGGATGGTGAGGAGATCTTTCGAACCGAGCGGTCTCATGGTATAGACGATACCGTCGAGTTTGACGGTGAGGGTACGGAAAGACTTGCGAGTGTCGATGTCAAGGATTGGGGTTGCCATTGCTTGTACTCCATTCGATCGTGTTGTATCATGGTGATTGGATCCTTTATGTAGGAACCATTTCAAATTGGGCGCTCGT
>OGXE01000734.1_pt1 | contig 30453 bp, 39 predicted proteins | sample 1576181 | NCBI WGS metagenome assembly OGXE01 (sample SAMEA3541478, study PRJEB24748) | human gut metagenome | biome: human gut; feature: human-associated habitat; material: faeces | place: China | collected 2012 | reverse complement strand
GCCAACGAACGGGGAGAGCTTCCCGTGGCGTTCCTGGCCGACTGCGACATCACGGGCGGCAACTCCGGTTCCCCGGTGCTGAATGCCAAAGGAGCGCTGTTGGGACTGGCCTTCGACGGTAACTGGGAGGCCATGTCGGGCGATGTGGCGTTCGAACCCGAATTGCAGCGGACGATTGCCGTGGACGTGCGTTACGTGCTGTTTGTCATCGACAAATTCGCCGGAGCCGGATGGCTGCTCGACGAATTGCAGTTCGAATAAAGGCCGGATTTTCCGGTGAGATCGAGAAGGCGTGCCCGGCGGGTGCGCCTTCTTTTCTTTAAACCTTTCACAAAATATGTGCTTTTCGTTCCCGATTCTCTTAAAAATTAGTAATTTTGACAGAAATTAGTAATACTGTATCTATTTTACATTTATGGCAAAAGAGTTCAAACGCTACCTCGCACCCGGGAAAGAGAAGGCGGCGCTTGTATGGGCGCAAGTTGGGACTGCATTAACCGTAGGGCTTATGTGGTGGCTTGTGGTAGTGGCAAGCATCGGAGTGACAATATTAACGATTACAGGAGACGACTTAGGAGAATGAATATAACAGAATCAGAAGACCAGGCACAGCGCCTTATATTTGACTGGGCGCGCTGGCAGCAGGGAAAATACCCACAGCTTAAGGCTATGTACCATGCAGCGAATGAAGGGAAGCGAAGTGCAAGAGCTGGGGCAGAATTGAAACGCCAGGGCATGAAGCCAGGCGTAAGCGATATCTGCTTACCGTATGCTTCCGGGAAGTATAACAATCTGTATGTAGAACTGAAAGTAGGAAATAACAAAGCTTCGGACAATCAGCTTAAGTTTATAGATACGATAAATGGAATTGGCGGAAAAGCTGTAATAGCATACGGAAGCGAAGCGGCTATAAGCGTGATAACTGCATACCTGGAAGGGACGATAGACAGCTTAGAAATAGCAAGCGATACATACCCACCGGAAAAAGCAAAGATTACAGAACGGGTAAACAAGAAACGGTTTATAGGCTTTTGCGGTACAGATTGCCGGAAATGCGATAACAAAGGCTGCCAGGGGCGGACGGTAGACGACATATTAAGCCCGGGGCTACTTCCGGCAACATAAAGAACAGTACAAAAGAGAAAAACGCTTGTAACTGCTTATGGTTATGGCAAAAAGCAAGGAAATGTATATCACACACGTAACACGACAACGAAGCACCAGCGGCGGGGCTTTTCTGCTGCCGCCGCAGAAAGGGAAGTTTAGGCAAATGAACGCGATTGAATGGTTAAAAGGAAAACTACATATTGAGCCGGACGAAAGAAAGATAGGCAAGAAATATTATGAGAAATGCGATAAGGACACAGCTATAGAGCTGGAAGCGTCTTACTCTACATACATGATATTGAAAGACCGAGGATATGAGCCGGACGATGTTTTAATATTACTGGAAGAAGATAACGGAAAGTTTACCGGGAAGAAGCTTACAGTACAGGTATACAGCACAGAAAGAGAAATGGAAGGCTTGTTAGACGGCTATTGTGTTTTAATGGTCGAAAATATGGGCTTAGCAGCGTGGAAAGTGAAATAAAAGAAAGCGAGGTAGAACGAATGAGAACAGCAGCAGTAGTAAATTTAAAAGGCGGAGTAGGAAAGAGTACAACAGCTATTAACATGGCTTTGATTATGAGCCAGGTACACGGGAAGAAAGTATTATTGATTGACAATGATTTCCAGGCAGCAGTTACAAAATTCTTTGAAAAACACAGTTATGACGCGCTGAGCATGGAAGAAGTGCTTAGAAATCCGATTTTATTCGCGCAAGATGTAATTGTACCGAGCGGACGCTGGGGGCTGGATATTATCCCGTCTAATATGAACCTGGTAGCGGCAGCAGACGACCTTATAACAGATAAGGACGGCGACCAAATGGGAAGAATCAGACACGTACTTAACCAGGTGGAAGAAGATTACGATTATTGTATTATTGACTGCCACCCGGGAGTAGGAATAGAGGTGCTTAACGCCCTGGCAGCAGCAGAAGACATTATTATACCGATTAAGGCAGATAAGAACGCTTTAGACGGTATGGAAGAGCTGGACGACATTATACAGGAAATCAGACCGTATAACGAAAAGCTGGAAAGCGTGCGCTGCCTGGTAACGATGTACACAAAGGATATTGATGTAATCAAAGGCGAGGAAGCTTTAAGAAATAGCAAATACGACGTATTTAATACGCATATCAGACATAGCAAAAAAGTAACAGCGTGGACGTATGAAAACGGGCAAAGCCTGTTAGAGACAACACCGAGAAGCGCAGCGACAAGAGATTATAAGAACCTGGTATTAGAGTATATGGGAAAGCGGGTGTAGTGTATGGAAGCGTGGAAGTGGGTTATCATCACAGAAATAGAAACGGCTGTTTTGTACGTCGTAATAATGGCTGTCGTTATTTGGTGGGTAGGAAGGGATTGATAAGATGGATACTTTAGGAAGTAGAATGGTCGGGCTAATGAAACAATACGGATATACGCAGAAAGAGCTTGCAGCAGAAGTAGGAGTAACAGAAGCAACTATGTCAAGATACATAAATAATAGCAGAACGCCGAAAGGAACAGTTATAGCAGCAATCGCTTATAAACTGCATACCAGTACAGATTATCTGTTAGGAGTAAGGACTGTGGCGGAAAAGAAAGCAGACGATCTATACGAAGAACTTATAAGACTGTTAAACGATGCAGTACAGGCAAAATATGTACAAGGTTTTACGAGTGGCTACGAGGTTGGGAAAAATGACGGATATGTACAGGGAAGAGATACGGGAATGAAAATGGGCGGATTTTCAGACGGTTACGAAGCTGGTTACGAAGCCGGAAGAGAAGACGAAAGAAAAGGAAAAGGGCGGCTACATATAAACAAAGTGCTTAAGGAATAACGGAAAGGAGATAACAAAGTGGGAATATACAGGGAAGTAGATACAGAAGTAACGTGCGATACATGCGGGGAACGTATAAAAGCGTGGAGCAGCGCCGGAACAGGAGTAAGCCGCGCGTGGGCGGCGTATTACGCAAGGGTGGAAGGTGCGACGGTTGGGAAGAAAGGCGTAATGTGTAAAGAGTGCCGCATAGCAGAGAGACGGAAGAAATGTAGCTTAATAAAAAGGCTTGGAGAACCAGGAAGAGAAGCAGACGGTACTTGTAGAGGGTTCGGAACAGAAAACGATGACGAACCAATAGAACAGTGCAAAAGATGTATAGCTTGTGTAGACTTCGACTGGGAAGAAGAAAAAGCAAGGTTTAAATTTTAGGTACAGCAGAAAGGAGATACAGCAATGGGAAAGATTGGCATAGGCGACAGACTTAACACCAACAGCAAGAAAAATATTATTTTTGCAAAGGACTACAGAAAGGTACGCTTAGACCCGCGTACATTGATTCCGTCGGAGCATAACAAGTATAGCCAGGACAATATAGAAGAACTGGCGGACAATATGCTTTTAGTCGGACAGCTACAGGAAATCATAGTAGGGCGTGTAGACGGGCAAGACAGAATAATAGTAGGACATAGACGTACAGCGGCAGCAGTCCTTAATATCGAGCGTGGACACGACGAATTTAAGCTTGTGGACTGCAAAATAAAAGAAATGAGCGAAAGCCTGTTTATGCTGACACTGCATAGTGCAAATATCTTTAACCGACAGCTTAGCGACTGGGAATTAACGAACGGCGTAGCTGAGTTTACAAAGTACCTGGTAAAAGCCAGGGAATCCGGGGAACTGGCTATAGAGGGGAAAATGAGAGACTATATAGCGAATGTTACCGGGAAGTCTACAGGTAAAATAAATCAGATCAACAGCATCAATAACAACTTGTGCGAAGAAGGCAAGGAAGCATTTAAGGACGGAAAAATAAACTTTTCTACGGCTTATGAAACGTCCAGGCTGCCGGAAGCAAAACAGCATGAAGTTATTGAAAACGGGGAGCTGCTAAGTAAAGATGTCCGGGAAATGGTAAAGGAAGAGAAAGAGAAGAAGGAAGCAGAAAAGAAGCCGGGCGACGATTACGAGCCAGCACACCCGGAAAGCATTACGAGCCTATGCTATTCTTGCTTATATTACAGTGAGTGCAACGTAAAAACGGGAACTTGTAAAAAGTGCGATAAATACGCAAATAAGAAAGAAGCAGAAAAGACGGAAGAACAGCGATACGAGGAAGAACAGGCGGTAATAGACCGGGATACAAAAGCGAAGCTACGGCAGCAGTCCGATGATAAGAAAATGGAAACACTACCGAGCGAAGCCGGGGCAACAGAAATGAAGACACACATAATAAGGCTTGCTGCTATGAATTATGATGATGTAATAAGCGGGAAAAAGAGCTTTGAAATCTGTAAGGATGCCGGATACAAGGAAGGCGACATTATAGAGTATATGGAGTTTAAGGACGGACGGAACACGGGAAGAGGATTTAAAGCGGAAATCCTGTACGTTCTGAAAGAACACAGAGGATTAACAGAGGGGTTCTGCATTTTGGGGCTTGGAGTAATGCTAGAAGAAAAATAAAGGTGTCAGAATCTGACACAGAAAGGGAAGACATGACATTAAGAGAAATAATAAAAGTGATAAAAGACGGAAGGATATTACTAAAAGAAAAAGACGGGGGATATATAGTGAAAATGAAACCGGAAAACATGGAAAAATATATAGCTAGAGAAATACTTGATAAAGAGATAGAAGAAATTAGAGCGCTAAATAATGAAGAGATAATAATAGATATAACGAGGTAGACAGATGATTACTAAAGGGCAAAGAATGAAAACGAGAGAAGTTAGAAGCTTTATGGAGATTGATATAAGAAAAATACAGATACCATGTATAGGCGTATATAATCGACCGAGCGATTACCCGGACAAATGCGTAGCTAGATTATTTGACGGGACGAAGCCAACGAATATTATTATAACAAGAAATACAGTAGAAGAAATCCGGGAAGATATTACAAAGCGCTTCCCGGCTATGCTGCCATTTGCGAGAGATAAAGAAGACTGTAAATGTGTGGTAGAAACATGGATTTAGGAGCGTGGCGATATGGAGATTAAGAAAAATCAGAAGGTACGGATAATATGCAGCGAAGCCAGGCTTAAGGAAGTAGGCGTAAGACAGAAACATATTAAGCATATCCTGGGAAAGATAGGTACAGTAAAGGAAATACGGAAGCTGCCGAACACGGACGATATGTACGCCTACTTTGTACACTTCCGTTATGTGAATCTGAAAGCGGCGCCAGGGAATAAGAAGCCTTACTATGCTATGCTGGACGATATGATAGAACCTATTAACCTAGAAGTAGTAGGAGAAAAGAAAGAATGATAGTATACGGTAGAAGCAACGGGAAGGCGTTACGAAGCGCACTTAACAGCATGACGGAAGTACGGAACGGTTACATATATGCAGCAGCTACAGGAGAGCGTATAGCGAAGACAGGCAATACAATAATGATGAGCCTACAGGAAGTGTTATTGATAATGGGGGCAAGCTTCGGAAACAAGAAAGCAAAGAAGGAATTAAGACAGCGGGAAATACGAGACAGACAAAAGCAGATCATACGAAGCCGAAGGCGGCAGCAGTTGTTACGTGAGAACCAGGACAAGAGCAATAACTGGAAGCGCATACATGGACTGCCAACGACCAGGAAAAAGCGTGGAAAAACTCAGCAAACTATAGAGAAAACATAACAAAAAAGAATTGAAACTAAAGAAACTTTATGATAATCTATAGATACAAACGCAAGAAGAATTAGGTAAAGGAAAGCACCCTTTGCCTGGTTCTTCTTTTTTGTTTGTCTAAACCTCCCAAGTGCCGCATGAAATCCAGGGCGGCACTATGAAAGAAGAAAGATAAATGCTTAAGAAGTTATGCAGTTACCCGGGCTGCCACAAGGTAGTAGAAGCTGGGGTTAAGTATTGTGACAGGCACAAGAACACAGACAGAGAGAAGTACAGAGAATACAAGCGTAAGCGTATGGAGAACGAAGAGGAAGCCCGGCGGCAGCAGTTCTATAATAGCAAAGCCTGGGAAGGGTTCAGAGCCAACCAGGAAGCGGCGCAACTTGGCGTAGATATATTTGAATACTACACAACGGGAATAGTGATAACAGCGGAGCAGTACCACCACATAGAAGAGGTTACGGAAGCATGGCATAGACGACTTGATAGAGACAATGTAATAGGGCTGAGCGAAGCGAACCACAGGCGCATACATAAAGAATATGATCGCGGCTACATGGCAAAAAAGAAGATGCAGCGAACGCTTTACGATATGCTACAGCGCTTCCGGCGCGAGTTCGGAGACAGCGGGGGGATATAAAAACTTTTTATTTCTTTTTAAAAGTCCCGAGTTCAAGTTGATTTGAAAAAAAACGCCGATTTTTTGTATAGGGGGGGTCTGAGAAGGTGGCAGTATGGCGAATGAAGAAAAAAAGACAGAAAAAAACAAGCCGAAACCTTGCCCGAAGTGGTTAAGTGCGGCGGCTAAAAAAGAGTGGCGAAGGATTGCGAAAATCTTCGCGGAAGAAGAAAAAGAATTTACGGACAAAGACCTTAAAGCCTTAGAAGCTTACTGTACGAACTATGCAAAGTGGCAGAAGTGCGAACAGATCATAGACGAAAAAGGTTACAGTATGGAAGTGGGCGATAATGGTTACGAACAGCAAAGACCAGAAGTAAGCATAGCAAATAAAGCACAGACGGAAATGAGAGCCTGGGCGAAAGAATTAGGATTAACGCCAGCGGCGCGGCAGAGAATGAAGGCAGAGAGCGCACAAGGCGACGGCGGCATAGACGCGGAGCTGGACGGAATGATAGCACATGATTAACACGGAACTGCTTTTAGCTGCCTGGTTGGAGAAGTTACAAAAGAAGTGGGATACGGAAGAATACTACTACGATGTAGAGGAAGCAAAGAAAGTATTTAAGTTCGTGTCGAAGTTGACCAATGATAGAGGAGCAAGCCGAAACTTTGATTTATTAGAATTTCAGTTTGAAATAATAACAGAAATCCTATGCGTAAAGAGAAGGAGCGACGGCAAGCGGAAACATAGAGAAGCACATATAAATATACCGCGAAAAAATGGTAAGTCATTCCTGGCGGCGATTATAGTAGTATATCTCTTTTTCTGTCAACGGCATATCTTCGGCGCGCTTTTTATTTTAACGGCAAATACAACCAAACAGGCGGGCGAGCTGTACGGAACGGTAGAACATTTCATAAAAGCAAATAAGACGCTACGCCGCTACTGCAAGATTACAAGCAGTACGAAAACCATTATACGGAAAGATAACGGTAATAAGCTTATGGTACTGTCGTCAGATGCAGACAACGCCGACAGCTTTAACGATTATGTAGCCGTCCTGGACGAGATACACCAGGCGAAAAACGACGAAATGTACGGAAAGCTGAGAACGGGACAAGGAGCATGGGACGAGCCGTTAATAATGACAATTACAACGGCTTCCAGCGGAGAAGACCCGGCAAACCCGGAAATGCAGCTTTATACTATGGCAAAGAAAATAGAAGCCGGGGAAGTGAACGACCCGAGCTTTTACTATAGGATTTACGAAGCTGATAAAGATTGTAATGTTGAGGACGAAACACAATGGTATAAATCGAACCCGGCATTAGGAGTATTTAGGAAGCTGGAAGACCTGGCGAACTATGCGAAGCGTATACGGCTTATGCCTTTACAGGAAAATATGTTTAGGCGTATGTTCCTAAACCAGCACGTAGCGTTAGACCATGAAAAAGGCGCTATAAATATGGACTTATGGGACTTGTGTACGAAAAAGGTAGACACGAAAGACTTAGAAGGCTGGAAGTGCTGGGGCGGACTGGATTTATCAAGTAAAAATGATATTACGGGCTTTGTCCTGGTGTTTTATGAAGAGACAACCGGGCGATTTATCGTAGTGCCGTACCTGTATACGCCGAAAGAAACGGTAGCTTACAGGCAGCATAAGGACAATAACCCTTATGAGTACTGGATAAAAAAAGGCGATTTGATAGCTTTAGACGGAAAATATGTAAATTTTGAACGCTTCTTAGACCATGCGGTAGAACTGGACGAAAAATACAGGATAGAACAGATAGGCTTCGACCAGTGGGGAAGTACAACAATCATAAACCGATTAGAAGACCGCTGGGACGTTATCCCAATAGGACAGGGAACTAAGACTATGACACAGGTTATTAACGATTTTGAGAACCTATTAGTAGACGAAAGGCTGGTTATTGCAGAAAATGAGTGCTTCCGATTTATGGCGAAAAACTGTATAGCAGTTTACGACGAAATGTTAGGAGTCAAGTACAGTAAGAAGAAAAGTAAATTTAAAATCGACGGTGTAATAGCCATGCTTATGGGCTTGCTATTGTGCATCGAAGAAAATGGTATTGAACACTATAACCCGGTGGAATACCTGGACGCGATGTAAGAAGGAAAAAATATGCTTAAGAAGTTAAAAAACATGAAGAAAAAAATAGTGATCGCAGACGGGCTATTATTGGCAGCTATGGCGGTAGTGTTTGGGACGACATACGACATAAACCCGCATATCGGTATGTATGTTTTAGCTGCTGAGCTGGCAGCAGTCGCGATTATGATAGTAAGGAGCGGTAAAAGTTAATGTTTTTGGATTTTTTGGAAAAAAGAAGCGAAGAAGTAGACGATACGCCGCGACTTACGGACGAAGAAAAGCTTTTTTTAAAGGTTTTTGGGATAGAAGAAGACCAACCAGCGGCGGCAATGAAGGAAGCAACCTACTTTACCTGTATAAAAAAGCTGTCGGAAGCAGTGGCGAAAACGCCGCTATATCTTACCCAGGACACGGAAACAGGCGAAAGAAGGGCAAAAGAACACCCGTTATATGAGCTTTTGAGTTTAAGACCAAACCCGTATATGACGGCGGTAGACTTTTGGAAGGCAATAGAAGCCACCAGGCAACACGAAGGAATAGCCGGAGCGGTAAAAGTGTACGGAAGAAAAGGAAAAATAGAAGCTTTGTACCCTTGCACGATAGAAGGAATCACTATAGACGATGCGGGTGTACTCAGATCAACCAAAAAGCATAAAGTTTTAGTTGATTTCAAAGTACCAGGTACGGGAATGAACGAAAGCGCCTTTTATGAGGATTTGCTGATATTCAAAGGCTTTACTATGGACGGAATTAACACGGAAGCGGTAAGGACTATCGTAAAAAGCACGATAGACGTACAGATTAAAGCACAGAATTACCTTAACACGTTATTTGATAATGGATTGACTAACAAAATGGTAATACAGCTTACAAGCGACATAAGGGACGAAAAAGAGCTTAAAAAGATACAGGAAAAGTTTGGAAAACTGTACAGCAAAGGAAAACGTATTTTTACAGTTCCGGCGGGATTTAATGTACAACCCGTAAATTTATCCCTGGCAGACGCACAGTATGAGCAGATAAGAAGAATGTCTATAAGTCAGATCGCGGCGCTATTTGGTATAAAAATGTATCAGCTTAACGACTTGAAAGACACAAATAATAATTCGCTAGAACAGCAGCAGTTAAGCTTTTTGGTGGATACACTGCTTATCCTGTATGAATCTATCGAACAGGAAGTAACGTGGGGCTGCTTAACAAAAGACGACAGGGCACAAGGATATAAAGCGAAGCATAACACAAATGTTATTTTGCGTTCTTCGCCGGAAACCCAGCAAAAAATATTATGCGCTTACGTGGCGGGCGGAATCATGAAACCGAACGAAGCCAGGTTAGAGCTTGGAAGGGAAACTACAGAGGACGGGGACGACCTTATAGTAAATGCTGGTGTGCTTAAGCTTAAGGACTTAGGAAAGGACACAAAGGGAAATGCCGGAGAATAACACACACAGTACAGAAGATGCGGCGGAAATCCAGGAAAGAAGAAATTATGTAGCGTACCAGGGGATACCGCTTGAAGTGAGAGCAGCAGCAGAAGGCGAAGAAAGCCGCACGATTGGCGGTTATGCAGTTAAGTATAATACGCCTGTAGTTATTACTGACCGCTGGGGCGACAAATATTTAGAGGAAATCGCCGCGGGGTGCTTCGATGAAAGCTTAAGCAGATGCAAAGAGAACGGCAGCGAGATAAAAGCGTTATGGAATCACGACACAAGCCGACCACTTGGAAGCACGAAGACGGATACACTCAGATTTAACATGGGGGATACTACCGGGCTGAATTACGACATTGATTTACCTAATAACACATGGGGAAACGATGTACGGGAAAGCGTGAAGCGTGGAGACGTAGACGGTAGTAGCTTCGGTTTTATCTGTTTAGAAGATAAATGGAGCAAAGTACAGCACGAAGGCGAAGAAATGTACAAAAGAAGTGTTGTAAAAGCGGAGCTGTTGGAAGTAAGCCCGTGTACGTTCCCAGCTTATGACAGTTCACAAATTAACTGTAGAAGCTTTGAACGTATGAAAGCAGATACCAAAGAAGAGAAACGGCTGGAAGAGCTGAGAAAAGAAGCGCGACTTTTGGAAATCGCAGACGAAAATAACAAGGAGTAACCACATGACAGTACAGGAATTAAGAGAAGAGATTGTACAGAAAACAGAGGAAATTAACGGATACCTGGAAAGCAGAGACGCGGACAAGGCGGAGGAAGCTTTAGCAGAAAAGAGAAAATTACAGAAATTGCTTGCGGTAAGAGAAGCAGAGGACGACGAAGAGCGGGAAGACCTGGGAAGACAGAAGAAACAGAAAGAAAGCAGATCAACAGGAGCAGTAAGCGAGTTGAGAGCTGCCGTAAAATTTGCTTTGCATGGAAAGGCAGCACTGACAGACGAAGAAAGAGCTGCCGTAAATATCGACGGTAACGCTGCTATTCTGCCGGAGCAGTTCGTAAACGATATCCAGGTATTAAGAGCTGGTTTCCCAAGCCTTAAAAACCATTGCCATGTAATCAAAGCAACCTCTAACCATGGCAAAATGCCGTTTGCAAAAATCGGCGGTAAAAAGCTGAAAAAGTATAAATCTGGCACGAAGCTTACAGGAGAAGCGGCAAATACAGAGGATATCAAGTACGACATTGAGAATTACGGTTCGCTTGTACCGATTGCAAACGATTTACAGGAAGACGAAGCCGTAAATATCGTACAGGAAGTTATTAAGCCGGACTTCGCGGAAGCTGGGGTTAATACTGAAAATGATGAGATTATGCAGATCGTAGAAGCCAATGCCGTAGACAAGTCTACAGGTGCGAAGGATTGGAGAGATGTAAAGAAAATTATCGACGGAGTATTACCGACACTTCGCGGAAGAGTGGTAGTAATTACAAACCTTTCCGGCAGCGTGTACTTAAAGTCACAGGAAGATAAGAACGGAAGAAACTTAGACCTGGTTAAAGAGGTAAACGGTAAAGAATACTTCCAGGGTAAAGAGCTTATTACGCTGAGTGACGAAGATATTACAGCAAGCACTACAGAAAAAATGATTTTCTATGTAGTAAATTTGTATGCCCTGGTTAAATTCTTCGAGAGAAAAGGCTATACAGTGTCTACGGATAAGTCTGTATTCTTTGAATCTGACGAACTGGCGCTGAAAGTACAGGAGCGCTTTGACTGTGAGAAACTGGACGACAGAGCAGACTTTAAAATTGAGTTCGCGGCAGCGTAGGCGTAGCTTATGGCGATCACATTACAGGAAGCGAAGGAATATTTAAGGGTAGGCTATGACGATGATAACGACTATATCACGGAGCTTATAGATATATCCGAAGCTTATATAGACGGTTGTGTGGGTACTGCATACCGGGAAAAGGATAAATACAATAGCGAAGAAGAATATAAGAGAGGTTGCAGACTTGCAACCCTCTTACAGAAGAAAGTAATAAGCGATATGTACGACGTAAGAGGAACTACAGTAAGCAATAACACGAAACAGGATAAGATAACACAAACTATCCTGGATAAGCTAGCGAATGTGGGGTAGGTAAAATGTATGTAATGATACAGAAGCGGCAAAAGACCGTAGAAAAAGGGCGACCAGTAGAAAAGTGGGACGACTACTTAAAATGCTGGTGTGAAGTAAAGAGCCTGTACGGGAAAGAACTGTATACCGCCCTGGAAGCAAAGTTAGAAAATGTAATGAACTTTGAAACGCGATACTGCAAAGCCCTGGAAGCCTTAAATACAAAGGAATACCGGGTAGTATGGGGCGAACGTATATTTAAGCTTATCAATGCCGATTACGGCAAATACGACCGCCGGAAAGTGGTACTTAAAGGGCAAGAAGTAGTATGAGTTTTAATATTACTATGGATTTTTTGGGACTGGACGAAGTGCAGCGGGAAATAGAAAGGCTTGCTACAGCGTCGGAACTGAAAGACCTAAATAAAAAGATTGTAAAGAAAGCCGGGAAAGTCGGCTTAGAAGAATCGGAAGGGCAGATAAGGAAGAAAGCATACAGTAAAAACACTATGAAATCCGGGCGGCGCGGCAGCAGGACGGGGCAGCACGCGGCGGATAATGTCCCGGAGAAGGGAACGACACAAAGCGGGAACTATGGAGAAGTCATAGGCTGGGAAAAAAGCGATACTTCGCCATTTTTCTACATGAAGTTCCATGAATGGGGTACGACGATGCATAAGCCTAAAAAATTCATGCTGGAAGCAGCGCGCCCGACATATCGCGCACTAAAGAGCATAGCAGAAGAAGAATACGAGAAAGTTTTAAAGGAAAAGTTAGGGGGATAATATGGCACTTCTGAGTGAAGAAGAAAAGCAGCAGCTTAAGCAGATCATGGCGGATTATCCGAATAACGAAGACCTGGATTTAACGGCGTATATAGCAGACGTAATAGGTATAACGGGAAAACACGTAGAAGAAGGCTGGTATAACCAGGATATAAACGATACCCATATTACTTTTTACTATATTACGGATACCGACGCGAACCATAGCGACGATAAGAACGAAGCAGAAGAATACTATATACAGGTAGATATATGGAGTGAAGAAGATTGTTTTCTTTTGAAACGGAAAATAAAGAAATTACTTAAGAAGGCGGGCTTTACATATTTTGCGGGAAATGATGATTATGAACAGGATACGAAAATATACCATAAAGCAGCGCGATTTTATTTTTTGATAAATACCGAAGGAGAAGACTAAGGTAATGAAAGTCCAGGAAAATAAACAGACGATTGAGAGAAGCCGAGTAGTAGGCTTAAAGGATATCTGTGTAGCGGAAGTTACTACAAACGATGCTACGACCTATGCAGCAGACACACCTACCAGGCTGGCGAAAGCAATCACGGCAACTATTAAAGAGACATTCGAGGTAGAGTACTTATACAGTGACGACGAAGTAGAGGATACTACAGAAACATTTGTAAAAGCAGAAATTGAGTTGGAAGTAAACAGACTGACACCGGGCGACTATGCGTTACTGTTTGATTCCCTGTATAAATCCGGCTACCTGGTAAAATCAGAGAGCGACAGAGCGAAGGAAGTTGCTTTAGGATTCCGGGCAAAGCAGAACAACGGGAAGTACGAATTTGTATGGTACTATTGCGGAAAAGCAGAACACCCGGAAGAGTCCTACGAGACAATCAAGGACAAGAAGACCGCTCAGACACAGAAGATTACATTTACTTTCTACGCAAGAAAGAAAGAGGATACCGTAGACGGAAAAGCAAAACGCTTCTATGCGCTTAAGGTGGACGAATCACAATTACTTGAAGAACATGCAAACGCTAAAAAAGCTATTGCGGAATGGTTCGGGGCGGTACAGGAATACAAAGCAGATGTAGCAGCGTAAAAAGAGAAAAAAAGGGGCGGTGTCATATTCTGACACCGCTAAGAAGGTGCGAATATGAAAATAACAATTAACGATAAAGAATATGAAAGTGGAAAAATTACAAGAGAAAAATACAGATCATTTTGTGAGACGTTCGACAGCTTTTTAAAGAAGGAAGTTGCTTCTATGGTTTTCACAGACGAAGACTTAGATAAAATGATTGAATCTATCGTAGTGGTATACGGAAATCAGTTTACATTTGATGAAGCCAGCGACGCGCTGGACGAAATCCCGGATATTCTGCTTAATTTCTCACTTATCAATGCGGAAATTCTGAACAAGAGCAATTTACAGGCGGAAAAGACAGCAAAGACCGGGAAAGCAAATATTATTACAATCGGCGGCAAAGAATACGATTGCGGAAAGATTGGAAGAAAGAAATATAAAGCCTTCCGCGAGGTATACGAAAGACTGACACGCCCGGAGAAGCAGACCTATACAGACGCGGAACTGGATGAAATGATTAACACTATTGTACTGGTGTATGATAATCAGTTTACTTTTGAAGAAGCGAACGAATCTTTAGAAGATGTTTCAGAGATTATTTTTAACTTCGGACTGATTAACGCGAATATCCTTAAGAAGCTTAAGGACGAAGCCGCGGGCGCAAAAAAAAATTTGAGCTCACAGGTGTAATAGACTACTGCCTGGAATGTGAGGAAGGAGAAAAAAGGCTATACAGAATCACGACATACGCTTACCGAAGATTTATAAAGCTTATGGAGAGAATTAGCTGTACTGATGATGAAGACGACTTATTAGAGCTATACGCTGCCGTGATACAGGCTGTATTTAACGACAGGGTAGAGAATGAAGAAATAGAACGGCTGGACGTAGCAGACATTATAGATACGTTTGGAGCGATAGTAGAAATCATAGATATTTCTGTCAATGAAAAAATACGGTATCTTGGTACACTTTTGGGCGGAGTGCCGGAAGAAGACCAGGGTAGCGCGTTCGATGAATACGACCAGGAAAATGGATATATCGAAGAGACGACGCAGGAAGAAATATGGAGATCATACGGGGACAACCTGGACGCTATCCTACAGATATGTATAAAGAGTATGCGAAACAGCTATAAGGAGTGCTTAGAATCAGATTTAAGCGACTTATTGGACTACGTTGTATTTCAAGTCGAATATGACCGGGAAAAGTAGACATAAGGAGCGTAATAAATGGCTGGTGCAAGTCTCAGAGTAGGGGCGAATACAAGCGAGTTTACCAGTCAAATGAAATCAATGCTTACGCAAATGAAGCTTGTTACTAGCGAATATAAGGTAGAAGCGGCACAAGCGAAAGCATTAGGAAGTCAGACAGATTTACTTAAGGCTAAGAAGACAGAGCTTACAAGTAAGATTAAGCTGCAAACGGACGCAATTAAGCTACAGCAGACCAATTTAACAGCTCAGAAGCAGAAGCTTACAGAACTGATAGAGAAGGAAGACAAGGCAAAGCAGAAGGTAGCAGAGCTTACGAAAGCCCATGAAGATAGCGTTAAGGCGACTGGAAAAGACAGCGAGGAAAGCCAAAAACTAAATGCACAGCTAGAAGAAGCAAAAGAAGCACACGCAAAGGCTACAAATGCTGTAAAGAAACAGGAAGACGCAATAGCGAAGAATACGGTTAAGCTGAATGAATCGAAAGCGGCACTTACTGAGCAGAATACAGCATTAAAAAATACAGAAGAAGAATTAACGAACGCCGAAAAGAAATGGACTGTTTTCGGACAGGAAATAAAGACGGCGGGAAGCAACATGGACGAAGCCGGGAATAAAACTATAAGCCTGGGCGACGTTATTAAGGCTAATCTTATTTCTTCCGCGATCATCAACGGAGTAAAAGAGCTTGCCAACGGTATAAAGGAACTTGCGAAGGGCGCGATAAGCGTCGGTATGGACTTCGAGAGTGGCATGAGCCAGGTAGCGGCTACTATGGGCATGACTACCCAGGAAATAGCCGGGGGAAGTGAAGCTTATACAAAGCTGGAAAATGCAGCGAAAGAAGCCGGAAATACTACCCAGTTTAGCGCTACCCAGGCAGCAGAAGCCCTTAACTATATGGCACTTGCCGGATATGATGCAGACAAAGCAGTAGAGACATTACCTACAGTTTTAAACCTGGCAGCAGCGGGCGGAATGGATTTAGCGACAGCTTCCGACATGGTAACGGACAGCATGAGCGCACTAGGGGACAAAGCCGGAACTACAGAAAGTTTTGTAGACAAAATGGCGAAGACCTCACAAAAGAGTAATACCAGTGTACAGCAGTTGGGCGAAGCGCTGCTTAGCGTAGGCGGAACGGCTAAGAGCTTAGCGGGCGGAGTTACCGAAGCGAATACCGTATTAGGAATATTCGCGGATAGCGGAACGAAGGGAGCAGAAGGCGGAACAGCATTACGAAACGTAATTTTAAGCCTTACAGCGCCGACGGATACCGCAAAGAAAAAAATGCAAGAGTTAGGGCTTGAAGTCTTCGACGCAAACGGGAATATGCGCCCGTTGAATGAGACTTTCCAAGACCTTAACGGAATCCTGGGAAATATGACCCAGGGAGAGCAGACAGAAGTATTAAACACAATCTTTAATAAAGTTGACCTTAAGAGCGTAAATGCTTTACTTGCGAACAGCGGCGAGCGGTTCAATGAGTTAAGCGGATACATAGAAAATTCTACGGGCGCTGCCGAACAAATGGCGGCAACGATGAATGATAACTTACAGGGTAAAATTACGATATTAAAGAGCGGGCTGGAAGGGCTTGGAATTGCTGCTTATGAAAAGTTCGAGACACCGCTTAAAAATGCAGTAACGAATATTACGAACGTAATAGGAGATTTACAGACAGATTTAGCGAGCGGGGAGCTGAGCGGCGCGCTTGATAAGGTTGCTACAGGTTTCGGAAACCTGGTAGAAAAAGCCAGTGAAATTATTGTAGCGGTATTACCTAAAATCCTGGAAGGGCTGGGCTGGATTGCAGACCACGGCGACACGATAGCCAGCTTATTAGCTGCCATAGGTGCGGGATTTGCGGTATTTAAGGTAGCGTCGATAATCAACGGAGTAGTAACAGCTATACAGGGACTTACGGCGGCAGAAGTGGCGCTAAATGCCATACAGAAACTTGTTAATATAACAATGGCTGCTAATCCGATGATGTTAATTATAACGTTGGTTGCTACACTGGTAGCGGCTATAGTCGGATTTGTCGCCACAAATGAAGATGCAAGAGCGGCGGTAGTAAATGCCTGGAACATCGTAAAAGATACGGTAGGAAAAGTAGTAGGAGAAATTGCAAAATTCTTTACAGAAACAATACCAAACGCACTAAGCAAGGTTGTAGATTTTGTAAAAGATAACTGGCAAGATATTCTATTATTCCTGGCGAATCCGTTCGCGGGTGCGGCTAAACTGCTGTACGAACATTGTGAAACTTTCCGAAATATTGTAGATAATATCGCTTCATTTTTCCGGGAGTTACCGGGCAAGATTTGGGACGCAATACTGGGAGCGGTCGAGAAGATAACAACCTGGGGCGAAAATGTAAAGACAGCGGCGACCCAGGCGGCAAGTAACGCGATAACGAGCGTTGTAACATTTTTCCAGGAATTACCGGGGAAAATTTGGGACGCAATACTGGGAGCAGTTACGACAGTAACGACCTGGGGCGAAAATATGAAGGCAGCAGTTGTACAGGCTGCTACTGAATTTGTAACAAATGCAATAGCATTTTTCCAGGAATTGCCGTATAAAATCGGCTATGTAATCGGTCAAGCAATCGGGAATGTAGTACAGTTCGGTATTGACCTGGTAACATGGGCGACTACAGAAATACCGAATTTTATTAACACGGTAATAACATTCCTGGTAGAGCTTCCGGGCAAGATTTGGGACGCGATAGTAAGCGCGATCACGAACGTACAGAACTGGGGACAGCAGGTATACACACAAGCAACTAATTATATACAGAATACTATAACGACGGTCGTAAACTTTTTATCACAGCTTCCAGGTAAGATTTGGAACGCAATAGTAAGCGCGATTACAAATATGGCGAACTGGGGGCAACAGATGTTAAGCCAGGCGAGCGCGGCAGCATCGAATATTTTAAGTAATGTATATTCAACACTTTCACAGATGCCGGGCAGAGTTTGGAACGCAATACAGGGCGCTATACAATCTGTAGCAAACTGGGGAAGCGGACTACTGCAACAGGGAAGAAATGCAGCGAGCCAGTTAGTAAGCGCTGTGATCAATGGCGTAGCTTCCTTACCGTCACAAATGGCAAACGTAGGCTACAATATCGTAACGGGTGTATGGAATGGTATATGTAATGCCGCTGGCTGGTTTAGACGGCAAGTGCAGAGCTTCTTTAGCGGAATAGTAGACGGTGTAAAAAATGCACTGGGTATACATTCGCCGTCCCGGGTATTCCAGGACGAAGTAGGTAAGTACATGGCACAAGGAGCGGGCGTAGGATTTACGAACGAGCTTGGTAATGTTGAAGAAGACATAGATAAGAGCCTGGGAACACTTACAAAGAAAGTGGCGAAGATAACACCAGTAACAGAGGTTAAACAGAGTGCGAAAGTAGTAGCACTGAACAACAGAGTAGATACTACAGAATTTACGGACGATTCCGAAAAGACAGTAATTGTAGAAATCACAAATATTACTGAGCTTGACGGAAAAGAGATAGCACGAAAGACAACAAAGCGAGTAGTTAAGAATGTAACGAAAGACCAAAAGAGCAAGCAGAAAGCGAAAGGGGCGGCATAATGAACGGTGTATATTACACAATATACAACAATATTAGGGACAGAGACGCGGGCGTTAAGCCCGTGAGCCGCCCTAATATCCCTACAGCAGAACAGGAGTACGACGAGATAAAAGTACCGGGAAGGGACGGGAATTTATACAGAAAAAAAGGAACATTAAAAGATATTCCCATTGAGATTACTTATAACTTCCTGTCAGACGACCCGGAAGACTGGGCGGAAGATTTCAGAAGCATAAAGCGGCGCTTCCTTAAGGAAAGTACAGGTATGCTTATGTTTTCAGACGACCCGGGCTATTATTACAAAGTGAAGAAAATTGAAATAGGGACAAACGAGCGCTTAGCGAAGCGTATCGGGAAATTCCAGGTAACATTTACTTGCGAAGGCTATATGTATCTGACAGAGGGAGCAGAAACCAGGAACTTAAGCGATACACTGTATAATGCTTTTGAAGAGTGCGAACCAGTGTATGAGATCGCGGGGGACGGTGTATGTACACTTACTGTAAATGGTACGGAAGTTACGGCGAATATCGGCGGGAAGCTGGTAATAGATACCGGGTTGAAACTTTGCTACACGGCGTTGAAGGAAACGGCAAACAGACGGCTTACCGGGTATTATGAAGACCTGTATTTAAAAGAAGGGGAAAATACATTTAGTGCAAGCCCTGGATTTACAGTTAAGATAAAACCTAACTGGCGGTGCAGATAAATGATAGAGGTATACGTTAAAGGTAATGAGGACTACGGAAGTAACGGAGATATGACCTTAACGCCGACTACGTGCGAAGTAGAACTTAGTGTAGAAGGGATAGCAGAACTTACATTAGAACACCCTATAGACGACCTGGGGCGCTGGGAATACCTGGTAACTGATAATGTAATAGCAGCACCTACGCCGTATTCAAAGAAGCAGCTTTTTAGAATCTATGATTATACGAAGACTGAGACAGAAGTAACAGCGTATGCAAGACATATATTCTATGATTCTGCCGGGGAAATGCTGGTAGATGTAAGACCGACGGACAAGACTGGACAAGAAGCGTTAGATATAATCTTAAGCGGTACGAAGTACAAGGCGAAGACAAATATTAAAACGCGATCCACAGCTTACTATATCCGTAAAAACATCATGGAAGCAATCGGCGGGGACGACGAAAATAGCTTTATAAATCGCTGGGGCGGCGAAAGAATGTATGATAATTTTACCGTTATCATAAATGACCGCCTGGGCGGGGACTATGGAGCGTGTGCAGAGTTCGGGCGGAATATGACAGGGATAGAAGCGGACATAAGTATAGACGATGTAGTAACGCGAATTATCCCGGTATCATACAACGGGCACACCCTGGAAGGGGAAGAACCGTGGATAGATAGCCCGCTCATTGGAAGCTATGCAAACCCCAGGGCAGCAGTTATTAAATTTGAAGATGTTAAGTTACTGGAAGATTGCCAGGAAGGGGAAGAAGGATTTAGTACGCTGGAACTTTTAAGGGAAGAACTTAAAAGACGGTGCACGAAAGAGTATGAAAACGGGCTTGATAAGCCGAAAGTAAATTATAAAGTAGACCTGGTAGAAGTTGCGAATACGGAAGACTATAAAGACTACAAGAAATTAACAACAATAGGAATAGGCGACGACGTATTAACAAAGGACAGAAAGCTTAAGATAAATGTAACGGCAAGATGTATAAGGCTTGTGTACGACTGCATAGAGGAAGAAAACGCAGAAGTTGAGCTAGGGAACTTTATAGAAAATTATTTCGACAAGACAACCAGCGCGGCAGATATTATACAGAAAGTGACCAGGGAAGACGGGACACTTAAGGCGGAAGAAGTATACGGTAAAATCGACGCTGTAAAGGCACAATTAAAAGCCCAGCGCGACATATCGCAACCTTCAGAAGTAAGGGCGGTAATATTTGAAGACCTGGTAGAGGGAAGTCCGACCTACGGGGCTATGTCTATCGGTACAATGGGCTTCTGTATTGCATCAGAACGTACAGCGGACGGGAAAGATTGGGACTGGAAGACCTTCGGAACTGGTAGTGGCTTTTACGCTGATTATATATGTGTCGGGCAGTTAGACGGAGCGCTTATAAAAGCAGATAGCATACAAGCGGAATCTATCAGCATCAACTATAAAAAGTCGGTGGAATCCCATATAAGCGAAGCGGTAAACACTGTAGAGAGAAACTATAAAAATGATATCGACGGGCTTAAAAGCGATTTCAAGAAAACCTACACTACTTTTCAGTATGTAGACGAAACAGCGGGAAACCTGGCAAATGAAGCAGAAAGCAACGCGAACAGCTATACGGAAGAAAAACTTAAGAAGTATGTTACTACGGTCGAAATGGGGACATCAATAAACCAGACAGCAGAAGAGATTAAGACCGAAGCGAGCAAGAAGTATACAACGTATAAGTATGTAGATGATTCCGCCGGAGCAGCAGAAACAAACGCAAAAGGGTATGCGGATACTGTAGGAGCGGGAGCAAAGAGTTATACAGACGAAAAGCTTAAGAAATATGTTACTACTACAGAAATGAATACGGCAATAAGTCAGACGGCGGAACAGATCAAGACCGAAGCGAGTAAAACTTATACCAGTTTCCAGTATGTAGATGAAACAGCGGGAAACCTGGCAAGCGAAGCAGAAACAAACGCAAAAGGGTATGCAGATAAGGTAGGCACAGGGGCGAACAGCTACGCCGATACAGTGGGAACAAATGCGAAAAACTACGCGGACACAAAGGCAAATAAGGCTTTGACAGATGCAAAAGCCGACACGGACGAAAAGCTTAAGAAATATGTAACACAGGTTAGCATGAATACGGCTATAGATCAGTCAGCAGAATCAGTAAAAACATATGCAAAAAAAGCAGTAAACGAACTGAAACATAACTATGTAGAAAATGGAACTTTTGAAAGTGGAAACTTAGACGGATGGAGCTTAAGTGATAGCAATAATATTAAAGCTATAAACGATGAATACTTAGGGAATGTAGCAAGTATTACAAGGGGAACGTCTAACATTTACATGTGCCAAAGCTGGAAATTGAAAGCTGGAACATATACGGTAAGGTTCAAAGCTGGGGCGAACTTAAGAAGCATAAGCAAAGCAAGAATTAGAGTTTCGCTTGGTGGAACAAGTTATTATACAAAAGCCGGAGAGCTGGACGACGAAGTATTTAAGCAGTACGAAACGGAGATAACTATAAGCGCAGCGGGGACAAAGTACCTTTATGTGTATAACTATGTGGATAACACGACGGTTTATATTAAAGATGTGGAAGTACTGGGTAAATACGAAGATCATGCAGAAGCACAATTTACAGTAGCAAATGGCGCTATCGAAGCAGAGGTAAAAAGAGCGGAAGGCATAGAAGACGAACTTAGAAGTGCTATAAAAGTAAATGCAAATAACATAACGAGCAAAGTAGAAAAAGGGGATATGGGAAGTTATGTGACGCAATATTACAATAATGTGCTGGTTGCATTTAATAATAGTTCTAAGTATGTGCAAATTTCAGCCGGACAGATCGCTATTTACAATGGAGAAGTAACAACAAAAGGCAAACGAGCAGTATTTGACCAGTCGGGAAATGCATTCTATAGGGATAATTATTTTGTAGGGCGAATAGGTACAAATGAGTGGAAGAGTAATAGTGCGCATAAAGGGCTTACGTTCGATTTGGAATATCAAGGAAAATATATGGCGTGGGCGCAAGAAGAAAGTAGCAGCGCGACAAGTTACGATACGATTTTATGCTATTCGAGAGCGAATAGTATTTACACAGAAAAGGGCTTACATTTTGGCTGTAATATGTACGCACATGGTTGGAACTTGTATAACGCTGATTTAAGAAACACGTCATACGATGGATATACTAGTTGGTCGGGGTCGATTCCGATAATAACAAAAATACAGGCGAATAGTGATGGCACTATTACCTGGTGGAGTTCGTCGATAACTGTAAGAAATGGCGGCATAACAAGCGCGCCGAGTAGTTAGGAGAAACTATGGAAAAAGACAGATACTTAAAGATCAATGAAGCGGAAGAACCGAAAGAAGAAGAAAGCCCGGTAATAGAAAAAACCACGGTAAGGCTTTTCAATACAGAAGTGGGCGAAATGAAAATAGAAGAGGAAAAAGAAGTAGTATGAGCAGAGAAGAAGTAAAGACAGAAAGACACACAGAAACAAAAGAAGAAGCAATTAAGAACATGAGAAAAATAGTAGAGGTTGAGGAAGAAAACCACGTAGAGACAAAAGAAGAAGCAGTTAAGAGAGTAGCCGAGCCGCTTAGCGTTACTATTGAAAAAGCGAAAAAAGATATAAATACAGCGGTTATTATGGCGGAAAGAAATTACGGCTTACATTCAAGTATTACGGTGCTGATTCTTGAAAGTGTCTTAGCAAATGTACGCGCGGGAAATGCTACAGTAGCAGCTATGGAATTTGAACAGTACAAAGGGGAACTGTTGAAGAATGAATAAACAGATCACACGACTTACGTTAGATGTAGGCTTAAGAGATTCCTATAAAGTTGTATTCACAAAGATGGGTGATACAGAACGCCGGGTAATTGCGGAAATTAAAGACAACGGAGAGGACTATAGCCTTGCTGGGGTAAATACTGTAGAAGTTCGCTGTAGAAAGGCGGATGGAAAACAGGTTACTAAAAATGCTACGAAAGATAACAATACAATCGTAATTGACATAAGCGGGCAAATGACAACTTGCAAGGGTACAGCTATTGTAGACGTAGTACTGTACGGAACTGACGGCGGCGTATTAAGTACAGCTAAATTCTATTTGAATGTAGACGACGGGGCGGTAAACGAAGACGATATTAAAAGCAGCAACGAATACGAAAGCCTTACAGATGCATTAAGAACGGTGGGACTTGCAAAGGAAGTAGCGAATACTGCATTAAATACAGCTAATGAAGCAGTTAAAACAGCAGAATCAGCTATGAAACAGATACCGGGTTATACTTCCAGGGCAGAGACAGCGGCGAGCAAAGCGGAAGAAAATAAAACAGCAGCGGCAAATTCAGCGAGCGCGGCAGCAGATTCTAAGGCAGCCGCCGGAAAGTCCGCAACAGCAGCGGCAAATTCAGCAAGCGCGGCAGCAGAAAGTAAAACAGCAGCGGCAAACTCAGTAAAAGCAGCAGAAGCGGCAAAGACGAAGGCAGAAGACGTAGTAAAAGGGATTGCAGATACAAAAGCGGAAGCAATCGCGCAAATAGAAGCTGCCGGAGTAGAAGCCACACAAAATATTAAGGGATACACGAAGGAAGAAACAAACGCACTCTTAAGAGCTGCTGGGATTCATACCCAGGTAGGCGCGCCGATCTACGGGGTTAAAAGAGTATGGAACACGGAAAGCGTAAGCGATACCTGGGAACGTACAGACGCAAGCGTAGGCATGGAAGCAAACCCGACCATAGGGACAAAAGTAGGGAAAGACGACTTTTCTTATGTAATGCCGTGGGCGGGGATTGTATCTAAATGCTGTGACCTGGATACAGGGGAAACAATAGCGTATATCGGAGAACCGGGGTACGACCCAACGAAGTACATGGTACTTACAGAGTATCCGGGATATTATCTCAAACGCTGGCGAGACGATACATACGAATATGTACAGATTTCCGCCGGAGCATTTGACGGAGCGGTATATATAGAGCCGTGGGAGTGGGGACGCTACCCGTCTTCACTTATGGGAAATAAACACGTATCCATGAGCGGAAAGCATCCGGATTGCAGAATAAATAGAGCTACGGTACGTGCACGATCAAAAGCAGCCGGAGAAGGATACTACAGCATGGATAGTACAAGCTACTGGGCGTATAGTATGCTGGTACTTGTGAAATACGCAAGCCTTAATACCCAGGAAAAAGTATGCAAGGGCTATTACTATTTGAGATACACAGACCAGGACAAAGCTTTAGTAGCGGAACAGAGTACAAACCGTATTGTTATTGCGCTTGCGACAGCGGCTAACGAATACCTGGTAGGAAATGCTGTGGAAATCGGTACAAGCCTGGGCGGAGCACAGGTAGCGAAGCAGAGACTAATTACAAGAGTGGAAGACTACAGCAACGGAAGCGTAACAGGGAAAGCGATCTATTTTGACGGCGACCCGGTAAATATTGCAGTAGGTAATATTATTAGTCATTGCGCTAATATATCGGGAACAACCGATAGCCTGGGAATGAGGGACGGCTGCTTAGTGAATGACGGTAAGCACGCTATGTTACTTTTAGGGCATGAGCATAACGGGCAGTATGCTTTTGTGGATAATGTGAACCGATACCAGGGGACGCTATATGTATGCTACGACAACACAGCGACGAAAGATAATGTAGGAGATACAGACCCGAATTATAAAGCGTTAAGCTTTGCATTTCCTACAACGTCCGGCTGGCAGCTTTTAGAAGGATTTGACCCGGAACACCCGTTAGAAATGTGGTGCGAAAAGCTGGGCGGTTCTTCTGTTGGAAAAGGAAACGGGGCGTACTTATGGAGTAATAACAATGCCGCCTGGTTCGTCTTGTATGTCTTCGGTGACGCGAACAGCGGAGCTAGCGCGGGCTTGCCTTACGTGAGCGCGCACAGCGGCAGCGGTAACGCGTACTGGAACATCGGCGGGGTGCTTCTTAAAAAGCGCCAGTAAGACCGGGGGTGTAACGGGGGCGGGCAGCCCCCTAATACCTAAAGATTTCCAGGAAAATGGAAGGAAAGGGGGAAAGTATTGAATTTGCAAAATGAAATGATATACTACCCAAAAGAAACGGCGGGAAGGAGATAGAACATGAAAGGATAGAGAAAATACATAAAAGGGATTTAGTGTGTAAGCCGCCTGGTACGTCTTGTATGTCTTCGGTAACGCGAACAACGGAGCTAACGCGGGCTTGCCTTACGTGAACGCGAACAACGGCAGCGGTAACGCGAACTGGAACATCGGCGGGGTGCTTCTTAATGCTTATAATGGAAAATATGAATTATTGCACACTATCTAAACACGGCGCAAGCTGTGACCTTACCAGAGTAACCGACACGGCGAAGGACTGGTAAAAATAAGCGACTGGCAAGGAACTATTAGGGGAAGACCCGGAAGCCGCTATTTACAGGGCGGTATGCCTTCGGGCGTATTCCGAATAAGCATTTAAGAAAGGGTAGTATATGGATAAGCCAGTAAATAAGAAACCAAAGTTAAAGAAACAAGAGATACTACCTAAAAGAGTTGGTGGAATCTACGAAAAAATCTACGAATATGAAAACATTAAAACGGCGATTAAGGCAGTATGCAGTAGCCCAAACGCAACAAAATCAAAGAAAAACGAAAAGACAAATGCAAAGCAACAGAAAGAAAAGTATTTAGGGGATATCGACAAATACACGAAAATAATACAGGCACTTCTGATAGAAGGCAGATATAAGCCGCGGAAGCTGAGAAGAAAAGAAATATACGACGGTGTGCGGCATAAAAAACGAATGATCGCTAAGCCCTGTATGATTGATAAGATTGTACAACGGGCAGTATTACAGATCATTGAGCCTATTCTGACAAGAAGGATGTATATGTATTCGTGCGCAAGTATAAAGGGAAAAGGCGGGACGTATTGCAAAAGGAAGATTGAAAGAGCGATAGCCAGGAAGAACAGGAAAGGAAAGACGTATAAGAATGTAAAACATACAAAGTACTGGGAAGCCCTGGATATTAAGAAATGCTACGACAATATTTTACATTGCTTTTTGAAGTTCCGACTTATCAAAATGTTTAAAGACAAAAGGTTACTTGAATTACTGTTTATGTGTATAGATGTTTACTGGGTAAAAGAGACAGCAGCCGGGAAAAGAGGAATACCAATAGGTACGCCGTTCGGTCACTGGTTCGCTAATATCATGCTGACACCAGTAGACTTTGTAATAAAACATATTTTCAAGATAAAATACTATTTTAGGTACATGGACGATATGTTATTATTTAGTAGTAATAAAAAGAAGTTACGACAGTATGTAGCCTGTATCCGTGATGCACTATCACGAATAGGCTTACACATAAAGAGTAAATTACAGGTACACGCAACCAATGATAAAGGGAAGTTAGGGAACAGACCAATAGACTTTATAGGCTATAGATTCTACCGGGACTGTACTACCTTACGTTCCAGTATATGCTTAAGAATAACACGGAGAATACGAAAGGTACGAAAGAAGCAGATACTTAACGGACACGATGCAAGAAGCGTAATAAGCTATTACGGCTGGATAAAAAATACGGATTCCTGGGGACTGAAAGTAAAGTATTTTGATGATACCGTAAAAAGCGCAAAGGAGAAAATAAGCAATGGAAGCGGTAAGAATCAGAGAAGGCGTAGAGACAGAAGAGGAAGTACTGACCGGGGCGGCTATCGTTGGGAGACAGGCAGGGCGTGTGCGCGTACAGCTTAAGACAGACGTAGAGACAGTAGAAGAGACGGAAGAAAAACCGAAACACTACCGTTTTACACTGATTGAGTTTTGCACCCGTGAAACTGCAAAGCTGGAAGCTCGTATTAACGGAAGCCTGGCTAAATGGATTGAGGAAGCCCGGAGAATTGCAGCAGAAAAAGCGGGAGAGAAGACAGCAGAAGAGAAGTACGACGATCTCAAAGAGACAACCGACGGACTGGTAGAAACAACGGACGAGCTTGTAGAAACTATGGCGGATATCTTAGGGGGTGCTATTTAATGCTGACGGGCGCGAAACTTAAAATTATTGTACGCGGTGTAAAAATTAAGGTGCAGCGTGGCGAAGACCTGGAAGAGATTTTAGAGAGCTACGAAAACCTTACGGAAGAAGAGAAACAGCAGATAAGGGATAAAGTGAATGAGTGATTATCTTTTACAAATGATAGAAGTACAAGCTAGTGTAATTACAGATTTGACAGAGGTAAATAAAAGACTTCTGTTAGAGCTGGAACAATACCGGGCGATAGAGGAAGAAGACAATATTATACTAACGATGATGCAAGACATAGAAGAAGGAAAGGAAGACTTGATAAAAATGTCTTCTGTATAGGAAGGTTAGTATTTTTGAGTAACGAATTTTGGATAGGGCTGTTAGTACAGCTTGTAGTCTATGGCGTGTCTATCGGCGTGATTTACGGCGTAATGCGTACAAGATTAGACTATATCGAAAAGAAATTAGATAAACACAACAACGTAGCGGAAAGGGTATACAAATTAGAAGCAGATTCAAAAGTGGTATTTGAAAAAATATCAGTAGAGAACAACCGTATAAAAGACCTGGAAGGCTGGCAGAAGCATGAACAGGAAAAAGAGTAAAAAAGAATTTAAGAAAAAGGTTGTAATGGGGACTGGTGTACTATTTGTATGCGCTTGCTTAGTGGCTTTAGTGTTCGCATGGAACGAAAAGCCTACAGATGTGTTTACCTATATCATTCCGACGGCTGGCGGCGTATTTGCTGCCGCTGTAGTGTGGTATCTGAAAGCGGTACAGCTTGAAAATGGAATTAAGATACAGCTTGGAATGATTAAAAAGCTTATCGACCTGGGAGAAGAGAACCAGGCGGAAGAGACAAAAGAGAGAATCATACAGAAGATGAAAGATAAAACAGATACAATCATAGACGAAGCGTTAGAACCGACAGAAATACAAAATTTTTAGAGGTACGAAACTATGGAAACTGTAAAAATGATTCTTGAAAACTGGGTATACTTTTTTATCCTTCTTATCCTGGGGCTGCTTACCGTGTATGCAATCCTTAGATTTATGAAGCTGACACCGAAGCAGCAGCTTGAAAAAGTAAAAGTAGCACTGCTTTACATGGTAACAGAAGCAGAAAAGGAATTAAAAAGCAAAACAGGACGCATTAAGCGATCTATGGTATGGGAATGGCTGGTAGAAAGATTCCCGATTGTTACGCTTTTTATCACGGAAGAACAGTACGACAAATTATTAGACCAGGCGTTAGAAGATTTTAGAAAAATGCTGGAAAGTAATACAAGTTTGTATGATTACGTTTACAATACAGTAACAGTTACGGAAGAGGACACGGAAAACGATATTATGAGAAAGATTGTAACGGGGGCGTAATTGTATGAAGATTTTACTTATCAGCGGACACGGGGACGGCGACCCGGGCGCAAGCTCAAAATTTGGAGTAGAAGCAACAGAAACCGTAGTAATGGTACAGAAGATTAAGGAAACACTGGGGAACTATGCACAGGTTGACTTATACCCGACGAACAGGAACGCTTTTAAAGACCTGGGTAAAGGTTGCTGCCAGGTAAATTTTGGAGATTATGACTATGTACTGGAAGTACATTTTAATTCTTGTGTAAATGACCTTGCCGGGGACGGGAAGACTACAGGTACGGAAATCTATGTAACAACAGCAGAGAAGACCGTAGGCGTAGAAATGAAGATCGTAGAGAAAATCGCAGCGCTGGGACTTAAGAACAGGGGCGTAAAGCGGACAAATTGGCGCGTGATCGCGAGAGCAAAAGCAAGCGGTACGTCTTCGGCACTGCTGGAAGTATGCTTTATCGACGACAAAGACGATATGCAGATTTATACAGCGAAAAAAGACCAGATCGCGGCAGCAGTGGCTACAGCAATCGCGGAGCAGTTCGGGCTTAAGAAAAGCGGGAACAGCGGAAACCAGGGAAGCAAAGGTATTACAGTAGGAAGTACCGTAACAATTAAAGACGGCGCGGTATACGGTGGCTTATCATCGGCACGCGGTAAGACAGTTCCGGCAGCTCAGCGCGGCGGGAAGAAACATACAGTAGATAAAATCCAGGTAAACAACGGAGTACAGGAAGCACGACTTAAGGATATTACAAGCTGGGTAGCTGTATCGAGCTTACAGGCAGTGTAGGGGGATAAGGAACATGAACGCAGAACAGAAGAATTTTATTGAAGTGGTGGGCGCTATTGCGTCCGCCGATATGAAGAACAGCGGAGTAGCGGCAAGCTTAACGACAGCACAGGCAATTTTAGAAAGCGCCTGGGGAAAATCAGAGCTGACAAAGACAAGTAATGCACTTTTTGGAATTAAGGCTACAAAGGACTGGAAGGGTAAGACTTTAACAAGAAAAACAACGGAATACGAAGATGGAAAGAAAGTACAGGTAGAAGCAGAGTTTAGAGCCTATGACACCTGGGAAGATTCCGTAAAAGACCACAGCGCATTTTTAAAGAAGTATAAGAGATATGCGAAGGTAATCGGGGAAACAGATTACAAAGAAGCTTGTAACGCGGTAGCTGCTGCTGGGTATGCATCAGACCCGGAATACGCAAAGAAACTTATTGAGCTTATCGAAACATACGAACTGTACAACTACGATACAAAGAATACAAATACCGACGACCTGGGAGCAGAGGACAAGAAGTATTACAGAGTCCAGGCGGGAGCATATAGGAGAAAAGAAGGAGCTGACCTTATGGCGGAGAAAATCAAAAAGACCGGGCATAAGGACGTATTTGTAAGAATGATTAACGGGCTTTACAAAGTACAGGCGGGAGCTTATACAGATCGCAAAAACGCAGAGAAGACAGAGAAAAAATTAAAAGCTGCCGGAATTAGTTGTTTTATTGTATGTGCATGATGTAGTATTAAGGAAACGGGAAAGAAAGTAGCGGTAACTGCCACGTAACTTACAAATGCATCAAAAAAGCCGAAAAATAGGCGTTCGGAGTTATGCAAACGTTAATTTCAGTTCAGCAAGAGATAATCTTCGGAACTCGGATTTACGTTCAAATCCTTGTTTTACAAGGGT
>OGXE01000722.1_pt1 | contig 30730 bp, 30 predicted proteins | sample 1576181 | NCBI WGS metagenome assembly OGXE01 (sample SAMEA3541478, study PRJEB24748) | human gut metagenome | biome: human gut; feature: human-associated habitat; material: faeces | place: China | collected 2012 | reverse complement strand
TGGTTTTGAGCGCCGTGCCGGTCAGGCCGAATTTTTGCTTTGTCATAATAATAACCCCTTTACATTGTCGATGTAACCAGTGTAACAGGGGTTTGTGTAGAAATTATAAGTGTTTGAAAATCAGCTGTGCCTCAAAGGCGGATTTGCCTTCCCGTTCGCCTTCAAAATAGAAGGTGTCCGCTGCCGGTCTGGCGCGGCGCAGGGTGAAGCACTCCCCGCGGGGAACCTCACGGTGGTAGCTGATCGTAAAATCGCGGATATGCGCGGTATCCCACACCTCCCATGGCACGGCATCGCAGACGATGTCGGCATAGCGGGTGTTGTTCAGATGCCCGTTCATATCGCAGCGGGAGTAGACGGCCCGCTGTTCCCCCAGCACCTCGCAGTCCTCGGGGGCGATGCGGGGCAGCTTGATCGGCAGCTCAAACGGGACATCGGCGGCCCACTGGTCATTGAACTGTTCGGGATGCTTGCGCAGGATGATGCGCTTTTCTGTATCTATGAGCACCCAGCGGCTGTCCATGACGGCAGCCTCTGCGCCGGAGGCATCATAAAAATGGGTGATGCGCTTGTTGACAGCCCGCTTGCAGTTTTCCGGCTGGGTGAGCAGGGTCAGCTCCTCATCAACGCGGGGCAGGCGCTCAATGTGCAGGGCCAGCTTGGCTAGCACATAGGCGGTGTGGGTCTTGCGGTACAGGGCATCGTCCAGCCCCACGGCCTCGGCGTGGGCGGTAGCGACCTGCTGGGCATAGCGCAGCAGCGCCCCCAGCTTGACATTGCCGAGGTGGTCGCCGTCCGTGCGGTAGACAGTGAATTTTTCTGTATAGGTAGTTTGCTTTTCGGGCATAGATGCGCCCTCCTTACCAATCGAATCCAAGGCAACACCGCACAATTCCCGCCTGACGGCTTAAGCACCGCTCCGGCGGCTGCGGCACGGCATCTGCGTTGCCAAAATGCTCGATAATACACAAAGTATTATCTGCGCTTTTGGCTTAGCAGTTGCCGCACCTCGCTCGCCGTATCGGCACTTAGAATTATGCGGTATTGCCCAATAATTGCAAATACTCAAGTGGAGTATAGCACAGTCGGCGCAAAAATGCAAAGCGGCGTGCCTGCGCAGCAAAAATAAAAATGCAGTGCATCATAAAGCAATGCACTGCAGGGGGTCAGTAATTGTCGCGCGATTTCTTGCGAAGTTTGCGCCAGATGTTGAATGCGGAAATGAGGAGCGCAAGCATCAGCAGCACAACGACCATCCAGCCGCTGCCGCCCTCCTCGTAGCTCTTCATTTCGCTCCACTGGGCGTCCATTGCGGCGTTGATGTCCTCCGGCAGGGTCTCAAAGACCTCGGCCTTGTCCAGCACGTCCGCGCCTGGATAAGCAATATCGCTGTACTTCAGGTCATCGTCCAGCATCTCCCACACGGCGGTGATAGGGGTGGAATAGCCGATGAAGTCGCAGTTGGCAAGGCCGACATCGGGCTCGCACATATAGTTGATGAACATCTCGGCAGCTTCCTTGTGCTTGGCGTTGGCCGGGATGCACATACTGTCAATGAAGAAGTTGACACCCTCCTCCGGGTGGACAAAGGCCAGATCCGGGTTCTCGTCAATCATCGTGATGGCATCGCCCGCGTAATAGGGCGCCATGGCGGCCTCGCCGCCCTCCATCTTGTCAAAGACTTCGTCCATGACGTAAGCCTGTACGATGTTCTTCTGCTCTTTCAGGGCGTTTGTGATGGCGGTGATTTCATCCACGGACTGCGGATTCATCGAAAGGCCGATGGTTTTTGCAGCAATGGCGTAGGCATCGCGGGAGTTGTTGAACATCAGCACATTGTTGGTGTACTCCACGTCCCACATATCAGCCCAGCTTGTGGGCGGCTCGTCCACCATCGTGGTGTTGTAGATAAGGCCGGTGGTGCCCCACATATAGGGCACGCTGTAGGCGTTGTCAGGGTCAAAGCTGCGGCCCAGATATTCCTCGCCGATACCGGCAAAGTTCGGGATATTGTCCATATCCAGCTCGGACAGCATCCCCTCGGAAATCATCTTGCCGACCATATAGTCGGAGGGAAAAATCACATCGTAGGAAACACCGCCGGATTTCAGCTTGGCGTACAGGCTCTCATTGGAATCGTAGGTGGTGTAGTTGACCTTGATGCCGGTCAGCTCCTCAAAGGCAGTGAGCACGTTCACGCTGTCATCCGAACCGTCAGAAATGTACAGGCCGTTGTTGTAGACGTTCAGCGTGATGCGGTCATTGGCAAAACGCGTCCAGTCATAGTCGCCGGAGACGGTGATATCCTCATTGATTTGAATATCCTCCGCGGCATACACCGGCGCGGCGCTCAGCATGGTTACGGTCAGCGCCGCCAGTGCTGCGGCAGAAAGCTGTTTGAATTTCATCCTCAATGCCCCCCTTCGTCCAGCATGGCCTTGCGGATGGCCTTCTGATTGCGGCGGTAGGCGCGGGAGTCTGCAGCGTTGGAAATCAGGATAATGGCCAGAATGACGCAGAAGATAACCGCCGACAGGGCGTTGATCTCCGGGCTGACCTTCTTACGGGTCATCGAGTAGATGGCGATGGGCAGCGTCTGCATTGTGCCGGAGTTGAAATACGAAATCATAAAATCGTCAATCGAGTAGGTCAGGCAAATCAGGAACGCCGACAGAATGGCCGGGGAAAGCTGCGGCATGATGACCTTCATGAACGCCTGCTTCGGCGTGCAGCCGAGGTCAAGCGCCGCATTGTACAGGCTGGGGTCCAGCTGACGCAGTTTGGGGCCTACATTAAAGATAACGTACGGCACATTGAAGGTGATGTGCGCCACCAGCAGCGTTGTCCAGCCAAAGATGCCGCCCTCGCCGCCGATGCCGAAATTCTGCGCCATAACAAAGAGCAGCATCAGCGAAACGCCGGTGATGATTTCGGGGTTGACAACGGGCACATAGCTGATGTTGTTGATGATAAGCTGGCTGCGGCGGGACATGGAGTTGATGCCGATGGTGGCCAGTGTGCCCAGCACCGTGGCGATAATACTGGAAACCAGTGCCAGCACAAGGCTGAGCCCCAGCGCAGACAGAATCATCTCATTGTGGAACAGGCTCTTGTACCAGCCAAGGGTGAAGCCTGTGAAGTTGGAACGGGACTTGCTCTCGTTGAAGCTGAACGCAATCATGACTGCGATGGGCAGATACATGAAGCAGAACACCATAATGACGTAGGTGCGCATGAGCAGCGCGGAATGTCTCTTTGCCATCTCACATCACTCCTTCCATCTCGGACTCGTCAAAGCTCGAAGTGAAGCTCATGCAGAGCAGGACGATGACCATCAGCACCAGACTCATCGCAGAGCCAAGGTTCAGGTTGTAGGAGTTACCGAGGAACTGCAGCTCAATCAAATCACCAATCAGCAGGTTGGAGCCGCCGCCCAGCATACGGCTGATAATAAAGGTGGAGACAGCCGGCACAAACACCTGCGTGATGCCGGTGGCAATGCCGGGGCCGGTCAGCGGAACCAGCACCCGGAACAGAATCTGCCATACGTTGCAACCGAGGTCCTGCGCGGCCTCCACAACGGAATCATCAATCTTGGTCATGGCCGTGTAGATGGGCAGAATCATAAACGGCAGATAGTTATATACCATGCCCAGCACCACCGCGCCGGAGGTGTTGATCATATTGAAGGGGCCAAGGCCGAACAGGCCGAAAAATTTATTGATAAGGCCGTTCTTCTCCAGCAGGGTCATCCATGCGTAGGTGCGCAGCAGGAAGTTCATCCACATGGGCAGCATAATCAGCATCAGCATGATATGCTGCTTGTTGGCGCGCAGGCGGGAGAGAAAATAGCCGACCGGGAACGCCATAATCAGGCATACCACCGTGGAAATAGCCGCAAGAATCAGGCTGCGGGCAAACACGCTGGAATAGCGGCCAATCTGGGTCAGGTTATCAAAAGTAAACTGGCCGTCGGAGTTGGTCATGGCGTACCAGATTACGATGAGCAGCGGCACAACGGTGAAAATGGTCATCCAGACCAGATAAGGCCCTGCCAGCCAGCGGGAGGACTTGGATTTGAGCATTGCTTACACCTCCGAACGTTTCATGATATGAATTTCGTCCGGGCCGATGTTCATGCCGATAAGCTCACCGGGCTGGCTGGCCTGCGTGGAGTGGATGATCCACTCATAGCCTTCGACATCAACATGCATCTCAAAATGAACGCCCTTGAAGATGACCTCACGCACAAGGCCGGTCAGCATACCGACAGAGGGCGGCACGATCTGCACATCCTCAGGGCGGATAACGACCTGTACAGGCTCGTTCGGCTTGAAGCCGCGGTCCACACAGGTGAAATCATAGCCGCCGAAGTTGACAAGAAAGTCCTTGAGCATGACGCCGTCCACGATGTTGGAATCACCGATAAAGCGTGCGACAAAAGCGTTTTTAGGCTCGTTGTAAATGTCCTGCGGGGAACCGATCTGCTGAATTTTGCCGCCGGACATGACCACAACGGTGTCCGACATGGTAAGGGCCTCCTCCTGATCGTGGGTGACATAGACAAAGGTGATGTTCATCTCACGCTGCAGGCGCTTCAATTCCAGCTGCATCTCCTTGCGCAGCTTGAGGTCAAGTGCGCCCAAAGGCTCGTCCAACAAAAGGACGCGCGGCTGGTTGACCAGACTGCGGGCTATGGCAACACGCTGCTGCTGACCGCCGGACAGCTGATGGATGCTGCGGCGCTCAAACCCTTTCAGACCGACGATCTCGAGCATTTCGAGCACCTTGGGGCGGATTTCCTCCTCGGTCATCTTTTTCAGGCGCAGGCCGAAAGCAACATTCTCAAACACATTCAGGTGCGGGAAGAGCGCATACTTCTGGAACACCGTGTTCACCGGCCGCTTGTAGGGCGGCATGTTGGCGATGTCCTTGCCATCAAAAAAGACATTGCCCGATTTCGGGGTGACAAAACCGGCAATCACACGCAGGGTCGTCGTCTTGCCGCAGCCGGAAGGGCCGAGGAAGGTGACAAATTCCTTGTCGTGGATGTCCAGCGAGAGTCCGTCCAGGACCTTTTGCCCATCGAAATCGACAACAATGTCTTTCAGAGATACGATCAGATTTTCATTCATTTTTATTGCATCCCCCTTTGCGGAATTTCCCGGCACAGGACCTTCTCATCGCGCCGTTTCTTCCTTAGGCCGGCACAAAGTCCTTGACGAGTCAGCGTCAATTATGCCGCCCCGCAAAGGTTTGTTACACGGCCCCACGCGCAGGGGGCCGCTGCAGCAGCACATACAACGCCAATGTGTCAGGGTATATCAGATTTACCCTATAGATGCACACACAACTTACATTATACGGCATAGGGAATGTTTGTCAATACGGATTTTCACAATTTCGTAAAGGCTTCGCAAAGTATTGTTCATGCTTTTGCAAAAAAACAGCCCCTCCGCAAAAGCGGAGGAGCAAGCAGCATCAGATATGGTCCTCAATCCATGTCAGCACATAGTCAAAAACCTCGTCACGGTTGGTCTCGTTGTGCAGTTCATGGCGGCCGCCCTCAAAAATCTGGCAGGTCAGATCCTTGACACCGGCATCGCCCAGCATCGCCCAGACCTTGCGGACGCCCTTGCCGTAATCGCCCACGGGATCGCCGTCACCGGCAATCAGCAGAACGGGCAGATCCTTGTTGACCGACTCGGCCCAGGCCCTGCTGCTGACATGGTTCAGCGTGGCCAGCATCTCCCGGTAGGTGGAGGCAGTAAACTGGAAGGTACACAGACCGTCCGCATCATAGGCTTTAACAACAGCCTCGTCACGGGTCAGCCAGTCATTGGCAGACTTCGCGTTCTTGATCCTTTTGCAGTAGCTGCCGAAATTCAGCTTGACCATCAGAGGCGAGACATAACGCGGACCCTTGACCCATGCAATCAGCCCGGCCAGCCTTTGCCCGATGACATTCATAAAGCTGGGACCTGCTGTACCGGAGATAATGACGGCGGCAATGCTTTCGGGCCATTTTTCAGCGTACCAGCGGGCGTAAAAGCTGCCCATGCTGTGGCCGTACAGAATGATCGGCGTAGCGGGAAAGCGCTCATGCAGCAGTGTGTTCATTGTGTGGAGGTCATTCAACAGGTGAAAACGGCCGTCCGGCTCACCGTAATGGCCATGCTCGCCTGCCTTGGCCGTATCACCGTGGCCCAGATGGTCATTGCCCGCAAGGGCAATACCGTGGGCGGCATAAAACTCTGCCATAGGGGCATAACGGCGCACATACTCGCACATGCCGTGGCTAAGCTGCAGTACCGCGCGCACGGGCTTGCCGGGCATGGTGTACAGCACAGCGGAGGAGGTATGGCGGCCGTCCGCGGACGGGAAGGTAATGGTTTCGCAGTGGAGTTCGGGCATGGTCACAGCTCTCCTTTGATTTTTTTCCAGTATTGTGCAAAGGCCTGCTCATTCTTGTTGTCACCGGGCTGATAGTAGCGCCGATCCTTGATGGCATCCGGCAGATATTGCTGCTCGACCCAGTGGTTGGGGTAATCGTGCGGGTAGATATAGTGCTGGCCCTTGACCTTGGCGTCCGCGCCGTCATAGTGTTTGTTCTGCAGCTGCCGCGGGATAGGCCCGGTGCGTCCCGACTGAATATCGGCAATGGCTGCATTGATGCCATCATGGGCAGAGTTCGATTTGGGGGCGGTGGCCACCAGCACCACGGCATCCGCCAGCGGCAAGCGGGCCTCCGGCAGGCCGACAGCGTTGGCAATATCGACCGCAGCCTTTACGATGGGGATGATCTGCGGCCACGCCAGACCAACATCCTCACAGGCGCAGACCATCAGGCGGCGGCAGGCGCTGGGCAGGTCCCCTGCCTCAAGCAGGCGGCCCAGATAGTGCAGTGCAGCGTCCGGGTCAGAGCCGCGCATGGATTTCTGATAGGCGGAAACGATGTCATAGTGGTCATCGCCCAGCTTGTCATACCGCATGGCGGTGCGGGCGGCCACCTGCTGGATCATGTCAAGCGTGATGGTGCGGCAGCCGTTTTCGATGGGGGCTGCTGTGACGGCAAATTCCAGATTGCCGATTGCCTTGCGCATATCGCCGCCAGCGCTCTGGGCCAGATAGTCAAGGGCGTCCTCCGGAATGAAAACCGGCGATTGATCCTCAGCGCCCAGCCGTGCGGCAGCGCTGCGCAGACCGGCACGAATATCGTCTGCGGTCAGCGACTTGAATTCAAACACCGTGCAGCGGGACAGCAGAGCGTTATATACATAAAAGTAGGGATTTTCCGTGGTGGAGGCAATGAGGGTGACAGTGCCCTGCTCAACACATTCCAGCAGGCTCTGCTGCTGACGCTTGTTAAAATACTGGATCTCGTCCAGATACAGCAGAATGCCGCCCGCTGCCCCCAGTGTGCCGATGTCTGCCAGCACGGACTTAATATCGCTGGTTGAGGCCGTGGTACCGTTGAGCTTGTGCAGCTGCATACCGCTGCCCGCCGCAATGATGCTGGCAACGGTGGTTTTGCCGACACCGGATGGGCCGTAGAAGATCATATTGGGGATTCTGCCGCTTTCGACCGTGCGGCGAAAAACCTGATTTTTGCCGAGTAGATGCTGCTGCCCGCAGACCTCATCCAGCGTGCGCGGGCGCAGGCGTTGTGCCAATGGCTCCATTGTGATTTCCTTTTATATTATAAATATTATGCTCTGATTGTGTACCAAAGCGGTGCTTCTATAGACAATTATACGGAATAACGGCGGCAGAATCAAGAGTAATCGTGCAAGATTACAAAATGCGCTGCCGGGGGGAAAAAAATCAGTGCGGGGAGAAAAAATAAGCAGCACCGTGTCGCGGTGCTGCTCAGTGTGTTGAAAAGCGCGTCTTTCATCGCAGAGCATGCAGGGGCGAACAGTGTTCGCCCGAAAGTCTCATGCAGCAACGCTTTTAGTGGGATTATTTGGGGCGGGTGCCTTTGTAATCGGGATATTTTTTAGCTACCAACTCTGCATAAGCGACGTAGGCTTCCTCAAGGGTTTCATATTTTGTGCCGTTGGTATATTCTTTGAATTTCGTGTAATTGGGGATGTGATCCGCGATGGCGACATACGCAGAATTGTTTTTATTGGCGGGTCTTTCGGCGGTTATTGTTTCTGAAATATAGAACCCGCCGGTATCCGTACTGATAATAACCGGAATCTTTTTGCCGGCACCGACTTCATCTGTATTCACAGAGGTCCAAAACAAATAGGTGTGCCTGAAGTCGGGTCGTGTATCCCCAAGATATGCCCAGGTGCCATAATTCAGTAAACTGTTTTTGTTAATACTTGGTTGTAGTTCCTTTAGCATACTTGATTTTGGGCATTTCGAGTCTATTTCAAAAGTGGGGGTTTGATACTTATTCAAAAATCCTGCGCTCTCTACCAGTTTATGTATATCGCTAAAACTCATTTCCACCTTTGTATTGTTTCCACCACTTCCGCTCCATGTAAAAACAACGCCGACCGCAGCATCGTAGGAGACCTCACATACCCCGCCTGCAGTCGGGATACCCTTCCAGTTGTCGGTATCTCCGTCCTTCTTATAGTGCGTGATGCCCGCAATCGTGATGGGGTCCATGGACTGCCAGTCATCCTGCTTTTGTTTGAGGTTTACCGTTTTGACCTGATTCTCCGTGTCGTTGGTCAGCGAGGCCGTCAGCACCTCCATATACGCCTCGCGCACATGGAGAATGTCCGCAGTCTCAAGGCTTTTCTCAATATATCCCTGCAGGGCGGGTATCAGCATCATCGCAAGAACCGCGAGAATGGTAAGAACAACGATCAGCTCCACGAGGGTGAAGCCCCTTTTGTTATTCCGCAGTTTGTATTTCATTCATTCCCCTTGTTAATAAAACAATCCCCCGGGCTTTGGGTAAAAGCCCGGCCGCCTTCTGACAGTTAGGATTGCTTTGACAAGTGGTGATTATCATACCTGTCGCATTGCCCCTCAGGCCCCAAACAGTCAGTCGCATGTGGTATTATAGCAGAAGATGAATTGTCATACAACAGGAAAAGACAAAAAAATCGCAAGATTTTTCAAATAAGTATGTGCTTTATTTGCTTTTCCCTGCCAATCAGCACCGGATACGGCAGAAGAAAAGCCGCCTGACCGCCCTCCGCCGAAAAAGTAGAGCCGATTTAAGGAAAAACGCAATTTTTGACGAGCGTAGGACAGCAATTTTTCACATTTTTATTACTTGACAAAATCAAGTAACTGGATTATACTGACAATCGAAAGGAGTTGAAATCCATCTGCCATGTTTCAGAAAACACTTTCCTTTTATGTCGCTATGCTGTACCGCAGTTTTTCCGCTTTTACCGGGGAGCGCCTTCAGGCGGTAGGTCTGAATTTCGGGCTCTTGTTTTTTATCGTGTATATCGGGAAAAAGCCAAACTGCACACCATCAGAGCTGACTAAGGAGCTGGCCCTTGATTGGGGGCACAGCCAGCGATGTGTCAATCGACTGGTGGAGGACGGCTTTATAACCAAAGAAAAATCCGGGCGCCATTACCTGCTGAATCTGACGGAGCGCGGGCAGGAGGCCTTTGAGGCCGCCCACCGGGTTTTCTTTGACTGGGACAGCACTTTTATGACGAATCTCAACGCGAAGGAAAAAGAGCAGCTGCTTACTTTACTGGAAAAAGCAGCACAGGGGGTACCGCATCATGTACGAAACGATCAATAGTTCTGTCAATTACGGCGGTTTGGAGCTGAAAAACCGCATCATCTTTGCGCCGACGACCTTCGGCTTGTCGGATGAGGAGTATTTTGAAAAAATCCGCCGCATCGCTGCGGGCGGCTGCGCCATGGTCATCATCGGTGATGTGCCTGTGGGCAAAAGCATGATTGAGAAATCTCTGTTTGACAAGAAAGGCTTTGCCTATTACCAGAAGCTGACCGAGATCGTCCACAGCTATGACTGCCGTATCTGCGCGCAGCTGCACCAGTCGGATTCCAACATGCTTGCCATGCTCAAGTATGTGCCCGGCGTGCTGACCAAGAAGATCTCAATGCAGGAGCTGCGTCCCCTGCTGAACGCCGAGGTCGCGCCCTACATCTCCAAGCTGTCTGTGAAGAAGATCAAAAAGATCACTGATGGCTTCGGCAAGGCTGCTGAACTGGCGGTCAAGGCCGGGTTTGACATGGTGCAGGTCCACGGTGACCGTATGTGCGGCAGCTTCAGCTCGGCAGTCTTTAATAAGCGCACCGATGAATACGGCGGCAGTGCTGAAAACCGCGCCCGTTTTGCCGTTGAGGCTGTCAAGGCCATCCGCAGCCGCCTGCCGAAGCTGCCCATCGACTACAAGCTGGCCGTCCGTCAGGAGGAGCCGCATTACGGCAACGCCGGTGTGCTGGAGTCTGAGCTGGGCATCTTTGTGCCGATGCTGGTAGATGCCGGTGTCACCAGCTTCCATGTAGCACTGGCTAACCATTCCAGTCTGGAGGATACGATCCCGCCGGCAAACCACCCCTATTTCAAGGGTCAGGGCTGCTTCCTGAAATACTGCGACGAGGTGCGTCAGTTTACTGATAAGCCTATCACCGGTGTGGGCGGTCTGACTGATCCCGCGTTTGTGGACGATCAGCTGGCCTCGGGCCGCATCACCTGCGCAGCCATGAGCCGTCAGCTGCTGGCTGACCCGGAATGGCCGAACAAGGTTGCTGCCGGTCAGCTCAAGGAAATCCACCGCTGTGTCCGCTGCAACAAAAAGTGCCTCGGCGGCCTGCAGCAGCATCAAGGCACGCACTGCATTTATGAGAAGGGTTGATTATGAAGACTTCGGTCGTATTCAGCAGTAAAACCGGCAACACACAGCAGCTGGCGAATACCGTTGCCGCTGCCCTGCCGAAGCAGGAGCTCCTGTATACCGGTGCGCCGAACGAGGCAGCCCTTGCAGCTGACCGCCTGTATATCGGGTTCTGGACGGACAAAGGCAGCTGCAACCGTGAGATCACCGATTTTTTGAAGCAGGTCAAGGGTAAGAAGGTGTTCCTGTTCGGCACAGCCGGCTTTGGCGGGGACGCAGCCTATTTTGATAAGGTACTTACCGCTGTCAAAAAGCACCTTGACCGCAGCAATACGGTGATCGGCACCTATATGTGTCAGGGCAAAATGCCCCAGTCCGTGCGGGAACGCTATGTGAAGATGCAGGCCAGTCCCCTGCCCATCCCGAATCTTGACAGCCTGATCGAGAATTTTGACCGTGCAGCCACCCACCCGGACGCAGAGGATCTGCAGCTGTTGACAGCTGCCGTTAAGCAGATGGAGAGCCGCTAATCACGGTCAGCCATAAAATAAACCAAACAAATACGCCGCCAAAGAGCGCGATACAGAATCGCAGCCCTTGGCGGCGTTTGTTATATAGACTGTTTGAAAAGCATGGCCGTTTTTTACACAAAGAACCTTGCCGAAAAAGTGGTGCTGCGCCTGTTGGTGCGCGGGCTTTCCTACAGCGGGATCGCCAAGGCGCTTTGTGTGGAGCCCTCGACCGTCAAATATCATGTCATCAATATGCTGCAAAAGACCGGGCTGGAAAACAAGCTGCAGCTTGCCATTGCCGCCAGTGAGGCAAAGCTGGTGGTAGAATTGGCGGAGGAATAAGACACCGCAGACGGCTGTCAAGCCTGAATCGGCAGGGTGACTGTGAACACCGTCCCCTGCCCGTCAGCCGGTTCAACTGTAACGGTGCCGCCGTGCAGCAGGGCAATCTCCCGTACAAGCGCAAGCCCAAGGCCCACGCCGCCCATCTCCCGGCTTCTGGATTTATCTACCCGGAAAAATGGCTGGAACACACTCGTCCTATACTCCTCCGGAATGCCGCAGCCTGTGTCTGCAACACGCAGCACAGCGCTGCTTTTCTTTTGCTGGATCGTGATATGTACAGAACCGCCGGGGGTATTGTACTTGATGCTGTTTTCGACCAAATTAAACAGCAGGCGGTAGATCAGGGTGTCGCTGCCCTTGATGCTGACCTCCTCACATTCCTGAAAAAGGGTGACGCTCCGGCGCTGTGCCAGCGGGGTCAGGTCGGCCACGATCTCATCGGCCAGCGGGGCCAGCTCAATATGATCCTCACGCGGGATAGACTGCAGATCGCTCATTTCCAGCAGCGTGCGGACAAGACCTGCCAGACGGGACACCTGATCCGTCTGAAAGCGGAGCAGGTCATTGACCTCGCTGTCCGCATCGGGGTGTTCCTCAGTAAACATTTCCAGCTTTGCCTGCATGATGGCCAGCGGTGTTTTCAGCTCATGGGCGGCGTTGCCGGCAAACTGACGCTGCAGGTCAAAGGACTGCGCCAGCCGGTCCAGCATACGGTTGACAGACTGGCTCAAGTCCCGAAATTCCGGGATTGTGTTTTCCTCTAAGCGAACCTCCACAAGGCTGTCCTGATCAATGCGTTCGGCCTGCTGTGCAAGCTTTTTCAAGGGCTCCAGCGCCTTGCCGCTGACGAAATAGGCAATCGCTGCGCTCAGCAGCGTTACCGCCGCCGTGATGCACCAGCCCTTGCGACCGAAAACCGCCTTGGCATCGTAGACCTCCTGCGAAAACTGTACAAGAAAGTCCGACATCTGATCGTCCGGTATTTCAATCGTCAGGTTTTCATCATCGCTCTGCTGGTATTGCAGGACATACCCGTTCAGATTGTCCATACCGGTGGCGCCGGAGCGGTAGAGCAGCAGATTCAAGCAGATACAGGCCCCGGCAATCAGCACAGCGGTCATCAGCGTGATCCGCCACTGAAAAGATATGCGATTCATGGTTCATTTTCCTCCAATTCATATCCCTCACCGATGCGGTTCCGGATGGGGTCATACCCCAGTGCGGTGCGCAGTTTTTTTCTCAGGGCTGAGATATGCACGCGGATCGAGTTGCTGAACGCATCGACACTGCTGTCCCAGACATGCTCGATCAGCTCCTCCTGACTGACAGGACGCCCCTGATGAAGCAGCAGATATTCCAGCACGCCGCTTTCCTTGCGGGTCAGCGGGATGGGCTGACCGTCCGCCATGGCAAGGCGGCTCTTGGTGTCAAAGGTCAGCCGCCCGCACCGCAGGCATACATCACGCTGGATAAACTGCCGCCGGGTCAGGCTGCGCACACGGGCCTCCAGCTCAGCCAGATGGAACGGCTTGGCCAGATAGTCATTGGCACCTGCGTCCAGCCCTTCCACCTTGTCGGAAATTTCGCTGCGGGCGGACAGGATCAGCACCGGCGTTTCAAGGTCGGTCCTGCGCAGCGTGCGCAGGACGGTCATGCCGTCCACCTTCGGCAGATTGAGATCGAGCAGGACCAGATCGTACCGCTCTGCGGCAAGCAGCTCAAGCGCGGCCTCTCCGTCACCGCAGTCATCCGTTTCGTAGCCGGAGCGGCGCAGCTTTTTAGCTACGCTTTCCCGCAGGGTCGGTTCATCCTCTATCAACAAAAGACGCATAAGCGATCATCTCCCGCATTTATAAGGTGATTTTTGGCGCTGCACAAGGCAAAAGCATGGCAGCAATACCTTTATAATAGTCATTATAGCAGATTTCGATAAAGTCTGCATTAATTTTTTCTTAGCAGAAATTTTATACCAGTAGGTGTATACTGATCTCATCAAACAGAAAGGAGCAACCGCAAGTGATAAACAAAAAAGCAATCGCCCAGTCGGCGCTGCTGTTGGCCGCCGTTTTGATGATCGGCTACGGCATCTGGCGCGGGGAGGCAAATACGGTGATGGCAAAGGCTATCCGGTTGTGTATGGAGTGTGTTGGCATTGGATAAGAAAAACAGATCTTTTCTGGCCCGTTTCCGGGGCTGGATACAAGCAGGCGCGGCGCTGCTGACGAACATCCACCTGCCGAATTTTGCCAAGGGTGTTCTGTATCAGGGCAAGGGAAAAACAGTCTGTGTACCGGGGCTGAACTGCTACTCCTGCCCGGGCGCGGCGGGGGCCTGCCCGATCGGCGCGTTTCAGGCAGTGGTCGGCTCGTCAAAATTCCGGTTTTCCTATTACATTACCGGCATCCTGATTTTGTTGGGGGTGCTGCTGGGGCGGTTTATCTGCGGCTTTCTCTGCCCGTTCGGCTGGCTGCAGGATCTTTTGCATAAGATTCCCTCGCCCAAGTGCTCCACCAAGCGTCTGAAGCCGCTGCGGTATCTGAAATACGCCGTGCTGCTCATCATGGTGGTGCTGCTGCCTGCGCTTGTTGTCAACGAGATAGGAATGGGTGACCCGTTCTTCTGCAAATATCTCTGCCCACAGGGTGTGCTGGAGGGTGCGATTCCCCTCTCGCTGACCAATGCAGGGATACGCGCCGCGCTCGGCAAGCTGTTCAGCTGGAAGCTTTGCATCCTGCTGGCGGTCGTTGTTGCCAGTGTGGTGTTTTACCGCCCGTTCTGCAAGTGGCTCTGCCCGCTGGGGGCCTTTTACGCGGTCATGAACCGGGTTTCTCTTTTCCAGATGCGGGTAGACACCGACAAATGCGTATCCTGCGGTGCCTGTGCGCGGGCCTGCAAGATGGATGTGGATATTACAAAGACACCAAACCACGCGGAGTGTATCCGCTGCGGTATGTGTATAAATTCCTGCCCCACCAAAGCGATACACTATCAGTACGGCTTTGGCAACAAGTCAGATAACAGTAAGGAGATTTGAGTATGAAACGAATTGCAGCAATTTTGACCAGCATGGTTCTGGTATTTTCCCTCGCCGCCTGCGGCAGCCAGCAGGCAGGTTCTTCCGCCGGCAGTGAAGCAGCCTCCACCGCCAGCAGTGAAGCAGCCTCCGCCGCACAGACCAAAACCGAGGAGCAGCTTTTGACAGAGGAAAACGACATTCTGGCTGCGAACAATGAGCTGTGGGAAAAGGTTTTTGCCTCGATGGACAAGAATGTGACGCAGACCACCCTCGGCAACAATTACGGCGAATTCCTTATGAGTGCCGTGGACAACGCGAAGGATCAGTTCACCGAGGAGGAGTACACCACCCTCAAGGCGGACGCTGATAAGATCCGGGAGATCGAAAATCAGATCGCAGCCCTTCCTCAGGAGGATGCCGCCAGCCAGAGCGCAGCGGAGAACAGCAGCACCTTCCCCCAGTTTGAGGGCAAGGACCTTGACGGCAACAGCGTTGACAGCAGCCTGTTTGCCAACAATGCGTTCACCGTTGTAAACTTCTGGTTCAGCGGCTGCAAGCCCTGCGTGGATGAGATGGATGACCTTGATGCACTCAACCAGCGCATCAAGGAGCAGGGCGGCGAGGTCATCGGCGTCAATACCGAGACACTGGACGGCAACGCGGACAACGTCGCCACCGCCAAGAAAATTCTGGAATCCGCAGGCGCATCCTTCCGCAATATCTACTTTGACCCGAACGGCGAGGCCGGTAAGTTTGCACTGGGCATCATGGCCTTCCCCACGACCTGTGTTGTGGACCGTCAGGGCAACATCGTCGGTGAGCCGATCATGGGCGGCATTGATCAGGAGGCCAACATGGCTACACTGCAAAAGCTGATTGACGAAGCTGTTGCAAACGACACCGGAAAATAACAAAAAGATAAAGCACAATACCCCTGCTGCCCGATGGACAGCAGGGGTATTGTGCTGCCTTGGCAAAAACACTTACCGCATTGTGTCCCAAAACATCATACTTCTGGACTTGATTAGAAGGCAGTATCGTGGTAATATTAAAGAAATAGCATGAAACGGAGAAATACACGGTGACGAAAAAGGAACTCGCAGCGGTCTGCATTGCGCGGCTGAAAGCCGAATACCCGGCAAGTGACTGTACGCTGGACTATGACCACGCATGGCAGCTGCTGGTGTCGGTGCGGCTGGCAGCCCAATGCACCGATGCACGGGTGAATGTCGTTGTGCAGGAGCTGTTTGCCCGGTTTCCCGGCGTCAGGGAGCTGGCCGCTGCCAGCCCCGAGGAAATCGAAGCCATTGTCAAGCCCTGCGGGCTGGGCCATAGCAAGGCGCGGGACATTTCCGCCTGTATGCGGATGCTGCGGGATAAATTTGACTGCCGTGTGCCCGATGATTTTGATGCGCTGCTCTCCCTGCCGGGAGTTGGCCGCAAAAGCGCCAACCTTATCATGGGAGATGTCTTCGGCAAGCCGGCCATCGTGACAGATACCCACTGCATCCGCCTGTGCAACCGCATTGGTCTTGTGGATAACTGCAAGGACCCGGCCAAGGTCGAGAAGGAGCTGTGGAAGATCATTCCCCCCGAGGAGGGAAACGGCTTTTGCCACCGCTTGGTGGATCACGGCCGCGCAGTCTGCACGGCGCGCACAAAGCCTTACTGTGACAAATGCTGTCTGGCCGATATCTGCCGGGCGCGAAAGGAATTTGCCAATGAATAAAACGACGGAAAACCGCCTTGGCGGCGAGCTGCGCAGCCAGCAGACCGCCCAACGCCTGCTGGACGAGCTGCGCGATGGAATATACGCTGCTGCACCACAGCTGCCCAGTGAGCTGGAGCTGGCCGAGGCGCTGGGCGTGAGCCGCACCGTGGTGCGCGATGCCCTGAGCGAGTTGGAACGCGACGGCTATCTGGAGCGGGTGCGCGGCATCGGTACGCTTGTCAACCGCGATGTGCTGATGGTTGAGAACCGCATGGATCAGAAGCTGGAGTTCAACAAGATGATCCGCGCGATCGGGCGGGTGCCGCACAGCGATAACCTGATGGTCACGCGGGAAACTGCAACGCCCGAGCTGATGGAGCGGCTGGCCCTTGACCCGGAGAAGGAGCATACGCTGGTGTTTGTGCGCCGCCGTGTACTGGCAGATGAAACGCCGGTGCTGTATTCCACCGATATTTTGCCGCTGGCACTGTTCGGCGGCAAGCGGCTTGATTCGATCGACTTCAGCCGCCCGATTTTTGAGATCGTTGAGCAGCACTGCCGCGTGGAGGTAGCCGAGACATTGACAACGCTGCACGCCGTGATGGGTACGCCGGGCATCCGCCGCCAGCTGGGGGTTCGGCCCGATCAGGCGCTGCTGCAGCTGGATGAGATCTGCTACTCCCGCACCTGCAAGCCGGTGCTTTGCTGCCAGACCTGCTACACGGATTTCTTTGATTTTGCAATGGTGCGCAAACTGGTTTGATTGTAAGCGGCATACCGCCGCTTAGAATATAGAGCTACTATAAAGGGGATTGTGTATGAGACATTTGATCGACCCGGCGGATTTTACGCTGGAAGAAACGCTCAGCCTGATGGACCTTGCCGACCGTATCCACGATGACCCGGCCGCCTATAAGGACGTTGCCGCGCGCAAGCGTCTGGCAACGCTTTTCTACGAACCGAGCACCCGCACCCGCCTTTCGTTTGAGGCAGCCATGCTGAACTTAGGCGGTCAGGTGCTGGGCTTCCCGGACGCCGGTGTTTCCAGCGCAAGCAAGGGCGAGACGGTTGCGGATACCATCCGCGTTATCAGCTGTGTGGCAGACATTGCCGCCATGCGCCACCCCAAGGAGGGGGCACCGCTGCGCGCGTCCCGCTACAGCCGCATTCCGGTCATCAACGCCGGTGACGGCGGCCACAGCCACCCCACACAGACCCTGCTGGATATGATGACGATCCGCCAGCGCCGGGGGCGTCTGGATCATCTGACCATCGGCTTCTGCGGCGATTTGAAATTTGGCCGCACGGTCCACAGCCTGATCAAGAGCCTGTCCCGTCTGCCGGGTATGCGGTTTGTGCTGATCTCCCCTGAGGAGCTGCGGGTGCCGGATTATATCATCAATGAGATCCTTGAGCCCAACAACATCCCGTATGTCGAGACGCGCAGCCTTGAGGAGGCCCTGCCGGAGCTGGATATTCTCTATATGACCCGCGTCCAGCGTGAGCGTTTCTTCAACGAGGAGGACTATGTCCGCCTGAAGAACAGCTATGTGCTGACAAAGGAAAAGCTGAATCTGGCCCCCGCCGAGATGGCTGTGCTGCATCCCCTGCCCCGCGTGAACGAGATTACGCTGGATGTGGACGATGACCCGCGCGCCGCCTATTTTGATCAGGTGCAGAACGGCGTCTATATGCGCATGGCATTGATCATGACACTGCTGGGTCTGAAGGACCCCAAGACCGGGGAGGTTGCTTTTGATGTTGAAGGTTGATGAGATCCAAAACGGCGTGGTCATTGACCATATCACCGCAGGCACGGGGCTGGCGCTCTATGATTTGATGGAGCTGGAAAAGCTGAACGATGCCAGTGTAGCGCTTTTGCAGAATGTGCGCAGCCAGAAGGCCGGCAAAAAGGACATTATTAAGATTGAGGGCGATGTCAGTGCGCTGAACTTTGACATTCTTGCCTATGTTGACCCCAAAATTTCTATCACGGTCATCCGTGACGGCCATGTGGTGGAGAAGATCCGCCCGGAGCAACCCAAGCGTCTGGTCAATGTCATCAAGTGTACGAACCCGCGCTGCATTACCTCTATCGAGGAGGGCTGCGACCATATTTTTGCACTGACGCCGAGCGGCCGCTACCGCTGCATCTACTGCGAGCAGGAGTTCCGCGTCAAACCGTAAAGTGAGGTAACTGCGATGGAGAAGCCGAAGTTTCATCTGAATCCCAACGAGGAGATTGTCAAGACCATCCGTGAGGGATTAAAGCGTACGGGCGGATACTGCCCCTGCCGTCTGCAGCATATCCCGGAAAATATCTGCATCTGCAGCGAGTTCAAGCAGCAGCTGGCCGACCCGGACTATCACGGCCCCTGCCACTGCGGCCTGTATGTGAAGGATTGAGTGCTGTTCCGGAGCTGATAAAAATTGGGAGGTATCCGTCTGCGACAGACGGATGCCTCCCTTTTTGTTTGTGCAGCGGCGTTACACACAGGCCGTCAGGGTGTCCTGCGTCAGGATGATATGCCCGTTTGCATCGGCATCGGCCGTGTAGACTGTGCCGGGCTGGGCGGTGCCGTCGGCGATCCTGTCAGCCAGTGCCTGCTCCACTGCGCGGCTGACCGTGCGGCGCAGCTCCCGCGCGCCGTAGGGCGGTACCTTGGCCCCTGCCAGCGCCTTGGCGGCTGCGGCGGTGTGGCGCAGGGTGTAGCCCTGCCCGGCTGCGCGTTCCTCCAGCTCGCAGAGCAGCCGGTCGGCGATGCCTGCCAGCTGTTCCGGGCCAAGCGGGTCAAACAGCACAGTCTCGTCCAGACGCCCCATCAGCTCGGGGCGGAAGAACTCCCTCGCCTCTCGGATTGCCTGCTGGCCGCAGCGGTCCTTTTCCGCCCCGGCAGCGCCGAAGCCCATGGGGGCCGTCTGCCCGGCAAGGCATCGCGCACCCAGATTGGAGGTGAGCAAAATGATGGTGTTGGAAAAATCCGCTCTGCGGCCCTGTGCATCGGTCAGGGTGCCGTCCTCCAAAATCTGCAGCAACAGGTTTTGAATATCGCTGTGTGCCTTTTCAATCTCATCAAACAGCACCACACTGTAGGGGCGGCGGCGTACAGCCTCGGTCAACTGGCCGCCCTCATCGTGGCCTACATAGCCCGGCGGTGCACCGATGAGCCGCGCCACGGTGTGACGCTCCATATACTCGGACATATCAAAGCGCAGCAGTGCCTTCTCGCTGCCAAACCAGCATTTGGCCAGCGTGCGGGCCAGCTGGGTCTTACCCACACCGGTAGGCCCCAAAAACAGCATTGCGCCGATGGGACGGTTGTTTTCCCGCAGGCCGGTGCGGCTGCGGCGTATGGCGGCGGCTACCGAGGCTACAGCCCGCGGCTGCCCGATGACCTCAGCGCCAAGGCGCTGCTCCAGCTGTGCAAGCCGCTCACGCTCGGCCTCCCCCACACGCTCGGCGGGTACGCCGCTCGCCTTGCTCACCACACGGGCAATGTCAGCCGGGGTTAGTGCTTTTTTCTCGCTGCCGCTTTCGGCAATGCGGCGTGCAGCAGCGGCTTCGTCCAGCAGGTCGATGGCCTTATCGGGCAGATACCGCCCCGGCAGATACCGCACACTCAGCTCGACTGCTGCATGGATGGCTGTGGGTGGGATGGCGACCCCATGGTAGCGCTCATACCGGGGCATCAGGCCCGCAAGAATCGTTTCGGCAGCGGCCGGGGTCGGTTCCTCAACCATCACCCGCCCGAAACGCCGCTCGAGCGCAGAGTCCTTCTGGATCGTCTTGCGGTATTCCTCCGGTGTAGTCGCACCGATAAGCTGTATCTCCCCGCGCGCCAGCATCGGCTTTAGGATGCTGGCGGCATCGATAGCCCCCTCCGCTGCCCCGGCACCGGCAATGATGTGGATCTCATCAATGAACAGGATGGTCGAGCGGTCGCGGTAAAGCTCCTCAAGCAGGTTTTTAAAGCGCTCCTCGAAATCACCGCGGTATTTCGTGCCCGCTACCATCGAGGCCATATCGAGCGATAAGACTCGTTTGCCCCGCAGGGCCGGGGTGATCTGCCCAGAGGCAATGCGCTGGGCCAGCGCTTCGGCCAGTGCACTTTTTCCGACACCCGGCTCCCCCAGCAGGCAGGGATTGTTTTTCTGGCGGCGGCAAAGGATCTCCACCATCCGCTCCAGCTCACTGTCGCGGCACAGCACCGGGTCAAGGCGTCCCTCCTGTGCAAGGCGGGTCAGATCGCGGCCGTATTTTTCGCTGGGTCGGCCCGTGCGGCTGGCTGCCATCCGGGGCTGTGCGGGCAATACCAGCTGACCTGATAGCTGCCGGCACTCCCGCGCAGCCTGCGGCAGCTCGACACCAAGGGAAAGCATCCAGCGGCTGGCTGTGCAGGTGGAATCCTCAAGCATGGCGCAGAGCAGATGCTCATTTTCGGCCCGCGCAGCGCTGGCGGCGTGTGCCCCCAGCACAGCAAACTCCATCGCCTTGCGCAGCTCCGGCGCAAGGTCGCAGCGGTGCAGCCTGCGCGGTGCGCCCTCAGCCCGGGCAGCACTGCATTCGGCCAGTGCTGTAGTGGTGACCCGCTTACGGCGCAGAAAGTCTGCTGCACTGCCGCGTGCCGTCTGCACCAGCGCCAGCAGCAGATGGCCTGTGTCGGCCTGACAGCAGCCCTGCCGCCCTGCCAGTACCAGCGCGGTGCGGACGGTGCGCGCCGCCGTGCGTGAAAAACCTTTGTAGCTGTAGACCCAGAACATCTGCATATCCTCCTCTTGTATCTGCCCATTGAAAGTATAGACGCCGGACGGATAAATAATCATCGAAATCCGTTGAATCAGGATATGACAAATTACCGAATTGGTGGTATAATAATGCAGTTACACGCAATCTGCACATATGAGGTGGTTTTTCATGCACAAATTGATGCGCTATATCAAGGGCTATGAGCGACAAGCCCTGTTGGCGCCGCTGTTCAAGATGCTGGAAGCCTGTTTTGAGCTGTTTGTACCGCTGGTCATCGCCAGCATCATTGATACAGGCATCAAAAACGGGGATGCGGCTTTTATTTGGACGCGGTGCGGCCTGCTGGTTTTGCTGGCTGCTATCGGTCTTGCCAGCAGCCTGACGGCCCAATACTTTTCCGCCACGGCGGCGCTGGGCTTTGGCACGGCGCTGCGCAGGGATCTGTACCGTCATATTGACACACTGAGCTACAGCGAACTGGACGGTATCGGTACCCCCACGCTGGTCACGCGGATGACCAGTGACATCAATCAGGTACAGAACGGTGTGAACCTGACCCTGCGCCTGCTGCTGCGCTCGCCGTTCATTGTTATTGGCGCGCTTATCATGGCATTTTCAATCAGCCCCAAGCTGACGCTGCTTTTCCTCGGCGTTACCGTTGCGGTCTCGCTGATCATCTGGGCAATCATGCGGGTTACAGTGCCGATTTACCATGAGGCACAGAACGGCCTTGACCGTGTGACGCTGCTGACCCGTGAAAACTATGTGGGTGCCCGTGTGGTGCGCGCCTTTGCCCGGCAGGCCGATGAATTGGCCGCCTTTGTCGAGACGAACGATCATTTGAAATCGCTGCAGTTTGCAGCGGGCCGTATCTCCGCCCTGATGAATCCCCTGACCTATCTGGTAGTCAACCTCGCCGTGGTAGCGTTGCTGCTGCGCGGCGGTATGGAGGTAGATGCCGGTGCGCTGACCCAGGGTGAGGTTATCGCGCTGATCAACTATATGAGCCAGATCCTTCTGAGCCTGTTGCGTCTGGCAGACCTGGTCGTCTCAGTAACGCGCGCTTTGGCCAGCGGTATGCGCGTGAATGAGATCCTGAATACCTGCACCACGATGAAGGACCCCGGCACGGCACCGCTCACGGTTGACGGTGCTGCCGAGGCGGTCCGGTTTGAGCATGTGGATTTCACCTACCGCGGTGCGGGTGCACCCAGCCTGACCGATATTTCGTTTGCGGCCGGCTGCGGCGAGACCATCGGCGTGATCGGCGGTACCGGCAGCGGCAAATCGACCCTGATCAATCTGATCTGCCGCTTTTACGATGCTGACTGCGGCACGGTGACGCTGTTCGGCCATGATGTAAAGCAGTACAGCTTTGCACAGCTTCGCGGCCTTGTAGGCATCGTGCCCCAGCAGGCGGTGCTGTTTACCGGCACGATCCGCGACAATATGCAGTGGGCCGCCCCGAATGCCACCGATGCGGAAATCTGGGAGGCGCTTGAGATCGCACAGGCTGCAGACTTTGTCCGCGGCAAGCCCGGCATGCTGGATGCACCGGTGGAAACGGCCGGGCGCAACTTTTCCGGCGGACAGCGCCAGCGGCTGACAATTGCACGCGCACTGGTACCGAAGCCAAAAATCCTGATCCTTGATGACAGTGCCTCCGCGCTGGATTTTGCCACCGATGCAGCCCTGCGCAAGGCCATTAAAGAAAAAACGCAGGGCATGACGGTCTTTATCGTCTCCCAGCGCGCGGCGAGCGTGCAGCGCGCCGACCACATTCTTGTGCTGGACGACGGCACCTTGGCCGGCGATGCCCCCCATGCCGCACTGCTGCAGAGCTGTGAGGTCTACAGGGAAATCTGCCTGAGCCAGCTGAGCAAGGAGGAGGTGGCCAAAACACTATGAGCAAGACATCGAAGAAGCTTGACCGCAATACGATCCAGCGCGTTCTGCAGCTGATCCGCCCCTACAAGGGCATGGTCATTCTTACGCTTACCTTGGCGCTCATCACCGTTGTCACCACCCTGCTTGCACCGGTGCTGGCCGGCAGAGCGGTCGATAAGATTGTGGGACCCGGGCAGGTCGATTATCAAGGGCTTGGCCGCATCGCATTGGCTATGGCGGCCACAATCGCCTGCACGGCACTCTCCCAATGGCTGATGAATGTTGTCAACAACCGCATCACCTTTCAGGTCGTGCGGGATATGCGGGTGCGCGTGTTTGAGCAGCTTGAGATTCTGCCGCTGAAATATATGGACGCCCACCGCCCCGGCGATGCGATCAGCCGCATCACGACCGATGTGGAGCAGTTCAGTGACGGCCTGCTGATGGGATTTACCCAGCTGTTTACCGGCGTGCTGACGATCCTTGGTACCCTGGGGGTCATGCTCTATATAGACTGGCGCATCGCGCTGGTGGTCGTGGCGCTGACACCGCTCTCCATTTTTGTGGCGCGCTTTATTGCGACACACACCTATTCTATGTTCCGGGTGCAGAGCGAGACCCGCGCCGAGATGACCAGCCTTGTGGAAGAGCTGATCGGCAACGAGCATCTGGTTCGCGCCTTCGGCTATGAGGCGCGCGCTGAGGAGCGCTTTGACCGCATCAACCGCGACCTGCAGCGCTGCGGTGTGCGGGCAACCTTCTTTTCTTCGACCACAAACCCCTGCACCCGCTTTGTAAATTCACTGGTTTACGCCTCGGTCGGCATACTGGGCGCCTTTGTGGCGATTGCCGGCGGTATCACGGTCGGCGAGCTGAGCGTCTTTTTGAACTATGCCAACCAGTACACAAAGCCCTTCAATGACATCTCCGATGTCATGACCGAGCTGCAGAATGCGCTGGCCTGTGCGCAGCGAGTGTTTGATCTGATCGATGAAACACCAATCACCCCCGACGCCCCCGATGCCGTGAGCCTGCCCCACGGTGCCGGCAGCGTGGCCTTTGAGCATGTGCGGTTCCGCTATCAGGACGATGTACCCCTGATTGAGGATATGAACCTCAGGGTTGAGCCGGGGCAGCGCATCGCGCTGGTCGGTCCGACCGGCTGCGGCAAGACCACCCTTGTAAACCTGCTGATGCGGTTCTATGAGATCAACAGCGGCACGCTGCGGGTGGACGGACACCCCATCGACACGGTGACGCGGGACAGCCTGCGCGCCAATCTGGGCATGGTGCTGCAGGAAACATGGCTCAAAGCCGGTACGATTGCAGAAAATATCGCCTACGGCAAACCGGACGCCACCCGCGAGGAGATCATAGCCGCAGCCAAGAAGGCACGCGCCCACAGCTTTATCTGCCGCCTGCCGAACGGATATGATACACAGGTTGCCGAAGACGGCGGCAATATCAGCCAAGGGCAGCGGCAGCTGCTCTGCATTGCACGGGTCATGCTGCGGCGTCCGCCGATTCTGATTCTGGATGAGGCCACCTCCAGCATCGACACCCGTACCGAGGTTCTGGTGCAGGATGCCTTTGAGGAATTGATGAAGGGCCGCACTAGCTTTATCGTGGCCCATCGCCTGTCCACCATCAAAAATGCTGACCAGATTCTGGTGATGAAGGCCGGCAACATTATCGAGCGCGGTACGCATGATGAACTGCTGGCGCAGGGCGGCTTTTATAAGCGGCTTTACGAAAGTCAGTTTGCCAAGGCGTAAGCATAGGGTCAAAATCTGGGAAAGAAAAAGGAGATTCTACTATGAGCAGCATTATCATTCCGGAAGGGTACCAAAGTCTGCTGGGGCTGTATGACACCCAGAAGGCCATCGGCCTGATCAAAACGATCTTTCAGGAAAAGCTTTGCATGGCACTGCATCTCAAGCGCGTCACGGCTCCCCTCTTTGTTGTACAGGGCAGCGGTCTGAATGATGACCTGAACGGTGTGGAGCGCCCGGTTGCGTTCGATGTTCCCAGCCTGAATGAGCAGGCCGAGGTCGTACACAGCCTTGCCAAATGGAAGCGCTATGCCCTGCACAAGTACGGCTATCGCCCCGGTCAGGGCCTTGTGACCGATATGAACGCCATCCGCCGTGATGAGGAGTTGGACAACCTGCACAGCATCTATGTAGACCAGTGGGACTGGGAGCGCGTTATTACCGCTGAACATCGCACGCTGGATTTTCTGCGTGAGACCGTCTGCGACATCGTGGATGCGATTTGTGCGACCTCTGATGAACTGCGCTGGAAGTTTCCGGAGCTGAAGAACATTCATCTCGACCGTGATGTGGCTTTTATCACGACACAGGAGCTGGAGGATCTCTACCCCGGGCTTACCGCCAAGCAGCGCGAAAACGCCTTCGCTAAGGAGCATGGCACGATTTGCATCCTGCAGATTGGCGGCAAGCTTCGCAGCGGCAAGCCCCACGATGGCCGTGCCCCCGACTACGATGACTGGGCGCTGAACTGCGATATTTTGTTCTGGCACAAGCCCCTTGGCTGCGCACTGGAGCTGTCCAGCATGGGTATCCGCGTGGATGCTGAATCGCTGCGCCGCCAGATGGACGAGGCAGGCTGCCCCGAGCGCGCAGAACTGCCCTTCCACAAGATGCTGTTGGACGGCACGCTGCCCTTGACGATGGGCGGCGGCATTGGCCAGAGCCGCCTTTGCATGCTGCTGCTAGGCAAAGCCCATGTAGGTGAGGTTCAGGTCAGCCTTTGGGATGATGCCACGGTAAAAACCTGCCGTGATGCCGGTGTAGAATTGCTGTAAGTCTTGACAAAGCACTGCCGTTTGTGGTATTATAATCTAGTACCCGCTAGTATAGCACAATTGGCAGTGCAGCTGATTTGTAATCAGCAGGTTGCAGGTTCGATTCCTGTTACTAGCTCCAGACAAAAGAGCGCTGCAAGGTTTAATTTTCCTTGCAGCGTTCTTTTTGGTTTTTTAATTATGCCTTTTCCGGCGTCATACATTTCCAGCGAAAACTCCCGGCCGCTTGCTTGCGACCGGGAGTTTGTTTAGTATGGCATTGTTGAGGAATTATTTTGTATGCAGCGCGTTCTGCAGGGCACAATACTCCTCCAGCGTAAGCTGTTCAGGGCGTGCGCGTTCATCAAGACCGGCTGCCTGCAGCGCGGCCAGGACTTGCGCCTTGGGCAGGTGCAGGCCGTTGGCAATGGCGTTGGCTGCGGTCTTGCGGCGCTGTGAGAATGCGGCGCGGATCAACGCAAAGAAGGCGGCCTCGTCACCGTTCGGAACCTGTACAGCGGGTGTCTTGCGCACATTCAGGCGAATGACGGCGCTTGTCACTTTGGGGGCGGGGTAAAAGCTGCCGGGCTGCACGCTGAACAACAATTTCGGCTCCGCATAATAGGCCACCGCGTAGCTGATCGCACCCGCATCGCGGGTGCCGGGTGCGGCGCACAGGCGCTGTGCGGCCTCCTTTTGCACCATGACGGTGATGTTCTGGATAGGCAGCTTTTCCTCCAGCAGGCGCATCAGGATCGGGCTGGTGATATAGTACGGCAGGTTGGCACAGACAGCCACCGGCTTATCGCCAAATTCCTCCGCCAGCAGCGCCTTCAAATCCACCTTGAGGACATCATTCAGCACCAGCTTGAAGTTATCATACCCTGCCATCGTCTCCGCAAGGAGCGGCGGAAGGCGCTTATCTACTTCGATGGAAACGACCTTATCCGCGCGCTTGCAGAGCTGTTCTGTCAGTACGCCGATGCCGGGGCCGACCTCAAGGGCACCCCAGCCGGGGCCGATGCCGGCGGCTTCGGCAATGCGGGGACATATACCCGGGTTAATGATAAAATTCTGGCCAAACCCTTTGGAAAGGGCAAAATCGTACCGCGCACAGAGGTCACGGATGGTAGACAAGTCGGTCAATGTGGGCACGGTGGTTTCCTTTCAGCGTACATCAGTTCTGGCCGGTCAGCGACATGGCCGCGTTGACGGCCTTGCTGATCTGCGGGTCAGTGTCGATCGTGTAGTCGTAGTAGGAGTTCTGTTCATCAACGGAGAGTGTGGCGTCAATATCCGGCTTCAGACCCTCGTTGTTCCAGCTCTGATCCTCGTTGTCGAGCAGCAGGCCGGAGGTAATATAGGCGGCAGAGCCGTCCGAGAAGCTCTGTACATCGCTGAGCACAACGCCCATACCGGCCGTTTTGGTGCCAACGATCGTGGCGCCGCCCATCTTGCGCAGGGCATTGGCAAACAGTTCGGCACTGCTGGAGGTAGCGCCGTTGACGAGGCAGACCATCGGAACATTGATCTCGTTTTCATCAGACATGCGCAGCACGGTCACATTGCCGTCCTTATCCTGCTGCTTGGCAATCTCACCGGAGGGTACGCAGTAATCCGCTGCGACAAGCCCTGCATTGAGGTTTTCACCGGTGTTGTCGCGCAGATCAAACACCAGACAGGTGGCTCCCTGCTGCAGCAGGTTGTCCACGGCAGTTTTAAACTCGCTGGCGGTGCTTGCGGTAAAGGCGTCAATGCGCAGATAGCCGCAGGTGTCGGCGGTCAGCTGGCTTGTTGAGATGGTTGGGGTCTTATAGTTGGAGTGTACAAGGCTCAGCTGCTGCTCCTGACGGTCGGGCGTCAGGTAGGTAATGACTGTGGTAGTGCCCTCCTCACCCAGCAGGCGGGAGGTCAAACGCGCAGTAGAGCCGATGTTCTTGGTGGATTCCTCGCCAATGGCAGTGATAAAGCCGCCGACCTGCAGACCTGCCTCACTGGCGGGGGAATTGTTGTATACGCGGATGATGCGCGCATAGCCGGAGGAGGCATCGTTGACAACGGCCACGCCGATGCCTGTGAGGGTGCCCTTCTCGATGGCCTGCTTTTCGCTGTACTCCTTGGCGGTATAATAGACAGCGTATCGGTCGTTGATGCCGCTCATATAGCCGGCGGCCAGCTTATCGTTCAGGGTATCCTCATCAATGGTGAAGAACTCCCCTGCGCGGACAAAGCGGTCGATCTCAGACAGCTTGTTGTACTGGCGTTCCTTATTTTTTACGCTGGACACGGTCGTGTTGAACATCTTCATCGACACGACCATCGTCAGCGAGAAGGTGACAGCCATTGCGATGATGGCGATGGTGGCTGCCACGCCGAGACTGATTTTTTTGCTCATGGCTCTGATGGCTCCTTACTGTTTTTGCGTTTATGCCCCGTAGGCAAGGGAGAAAAATACCGTAGAGAAAAGGCTCAGCACCATAAGAACGGCGACCACCAGACAAAAAATGCGCACGGCGGTTTTATGCTTCTGCGGCTTCATAAGGACTCCCCTTTCTTAGGATAAGTAATTCATGACATTGACCAGAACATTGTTGACCTTCATTTCCAGATGCAGGTGATTGCCGGTGGAGTTGCCGGTGGAGCCGACATACCCCAGCGGCTGTCCCTTGGAAACGCTCTGCCCGACGCTGACGATGGGCGCACTGTTCATGTGGGCGTACAGTGTGGAATAGCTGTTGCCGTTGTCATCCTTGCCGTGGTAGACCTGAACATAATAGCCCCAGCTGTAGTGGTAGGCGGCTGCGGTGACAACGCCGCCGCTGACGGCGTAGATCTCGGTGCCGCCCGGCGCGGCATAGTCGGTGCCGCGGTGGCCGTTGCCGCCAAAGTAGCAGGAAATATACTTATAGGTGGCAAGCGGGCGGCCAAAATCCAGCGAGCATTGTATCGAGGCGTTTCCGTAGGCCTGGTTGGCGGCGTTCAGGGCTGCATCCAGCTCCTTGGCTGCCTCGTCCACTTTTTTGTTGGCCTCGATCTGGGCCTCCTTCAGGGCCTGTTCCTCGGCCTCCGCCTTGGAGATGCTCTCGTTTGTCTGGGAGATATTCTGAGCAAGCTCACTGGTTTTGCTGTTCAGTGCGGCCTTCTGGGCCTCATAGTCAGCCTTTTTTGCCTCCAGATCCGCCTTGGCCTGCTCCAGCTCGGCGCGCTGCTGCTCCAGCTGGGTATGCTCGTCCTCAAGCTGCTGGCAAATTTCCTCATCCTTGCTGACGATCTGCTCCAGTGTGGTGGCAAAGGTAAGCAGCTGGTACAGGCTGGTCGCACTGGAGAGCAGCGCAATGGAACCGCCGTCATTCAGCCGCTGCATCGCGCGCATACGGTCCTTGAAATCCGCCCAGCGCTGGTCGTATTCAGCCTGCTTCTGGTCGATCTCCTGTTGCTTTTGATTGATCTCGTCCTGTTTGTTGACGATATCATTATCCAGACCGCCGATCTGCTCAGTCAGTGTACCAATCTGGCTGAGCAGCAGTGATTTTTGCTGCTCCAGCTGTGTTTTGAGCGCCTGCGCGTCCGCTTTGTTGCTTTGCGTTTCTTTCAGCTGCTGGTTGACTTTTTCCAATGCGGCCTGCTGCTCCTGCAGCTTTTGGCGCAGGTCGCTGACACTGGCAGCCGCCAGCGGCGTCATAACGGTGGAAAGCGTCATCGTCATGGCAACTGCTACGCTGAGCAGCAGTGAGATAAATTTTTTGCTGTGCGAAAAATGCTTCATCTTTGTTTGCAATTCCCCTGCTCGTCGCTGTTATACATTCAGATGCTTGCGGATGCTGGTGGCGGTGCCGAGGCCGCAGAGCACAAAGCCCAGCAGCACAAAGCCGCCGACAATGTAGTACCATACATTTTCCAGCGGAACCAGCTGACCGCCGAACATCTGCGAGAGGTTGGACGGGTTCTCGGCATACCAGCGGCAGAGGGCATAGTACGCGCCGCAGATAATGCCGGAGGCAAGCGCAGCGGAGATCAAGCCGGAGGCGACACCCTCCACAAAGAACGGGAAACGAATAAAGCCGTTGGTGGCGCCCACCAGTTTCATGATGCCGATCTCCTTGCGGCGGTTGAACACCGTGATCTTGATCGTATTGTTGATGACCACGATGGACACGATAGCCAGCACCGCTACAATGCCATAGCAGGCGTAGTTGATAACGCGCTGCAAAGAAGTGAACATCTCGGCCATAGCCAGCGGGGCTTTGACGCTGGCGACACCGTCAATCTGCATGAGCTGTGCGGAGACAGACTCGATATTCTGCGGGTCGTCAACGGTCACACGGTAGTTGGGAGTGAACGGGTTATCGTTCTGAAAGACCTGCTGCAGGTTGGTGTAGTCCTTGAGCATATCGCCGTAGGTGGCCAGAACATCCGCCGGTGACATGTAGGTCACGCCCACAACGTGGGGCGTATTGCGGATCGCGGCATCGGCAGCCGAGATCTGTTCATCCGTAGAGTTCTGACCCTCTTCGTCGCCCATATAGACGACCATCATGTTTTGGTTGCCGATATATTCGACCATATAATCAATGTTGACGCCCAGCAGGTAGGCGGCGCCGATCAGCAGCATGCAGACGGTCAGCACGCCCATCGAGGCAAAGGTCATAAGCCGGTTGGCGCGCAGATTGTGCAGGCCCTGACCGACAAGGTAGGTAAAGCTGGAAAAACGCATGGTGTCCCCTCTTTAATATCAAAGATCAGTCTTCATCGTAGTCGTAATCGTCCTCTTCCCTCTGGGCCATAGCGGCTGCATAGCGGCGGGCGGCCTCGGGGTGTGCAGTGTCGGAGGCGACCATGCCGTTGGCCAAAGTGATGACGCGGTTGCCGTACTTGCGGGCGAGCTTATGTACCAGCTCATGCTCATGGGT
>OGXE01000715.1_pt1 | contig 30823 bp, 38 predicted proteins | sample 1576181 | NCBI WGS metagenome assembly OGXE01 (sample SAMEA3541478, study PRJEB24748) | human gut metagenome | biome: human gut; feature: human-associated habitat; material: faeces | place: China | collected 2012 | reverse complement strand
CAAGCAAAAAAGCCTTATAAATCAAGGCTTTTTCCTGTTGATTTAGATGCCCCCTGCATGAAATTCTTCATTTTAGTGTAGAAGAAAATAGCAATAGATGCTTGAAATAGAGGGGTTTTTATTAAAATCTTTCTTCGAATAAAAGTGATTTGAAATACAATTTGGTACAAATTTGGTACAAATAAACTTCAATTTTATGAACATATAACTTTATAAAGTATAGAATTATAAGTTTCCGAAAAAGAGTCGTTTTCCGGAAACTTCTCTGTTATTTCAAATATCGTTAATAGCTCTCATATGTACCTGCTGATTGAGATTGTCTTAAATTCAATGATATACATACAAGATAAACATAAGCGTATAAATTGACTTCTATTTTTATGTTGGTATACTGTATATGTAGCTGACTAACTAAAGTGAATTTTTCTTTATTTAGTTCGCAAAGGAAAAAGGAAGGAATTCACTATGAAAATAAAAAAAATTACAATTTTTATTGTTTCTTTAGCAAGTATTGCTCTATTAACTGCATGTTCTCAGACAGCTCAACCTGTTCAACAGACTGTTAGTCAACAACAATCCAATCAATCTGCTAAGCAAAATGCTTCTGTATCGACATCAAACAACAATCAGTCTCAAACAGTTCAAAGTTCTGAATCTCCAGTAACACAGCCTACAAATATTGATGGGACTTATAACGGTGTGGATGAAGAAGACCAAATTATTCTGGTTGTGAATGGTGCAACCGGAACATGGACGGAAGTGGAACCTGATGGAGATAAAAAGGTGAAGCAAGTTACTTTTGATTCAGTAAATCAACGCATGACGATTAGTGATGATGTCAAAATTTATACTGTCAATGATAATCAAATTATAGTTGATGATCTCGATCGTGATCCGTCAGATCGAATTGTTTTAACTAAATAGTAAAAAAAGGAGACTACATTAAGTGTACTGACCCCAAAAAGTTAGACAATTAATTTAAGCAAAGGATTTAGTTCTGTATTGTACAGGACTAAGTCCTTTTAGTTTTACCTTAATTCGTTTGTTGTTGTAGTAATCAATATAGTCGACAATAGCTTGTTCCAAGTGCTCAAGTGACTGAAACGTATTCTCATAACCATAAAACATTTCAGACTTAAGAATGCCAAAGAAAGATTCCATCATACCGTTATCTGGGCTATTTCCCTTACGTGACATAGATGGTTGGATTCCCTTATTCTTTAAAAAATGATGATAGAAATCATGTTGGTATTGCCATCCTTGGTCACTATGGAGAATTGTATTTTCGTAATGGTTCGCTGTAAAGGCTTGTTCTAGCATAGCTTTCATTTGTACTAAGTTCGGCGAAGTAGAAAGATTGTAGGAGATAATTTCGCTGTTAAAGCCATCTAAAACTGGTGATAAATAAAGCTTTTGACTGCTTGCTGGAATGGCAAATTCTGTCACATCTGTGTAGCACTTTTGCATTGGTTTGGTTGCTTCAAATTGACGTTGAATAAGGTTATCTGCTTTCTTGCCAACCTCTCCTTGGTATGAAGAATACTTCCGTTTACGGCGAATTCGAGCCGTTAAACCAAGTACTTTCATAAGACGCTGCACCTTCTTATGGTTCACTACGAAGCCACGATTTCGTAATTCTAGAGTCATGCGACGATAGCCGTAATTTCCTTTATGCTCAGTATAAATTAACTGAATTTCAGCTTTAACTTGATCATCCTTATCGCTTTGATCCAGCTGTTTTAAGTGATAATAATAAGTTGAACGGGCAAGCTTAATAATCTTTAGAAGGATATCTAAAGAAAACTCTGTTACCAATCCTTGAACAATTTCCGTTTTTCTTCTTGCTCTTTTTCCTCCTTCAATCGGAGTTCTCTCAACTTTTTTAGAACAGCATTCTCCGCTCTCAGGTATTCATTTTCTGCTTGAAGACGTTCTAACTCTGTCATTTCTTCAGGTTTTTTCTTTGGCTTGCGTCCCATTTTAGGTGCTCTCCCTCTTGTTTTCTCAACAATAGTATACCCATTTTTCTTGTATTGTGCCAGCCAATTTGGAAGCATTCCTTGGTTTGGGAGAGCATAATCTAGAGACACCCTTATTTGTGAACGACCTTCAAGCAGAACTTTATCAATAATTTCTCGTTTTAATTTAGGAGAATAATAACGATTCTTCCCCTTTTTGACGAACTCTATACCGTAACGATCAATCAATTTAATCATGTACCTAAGATTAGGAATATTTATCCCGAATATATTTGAAAGCTCTTTGAAGCTTCGCCCTTGTTTTCTAAGTTCATATATCTGAACTTTATCCTTATATGTCAATTTCATAATAAAAACACCCCAAAAGTTAGATTTTTTCTGTCTAACTTTTGGGGTGCGGTTCAAAGTTAGTCTCTTTTTCATCATTTAAATTATTTTTGGTAAAAACATATTATTCTTTCGGTGATGAATAAACTTTGATATGGTTACCAAGTATTTTAATATTTACAGGAAGCTTATCTGATTTATCACCGTCAACATCTGTTTCTAACTCAGTATCAGAAGAAATTTTAATATTTCTTGCTTTAATGTATTCGATGTGATCATTAGCCACAACATCTCCTTTTAACAAATCTGGAATTGCAGATAGTTTAGAAAGGATGGAGGCATCTTTTAAAATTAAGATATTTCCGTATCCATCTTTATTTTCATCAAATAGTTTTTTATCAGCGTAATAGTTGGATAATAAGACTAATACTTGACTAGCTTCTCCATTATAACTTCCATTTTCAGTTTCAATACGAATATTAAACACGTCATCTTTTATGATTGACTTCATTGTATTTAATGCATACGCAAAGATTCCAAATTTTGTCTTATCTTCTATTTCAACATTATGAATGGCTTCTGGCAAAGAACCAATGCTAAAGACATAACCAAAATAACTGTTATTAACTTTTCCAATATCAATAGTATTAGTAAAATTGAAATCCAGTTCTTCAATTGCCTGATCAATATCTTGGCTTATTCCTAATAATTTTGTGATTAAGTTGCCTGTCCCACCAGGAATGATCCCCAATTTTGGAATGTAATCTTTCTCAGCAATTCCTGAAATAACCTCATTGACAGTTCCATCTCCACCAAAAACAATTACTGCATCATAATGTTCTTTAGATGCCTTTTCAGAAAAGTGAGTTGCATCCTCAGCTTTTTGAGTAATCATTGTTTCGATATCGTCAAAATACTTTTTAGCTTTGTTTTCCAAAATTTCTTTGTAATCTAATGCCTTTTCTCCACCAGAGGTTGGATTAATAATTAACAATGCTTTTTTCATTGAGATGTCTCCAAAAATTTTCTAAAATATAGAACTGTTTTTATCCTCTTTTTACACCCTATAATTGAATAATCTAAATACTCATTAATTTTCTAGTTCCGTTTTCAACTAAGACAGCTTGAGAGTTAGTGAGAGAACAGATATCCAATGTTGGGAATTTCTCGAGGATATCGTTGGTGATTTTCTTAAATAATGGATGGGAGTCGTGTGGAAGAATGTAAAAATCTATTAGCCCGAGTCCAGAGTATCCAATCTGAGAGTAGTTTTCGGGGATATGGTAAAGTGGTTCGATATAGTAGAGTTCTTTTGCGCAAATAATTGCTCCAGCAGATTCTCCAACATATAATTTGCCATCATTTAGATGTTTTTTAATTAATTCATCAACTCCCAATCTTTTTATCTGATCCACTAGAACAAAAGTATTTCCACTGGTGAAATAAACGATATCTGCCTTTTTGAAGGCTTTTTCAATTTGTTCAGAAGAGGCTGCTGATAACTCAAGATCAATAACATTAACATTCATCTCTTGCCATAATTGACGGGCAGAGTTTACGTATCCTTTATACTCTTCTTCAATTGAAGCAGTGGGGATGAAGAGTACGTTTTTTCCTTCAACTTCATCTTGTATTAGTTTTCCTGTTTTTGAAAAATTTGAACACAAAAATAATCTCATATTACTCACTTTTTCTATTAATTACTCTGACTAACCCAACCACTAGAAAGAGTTAATTAAGTGTATTTACAAATCTATATTTAAGACTTATTCAATATTGTTTTCTCTCTTATGCAAAGATAAAAACTCTTGAAGAAATAGTTTTTTAGCTTCGCCATCAGATGATGTATCTAGATCATCAATCATCATTTTTGCGACTTCTTCACGTGAACTTGTTCCATATTCTTCAAATAATCTAAAATCAATCCGCTCCTCAATATTTGTATATGGATAATGAGCGAGTAAATCGTCAATACGATGATTGAAATTATGTTCTTCCCATAGTTCTAAAAAGACTTTTTTAGAATCTCCCAAATTAATTTCTGGAGCAATCAAACGTAAGGTATCTAAAAATCCAGCTCTGTAGCCTCTCATTTCAGCACATAGAGCAATTACTTCATCTTTATTGATTTTGGTAAGATCATCACGCATGTCCAATAAATCATTGTCTTTAAAAAGTTTCTCAAAACCTTCAAGGCGATTATTGAAATCACTAAATTTTGTATTGTCTAACTGGTTGAATGTCTCTTTAATATCCATAACTTTCTCCGTGATTCTTTATTTTACTTAATAAATGGCAGAGTGTCTATATGTTCATAGACACTCAAGAACGTGCATTTCATCAAGTATAAGTGGAATAATATGTAAGGGTTTACATATTTATATTATATGATTATTTCAGGAATCCGTCAATTTTCCACATTATTATATGATAAAATGTAATTTTTTAAAAATGCAAAAATCTATGAGCAAGATGTTTGACTTCTTTTTTTGAAGCGTATATACTTATATTAACCTTAGAAAAGAAAAAGTGTTTGAACAGATATTCAATAATAATTACTTTTTTGAAAATACAAATTCGAACTTTAAATTTTTATCTTTTTATTATTGTTGAGTATTGTTTTAATTAATTTTTCCTTTCTTTGTTTTAGGAAGGAGGATGATATGCTTATATCCGCTGTTGTCGGTGGTCTTATCGGTTTAGTTGCCGGAGGGATCACTAATAAGGGAGGTTCGATGGGTGTAATTACTAAAGTCTTAGCAGGTTTAGTAGGTTCGTCTGTTGGACAATTACTATTGGGTTCTTGGGGACCTAGCCTAGTTGGTATGGCATTGTTTCCATCTATTGCGGGTGCAGTCATTGTTATCTCCCTAGTGTCGTTTTTCTTTGGGAAAAAAGAATAATATTCTTTTGTTCCCAGGAATAAATTATGATCTTTTTTAAACAAGGAGGTTATAGTTTACGCTCTATTGACGAAAGGATTCAATATGTCAAAGTCAAAAAAAATACTTTCCCTTATTTTTTGTATTTTAATCTTGACAATTTTGATTCCTATTTTGCTAGATTATCACAAAGTTAGCGGTCTCGGTCTCCACTTAGTAAATTGGAAGCGAATTTCCTTTTTGGAATTTTATTTTTCAAGATATCTTTTCTGGGGCTCCTTGGTTCTATCGGTTTTGATACTACTTTTGATGCTAGTTATACTTTTTTACCCTAAGAGGGATTTAGAAATTCAACTAGAAGAAAAAGGCGGTAAGCTGAAACTAAAAAATTCTGCTATTGAAGGATTTGTTCGTGGTTTAGTTAATGAAAATAACTTCATTAAAGATCCTAAAGTTCATGTAAATAGTCGGAAAAATAAATGTTTAGTTTACGTGGAAGGAGAAATTCTTCCTTCTGAAAACATTATCGAAAGAAGTCAATTGATTCAAAAAGAAATCGCTGATGGATTAACACAGTTTTTTGGAATGAATCATGGTGTTAAGCTTGATGTTTCTGTAAAAGATTATAAGCCTAAAACACCAACTAAAAAAACTGTAAGTCGTGTAAAGTAAGGAAGTAAAAAATGGAACAGTTTAAAAAACACAAACTTCCTGTCCTATTTGGATTAGGAGCTATTATCTTAGCAACTCTAATTGTATCCGTTGGTTTATTTAAGATGTTATTTATCTTAATTTGCGCCATTTTGGGAACAGGAATTGGATTTTATTTACAACAAAAAGGACTATTTAAATAATAAAGGAGTTTCATATGTCAAACGAAAAAAATATTAAAGAAACAAACGCAAAAGTAGAAGAAGTAAAACAAACAGATGCAGTAAAAGGAGAATTGACTTACGAAGATAAAGTCATTCAAAAAATCATCGGACTTTCTTTAGAAAAAGTAGACGGTTTGTTGGCAGTAGATGGAGGATTTTTCTCTAATCTAACTGATAAGATCATCAATACTGACCATGTTGGTAATGGAGTAAACGTTGAAGTTGGTAAAGAACAAGTCGCTGTTGACTTGAATGTAGTAGTGGAATATCAAAAGAATGTTCCTGACTTGTACAAACACATTAAAGAAGTAGTTGTATCACAAGTTTCTAAGATCACTGATTTGGAAGTTGTTGAAGTAAATGTGAATGTTGTTGATATTAAAACGAAAGAACAACATGAAGCAGATTCAGTAAGCTTGCAAGATCGTGTAACTGGAGTAGTTGAATCAACAGGTGAATTCGCATCTGAACAGTTTGAAAATGTTAAAACAGGTTTAGGGAATGGATTCTCAGCAGTTAAAGAAAAAGTTGGAGAAGGTGTAGAAGCCGTAACTGACTCTTCATCAAATGAAAAACCACGTGTTCATTAATTTGAATATTTAAAAACGTACAAATAAAAAAATATGGAGGTAAGACTATGTCTACAGAAGAAAAAGTAAACCAAGCAAAAGGTGCGATCAAAGAAGGTGTCGGTAAATTGACTGGCGACAAGAAAACAGAAAAAGAAGGAGCTGCTGAAAAAGTAGTTTCTAAAGTTAAAGAAGTCGCAGAAGACGCAAAAGATGCCGTTGAAGGTGCAATCGAAGGCGTTAAGAATATGATTAAAGGTGATGACAAATAATAGTTAATAGTTATCTTTCAATCGTAAATAGTTAATCTTATAAGCACTCTAAATTCTATAGTTTTAGCTCAATCATAGAAGTTAGGGTGCTTTTTAATCAAATGTTTTAAGAAAGTGTTACTATTCTGTATGTTTTAGGGGATCTAAAAAAGATTTTTTATGATATACGCAATTGGCGATATCTCTGCGTTGCACTTATAAATTGGCGAGAAAATACACAATTTTTAATTTATTTTATGCATCAAATAAACATACATAATATAGAAGAAAACAAAGAATTACAAAAAGACATTTTCAAACAAATCATATATATAAATCGACATATAACGAGATAAATCAACATATATTTGCTATTTTTGAAAGCGAAAACAACGTTACTATTTAGGGATTTTGTGTTATAACTTAATATATTCCAGCAATTTTAAAAAAGTCAAACATTTTAGTTGACTTACCCTAAATAATAGCGTATGATTATATTAATCTTAGAAAAGAAAGCGTTTGAATTTTTATTCAATAAGAAACTTTTAGCTAAAAATCAAAATAATAAAACAATTAAAATGTTATATTCTTCATACTTACTTATTGAATATGATTTAAATAACTTTAACTTTTCTTTGAGATAGAAAGGAGGCCCATTATGCTTTGGTCTATTATTGTAGGAGGCCTTATAGGTCTCGTAGCGGGTGGAGTCACTAAAAAAGGTGGATCTATGGGTGTAATTGCTAATGTTTTAGCAGGTTTAATTGGTTCATCCGTTGGACAGTCCCTTCTGGGATCCTGGGGTCCATCTTTAGCAGGTATGGCTTTGCTTCCTTCTATTGCGGGTGCAGTTATTGTTGTTTCCGTAGTGTCGTTTTTCTTAGGAAAAAAAGAATAATGTTCTTTTTCAAGAATGAATCATAATCTTTAAGACAGGGCAAGGTTATGATTTGATTATATTCATGAAAGGATTCAATATGTCAAAATCTAAGAAAATACTTTCTCTTATATTTTGTATTTTAATCTTGACAATTTTGATTCCTATTTTGCTAGATTACCATAAAGTTAGCGGTTTAGGACTTCACTTAGTTAATTGGAAGAGAATTTCCTTTTTAGGATATTATCTTTCAAGATATCTTTTCTGGGGTACCTTGGTTCTCTCAATTTTAATTTTATTATTCATGCTAGTAATCATCTTTTATCCTAAACAACATTTAGAGATAAAATTAGAAGACGCTGGCGGTGAGCTAAAACTAAAAAATTCTGCTATTGAAGGATTTGTTCGTAGTGTAGTTAATGAAAACAACTTCATTAAGAATCCTAAAGTTCGTGTAAATAGTCGAAAAAATAAATGTTTAGTTTACGTGGAAGGAGAAATTCTTCCTTCTGAAAACATTATCGAAAGAAGTCAATTGATTCAAAAAGAAATCGCTGATGGATTAACACAGTTTTTTGGAATGAATCATGGTGTTAAGCTTGATGTTTCTGTAAAAGATTATAAGCCTAAAACACCAACTAAAAAAACTGTAAGTCGTGTAAAGTAAGGAAGTAAAAAATGGAACAGTTTAAAAAACACAAACTTCCTGTCCTATTTGGATTAGGAGCTATTATCTTAGCAACTCTAATTGTATCCGTTGGTTTATTTAAGATGTTATTTATCTTAATTTGCGCCATTTTGGGAACAGGAATTGGATTTTATTTACAACAAAAAGGACTATTTAAATAATAAAGGAGTTTCATATGTCAAACGAAAAAAATATTAAAGAAACAAACGCAAAAGTAGAAGAAGTAAAACAAACAGATGCAGTAAAAGGAGAATTGACTTACGAAGATAAAGTCATTCAAAAAATCATCGGACTTTCTTTAGAAAAAGTAGACGGTTTGTTGGCAGTAGATGGAGGATTTTTCTCTAATCTAACTGATAAGATCATCAATACTGACCATGTTGGTAATGGAGTAAACGTTGAAGTTGGTAAAGAACAAGTCGCTGTTGACTTGAATGTAGTAGTGGAATATCAAAAGAATGTTCCTGACTTGTACAAACACATTAAAGAAGTAGTTGTATCACAAGTTTCTAAGATCACTGATTTGGAAGTTGTTGAAGTAAATGTGAATGTTGTTGATATTAAAACGAAAGAACAACATGAAGCAGATTCAGTAAGCTTGCAAGATCGTGTAACTGGAGTAGTTGAATCAACAGGTGAATTCGCATCTGAACAGTTTGAAAATGTTAAAACAGGTTTAGGGAATGGATTCTCAGCAGTTAAAGAAAAAGTTGGAGAAGGTGTAGAAGCCGTAACTGACTCTTCATCAAATGAAAAACCACGTGTTCATTAATTTGAATATTTAAAAACGTACAAATAAAAAAATATGGAGGTAAGACTATGTCTACAGAAGAAAAAGTAAACCAAGCAAAAGGTGCGATCAAAGAAGGTGTCGGTAAATTGACTGGCGACAAGAAAACAGAAAAAGAAGGAGCTGCTGAAAAAGTAGTTTCTAAAGTTAAAGAAGTGGCAGAAGACGCAAAAGAAGCCGTTGAAGGTGCAATCGAAGGCGTTAAAAATATGATTAAAGGTGACGACAAATAATAGTTATCTTTTAATTACAACTAGTTAATCCCTAATAACGCATTCTAAAGTCTATAGTCTTAGCTTCACTATAGAGGCTAGAGTGCGTTTTTAATTCCGTTATCTTAATTTGCTATTGTAATAGACATTTAAAAAAATTGCCGTTATAATAGACATTTTTATAGTATTCCTGTAATGCTATTTTGTTATAATATGAGCAATTAAGGAGGTATTACAATGAATAAAATAATGACTCTACTATTTTTGACGGTTTTGAGTTTGCCTTTAGTTGCATGCTCTAATCAAAGTAACCAGACTTTGGATGGCGAATATTATTGGATTAATGAATCTCGAAATGAACGAGCATTTACTATTTCAGGAACTAAGGGAACACTTGATAGTAGTGTTGCTGATAACTTTGTAATCGATCAAAAGAATGAAACAATTGAGCTGATGGGTTCTCAAATGTCAAACCGTACAACAAGTTATACATATAAAGATGGTGTCTTTACTGTAGATATATCCGGTGTAGAACGTGACTATTATAAGAAGGATAGTGAGGCTTATAAGAAAGCATTGAAGGAATTGGATGATGATTGACGACAATGTTTAATTTCTTTTTCTAGTCATAAGTTTAACGCTTATTCTGTATAAGGATTAAGCGTTTTTATATTTTGTATCTCCTTGGTCAAAAATTGATTCTGAGTTATTCTAGTGTGTACTAAATCTGACAAAATTGACAAAATCACATAAATTTGATATAATAACTTTGTATAGGGATTGGAAGTGAATTATTAAAACTAAGAATATCCTATAAATAATAAGCTAATCTTGTTGCTTGCTGTAAAATAGAAACAAGTTGTATAAATAGAAAGTGAGAATACTATATGAGAATAACAAGTTTTAGAGATATGGACACCACTGAAGATTTTGAATTTGTAGATGAAAAAATGAGTGAGTATTTCCGTTGGGGAATTGCTGATTTCTATTCACTTCAACAAGCAACCTATTGGATTGGGGATATCTTGAGAAAAGAACCTAGCGCTAATTTTGAAGTAAGAGCACGACTCTCAGAAAGTGATGATGTGGACAAATATGAAAGAATCGTGTTATATGAAGGAAATCAGTGTTTTGATTCTTGGTTCTTAGAAGAGAAAGCAAGCTTCATGGCACCATATTCTATGGTACTATTTCTCAATAAGGATACAAATGTGGCATATGCTATTGAGAAAAATGAATTTGATGAGCCTGGGCATGTGAAGTATTTATGTGAGATAAGAAAATAAAAAAGAGGGTTGAAAAGCTCTCTTTTTTGGTTGCATTTAAAATAACTTAATTATTTAGAAAAAATACTTGCAATTCCCAAATAGGTTTAATTCTTAACCGTTTAGGATTTATGAAACAGAATATACTTGTTTTTTGATATTATTTGGTTATGAATAATTTAAAAGAAAAAAATATAAAAAATGCTATTTGGCATATTAAGAGACACTGTGAAGCTATCCAAAATTGTCCTATTGAGCAACTAGGAGACTCTAAACTTTTTATGTTGCAAGGAAGTGTAGATTGCTTGAAACGTATTATTCACGATGAAAAGCCCTATCTAGGAATTGATAGGGAAGAAGTATTTTAGCAGAATATTTTTTATTTAAATGTAAGAGTTTATTGAGCATGATTATAGTGGTAAAAAATTTCCGACAATGATTCCTATGATACGAGGATCTTCATCGTAAGGAAGAAAAATATCTTTATATTTCGGATTGATAGAAACTAAACGTAAGCCTTTTTCTTCACGGAAAACACGTTTAATGTATGTTTTATCGTTACATACTACAGCATATACTGCACCATCATAATCAAATCCAGTCTCACGAATGAGTGCGACAGATCCATTTTGATATTTAGGTTCCATCGAATCACCAGATACCCATGAAGCAAAATCATGAGTTAATTGCTCATCGAAATAAACCTTATCGTAATTTTGATCATTGTAGATTGTCGATCCGATACCTGCAGCCATCTTTTCATAGACATGATACTCATAGAGTTTTTTAATAGCTTGACTTTTTTCTTTGTGAACTAATTTTTGAGCATACTTTAAAACTTGTTTTTGAGCTGGGTTAGAAAGGGAATTATATAGCTGGATGATTTCGGGTTCTGTAAAAAAACCGCTAGAGACCATTAGAATTTCTTCTAATTGCTTCACTCTTTCTTTAGATGGTTTCTTTATTCCTCGTTCCCATGCTGAATAGGATTGGAAAGATATCCCTAATTTATTTGCAATTTCTTGTTGTGTCAGCTTTAATTCTTTCCTACGAGCCTTTAGTTTTTCTGGTTGATACATATAACTTACCTCACATTAATAGTAGTTGTAACTCTGCTTTTTTTCTGGCTTCGCTTTCAGATAACTTGTTTTTATCCCAAACATAAGCTATAGATTTTCCTTTGTTATGAACTAACCATATTTTAAGATATGACGTATTATTTTTCAGCTTACTCCATTGTTTCTGATCTAATAATTCTGGAATATCTTGGCTAGTAACAAAACCTAATTTTCCAATTTTATTCTTTATTTGATTTAGGAGGCATGGTTTATACTGGTTAAATTCTCCGATAATATCATCTTTAATATCGTGTAGTAATAGCAGAAGTGGTGCATTTTGACCTTCCATATAATCTTTAATTACTTGTTTTATATAAGTATCTTTATCTGGAAAAAAGATACGTAATAAGTCTAGGAGACGAAAGTAAAGAGCCTGTTTTGAAACTTCCAAACTATCTTGTACATTTTGAAAAGACTCACAATTATAGTAGAGCTTGGATAGTAAAACGATATCTGGCATCAAAGTTACAGCAGAAAAGATATTGGCTTCTCTCTCTACTAACTTTTCTTGATTGTCGACTGACTTCATAAAATAACTTCCATCATGTTTTAAAATGTAATGTCCCAATTCATGACAGAGTGTAAAGTTCTGTTTTGCTTTCGAGTTTTCTTTTTCATAGGAAAAAGTAGTACCTAATGAATCGACTATAGTTAATCCTTCGATCTTTTTATTTGAGAAGTGATGACTTGCTACTTTTATATGATTCTCTTTAATACAATGAGTGAAAAAAGAGCTAAAATGATAATTTAGTACTGATAGATCTTCATCTTTCATAAACTGGTATAACACTTGTTTTGTGGAGTTGCTAACTTCTTTGTATAATGAATGCAAATGATGACACCTCCTTTGTTATCAATCAAAAATTCAACCGATTTGGCTTAGTTTATTATACAAAATTAAAAGGTAGGATGTCTACAGTGTTTTCCATAAAATATGAAATTTTTTAATATAATGTAAAAAAACCAGGTATGACTACAAAAGCTCTAACCTGGTTTTTTTTATTCTAGAGAATCTAAGGATTTTAATTCAGCATTTAGTTTATTCTCTATATTTTTTAATCGAATAGAAATGTCTTTATCAATATTGTTAAGTTGATTCTGGATATTTGCAATTGTTTGTTTTTTTTCTATAATTTGTCTTTTAACTTGTTCGATATTTGTATAATGACTATTTTCAATTTCTAAGCGGATTAGCCATGAAATACCTGCGCAAATTAACAAGAAAAAAAATAAAATGAGTAAAGTAAGGAGATGTATTGATCCCCATAAATCACTCTTAGTTATTGAATGATTAAGGAGAGTGATATTATCAGTTTTAGAAAAAATCCATTCAATTGAAAAGGCTGCTAAATAAGATGAAATATATATACTATTAAAGAATAATTTAACAGTAGCACCATATCTAATAACTTGTTTTTGCTCATTAGAGTTGAATTGTGTTTCTACTAATTTAAATATTGCATCAAATACACAGTTAATACCTACAGTGACAGCGATAGAAAAAAAGAATTGTATGCTAGATGAAACTTCGTCAACTTTAAATTTAACAAAAAAATAGGGTATAAAAATGAAAATCAAGGAAAGTATGCTAATAAAACTACTAAAGGGTTCGTGTATGATTCTATTAAATGTTCTACGCATAATAATGTCTAATATCCATAGTAATAATATTATCAATGAGACGACTATGACTGCATTATATGGCGATACATTTAAAGAACCTATTAAAATCGCTAACAGTAGTAATGCTGTTATTCCCCAAATTGTACCTTTGATAATTTTGCCTTTTAAATCACTTGAACTATTTTTGATCTTTTGGGTAATTTGCATTATTTCTCTCTTTCAAACAATTTTTTTCGTTCTTCCATAAATTCGATTAACTCTTTCTTGAAGATCTTCTTCTCTTTCTCTGTCAAACCCTTTGAATTCATACGAAAGAGTAGTTCCACATTATCTAGCTCCTCATCATTTCCTGAAAGATAGTCCATCGTAACTCCAAAAAAATTCGCAAATTTCTCTAAAGTTTCAGATGATGGTTTCCTTTTTCCAGCTTCCCATCGAGCGTATTGAGGTTGTGATACTCCTACTTTGTCAGCAACTTCTGTTTGTGTCAATTTTGCTTGCAATCGTAATGATTTCAGCCGTTCTCCAAATTCCATTATCTATACCTTCAAAAAAAAATATTAATTTTTTCAAAAAACAGTTGACTTTATAACCAGTTGGATATATAATTAGGATATAACCAATGGGATATACTTGATTTAGAAATAAAAACCTTAATTAAAGGTTTCCCATCAACGATCATTGAAAATTGAATAAAAAAGTGCGTCTGACAACCAGAGGACTGATTATCAAATCACACAATTTACTTAACAACTTTATTGTAATATATTTGATAGGTAAAGTCAAGTCCGTTTGTGGTTGAAGTGAAGATATAAAACAAGTATTTGTGGGCTTCCACGCATTTCGGACTTTCGCACTTTTCCGAATAGTAAAGTGAACTGGCTTCGCCAAAGGGCGTAAGAGAATCTTAAGGGTATGATCATGACTCCCCAATGAGATTGGCTGGGAAAGCGATGGTAATTGACGCAAAGCACCTTGCTAAACGTTGCCACCGTGAAGGAGGGATCCTTCAACCAAACAACTTTTCTTTACTGCTGTCTATCATTAATGATAGACCTACTCTCAAGCTACTAAGTTCTTTCCTTTTTTCACTTAGTAGCTTTTTACTTTTACAATAAAGGAGAACTCTATGACAAACTTTTTTCGCATTACAATGTAAGCGACTCTATGAAAACTATCTCTTTACCTATGGGATGTTTGATAGCTCAGAAAGTCTACTAGCTAAACTATATAGTCAAGCCCTGGTAGATATAGATCATCTAGTCTTTAAGGCAAAAGAAACAGGATTTGCTTATGGAGATATCGATCTTTATAGTCGCATGTATAAACGCAAAATTTTTAATCACTATTACTCAAGAGTTAAGAAACTAGCTTAACTCTTTTTCTTTTACTCAAAATTTGAAAGGAGAATCCTATGATTCCAGAAACACTAAAAATGAAACCAGAATTTATCGGCCCAGCTTATTATGAAAAATTGGGGAAAGCTCCTCAGTCTGTATTTGGTAAAAAAGGAAAATACCAACGTCATATTCTAAACAGTGAAAAACATGGGGCCTTTCATGTTATCACACCAGCTAGCCCAACAGTTTTTCCAGAAGATGCTCTGGTTGAAGTTATCAATCCAATCTTTCTAGCAGATAGCTCTCTAAACACTCGTAATGTCAACCCTGATCGCAATGTTTTTGCGGAAAAACTGGTACTCAAAAAATAAAGAATTTAATTAAAGGAGAAAATACATATGCCTAAAGTCGGATTAAACTATGGAGAAAAACTACAAATTTCAGATAAAACCTATCACGTTATTACAGAAGGATTAGATATCCCTCAAGTTTTTGGAAAACTAACCTTCCGTGGGATTGAAGGTCCAGAATTTATCTATGATACAGACCGTTCTGAGCGCAATGAAGATGGATCCTATAAAAAGGTCAACACCGGAGAGATTCGTGGCATCGTTGTAGGGATTCATTCATCTATTCAACGAGAGACATTATTCTTTCAAATCGCAGATATGACTCAATTTGAAATTGAAGAACTAGGGTTAAAATATCGTGAAGAAGTAGAATTAGAAGATATTGTTGTCGCCCATGTTCACGTGAACAATCGCGATATCTTTAAACTCTTCGCCTCAAAAATCAAAAAGAAAGGGGGAGCCACTCCAGTCAAGGAAACCAAGGAAGTGAAACAAACAGAAAACAAGAAAGATAATTAGGAGGTGATCACTCATGAAACTCTTTACCTATCGAGGAAAAAGAGTTCAAATCTTTCATCGAAACATTCAGGGAATCACATGGTTTATCTGGTGGTTTCCTTTTTTATTGGTTTTCGCTTATTATGTCTATCTTCATTTTGAACAACTAAAGGTTCACCCTTTGCCTCAGAGTTATTTCATTGGGACGGGGATTTTACTGTCTGCGTTACTTTCTTTGGGGGTCAATTATCTCTGTTACGAGAAGATTCTCTTCTTTCAAAAGCTCAATAGCCTCCGCATCCTCTCCCGTTTCTTACTAGAGAACAACCTATATCTGGTCAAGAAAGTCAAACGAGATAAAGGCATAGTTGAAAAGATTACACTTCCAAAAGTCTACCTCAAACAAAGTCGCTATGAGCTTCAAGTCAGTTTTATCCTAGAAGGAAACAAATTTCAAGACCGATTTTTAAACCTTGGCTCAACTCTTGAAGTCATGTTTAACGGAGACTTTCGTGACAAGAGTTTTGACAAGCGTTTTGTAAAATACAAAATCGCCATCAATCGGATTGAGAGTCGCATTTCAATTGATCAAGTTGAAGTCAAAGGCTCAAAAATTCGTCTCATGAAAGATGTCTACTGGGATTATGTCAAAGACTCCCATCTACTTGTTGGCGGAGGTACTGGAGGAGGAAAAACTGTCACTCTCATGTCCATTATCTATGCTTTATTAAAAGTCGGCTATATAGATATCTGTGATCCAAAAAACTCAGACTTGGCTTCTTTGAAGAAACTACCTGTCTTTCATGGTCGAGTCTATTCTAGTAAAGAGGATATCATCAATTGTTTTAGAGAAAATGTCGAGTTTATGAAAAAGCGCTATGAAGTCTTAACATCTTTTCCAGACTATAGACCAGGGACCTATTACACCCATTACAACTTAAAACCTAAATTTCTTCTAGTAGATGAATGGGCAGCACTTATGGCCAAGATTGACCGTGACTATAGCCAACAGTCGGAGCTCATGGAATATCTAACTCAAATCGTTCTAGAGGGCCGTCAAGCTGGAGTCTACGTGATCTTTGCCATGCAACGGCCTGATGGAGAATATATTAAGACTTCACTTCGGGACAACTTTATGATGCGTCTTTCCGTCGGTCATTTAGAATCAACAGGTTATGACATGATGTTTGGAGATGCCAATAAAACCAAAGAATTTAAAAAGCTAGATGAGATTAACGGAGTGAAAGTGGTTGGTCGTGGCTATATTGCTTCAAGCGGGAAACTAGCAGGTGAATTTTATTCACCTTATATCCCACTTGACCAGGGCTTTTCCTTCTATGATGAATACGCTAAAATCCCGATTATGGAATTTGAAGGAGAAGAGTTTTCAGTCTTTGAAGAATACCTGGAGGAGAAGAAATCGAAAGAGGAAAATAAGGTAGATGAACAATTACAAGAACTAGAAATTCTTCATCGTCCTCTCAAAGAATTTGCGGATGAGCACAATCTAAAGATGCAAACTCTTCGAAAAATCATCCCTTATATGGAAGAGCACGGGATCTCATTTGAACGTACTGATTCCGCTATTCTCATTGAACCTTTCCAAGAAAAGTTACTTCTTGAAATAATCGCTCAATTTGAGGAAGATGGACGAAAGTCTTATCCAAAAGCTATTGAAGCGATTGTCAGTCATCATGAGCTAGGACAAGGGCAAGGTCAAGCCTGACCGCAGGTCAGGCGAAGACCGAAGCCCGCCGTTCCTGGCTCGTGATGACAATGAACCCCCGACTCTAATAGGGGGGTTACAATTGGCAAAAACGCCATACCAACCCCTCCTCATTCCTTGTGGGAGTTGGGTTTTCGAATTTTAAAAAGTGTGTCACTTTCGTCAAAAAAGTGTGTCACTTAGTTAGAAAGAGGTGGTCAAATGAATGGACAAAATTAGTCCTTTTCATATCAAGAAATTCCGGAAACAGACAGGACTTAGCCAAAAAGATTTTGCACAAGCTGTGGATCTTCCAACTAGAACCTATCGGTCTTATGAAACAGGCGAAAGAGGACTAACGATTGACAAGTTTAGAGAACTAAAAGAAAAACTGGGTTACCACAAAGACTGTGAACGAGATAGCCTTCGAGCTCAGATTGACTACCTCCGCTTGTCTTTCCCAAGCCTCAAAGATTTAGATAACTTTTGTGTAAACTTCCTTCACTGCCCCTTGAGTGAGTTTACCGAACAAGAAACACGTCTCATGAACTATACACATCTCTGGCAAAGAGGAAACATCTGGATCTTTGATTTCTTTGATAAGGCGATTACGAATGACTACCAAGTCTGCCTTCAACTATCCGGCCAAGGATGCCGTGAGATGGAGGTTATCTTAGAACACAAGGGCATCACCTGGCAAGTCTTTCTCCAACATATCCTCTACTCCTATCAGGATGTACGGGTTAAACGGCTTGATATTGCCCTTGATGAACTCTATAAAGGTTATGGACACGAAGACCAACAAATTCTAATACCAGATTTGGTAAAGAAACTTCATTCTAAAGAGATTGTTCTAGATACTCTCAAAAAATGGAATATCACGGGAGGTGGATCCTTCACCGATAACGAAGACATGGAAGCTAATCATGGCTTGTCCATTTACTTTGGAAGTCGTCAAAGTCAGCTCTACTTCAACTTTTATGAAAAGCGCTATGAAATAGCTAGAATGGAAAATATCTCCTTGGACGAATCCTTGGAGATTTTTGGTATCTGGAATCGCTACGAACTCCGCTTTTCAGACCAGAAGGCTCAAGGAGTTGTAGAAGAATTTATCTCTGGTGTCGATCTTGGCGAAATAGCTAGAGGCATCATAAACAAAGAAATTCAAGTCTATGACGGAATCAATCAATTTGGGGCCTACAAACCCGATGAAAAATGGCAACGACTCTTTGGAGGAGTCGAACCCTTAAAACTCTCAACCAACCCTCAACCTTATAGCATTGAGCGAACGATTCGCTGGCTAACCTACCAAGTCGCAAACTCCCTAGCCCTCGTTTCTGAAGCAGATAAGATTTTACAGACCGAATACATGAAGATGATCAAAAATAGCGGAGAAATTACCGATCGTGGGAAAGCCATGCTAAAGCTCCTCAAAGCTAGTAAACACTATGAACACTAGAAAGGAAAACAAGCTATGGAATACAAAGTAGAAATTAATTCATTAGAAAACTTTAAAGCCTGGTCAGGTGGATTAGAAACTCTAAACACTGTCCGTGAACGTGGTGGAGTTGATACTTTAACGGTCATCTGTGAAGATATCTTTTGTGGCAACATCCCTACAGAAGGACAAATCAATGACTGGCTCTGGTTTGATTCTGATTTTATCTACCAAGCTCTGGGCTATGATGATCTTCTAGAGGCTTCTTAAGATGCTTAAGAAGATCTATAAGACGGACTTCTTCCTTTTACCCGAACAAGAATTCTGGCATATGTACATTCTCTTACGAAAAGGCAAGGACTTCTACTATGAATGTGCTGGAAGATCTACCGAGAAGCTACCGGATGCGAAAGGTTTTTATGACTATGAACATGCCTGTTTTACGCTAGACGGGGAAATTCTTAGTCTAAACAAAAGAATGCGTCCCTCACTTATCGCTTTTATCCAACAAACCATTAAAAGCAATCAAGAAACATTTAGAAAGGAAATTGAAATGGCAACGAAAACAACATTTGAAAAGAAGGTCTCTCAAATCACCAATGAACTGGGAGAATTACTTAAAAAGAAAGATCATAGAGAAGCTTGGACCAAGGCTGGCGAATTAAATAGTCTCCTTAAAAAAGAAGAAGCCAAGGATCTAAAACCTGACTTGATCGAACAACTCCAAACTGAGCTACGAGGCTACTATTACATTAATGGCGAGATCGAAAAAGCCAATAAGCGCCTCTATGCAAAAGGCTCAAAGCTCATTGAACTAGCTGCTCTCTAAAAGGAGGATCTATGGATAAAGCTAAACACTACTTACTAAAAGCAAGAGACTACCTCTCGAAATTTAAAAAGATGGAAAAGAAAGGAGGTCCACCTAAACTGAAAATCACCAACAAGAAAACAGTCAATCTGGCCGTTATTGGAGGAATTTCTTTCCTCCTTTTTGTTGGTCTATCGGGGGCTATTCGTGCTATCACACTATCAAATAAAGTAGGAGCACTACAAGCTCAAGTAGAGGCTACTAAAAAACAAAAAGCACAGTCCGTGGAATCTAGTAGAAAATATGACTACAAACTCCAGTATTACCTGAATGATTATGTCTATGCTTACTTCACCCTTCCACAAGAAGGAGATAAACAACAAGCTCAAGTGGACTACTTAAATAGCTTTTATAACTTTATACCGGATGTGAAATCTCAAGGCCAAGTCAGAAATCCAAGTGAGTTACTATCCGCTCAACTAATCACTGTAGAAAACAATGTGGCAACTTACCGGATCAAGTACAAGGAATGGATACGCCATGACAAGGAAACACAAGAAACAGAAATTGTGACAGGTTTCAATATCCCTTATGCTCAAAAAGGAAACAGCTACTATATCTCTGGCCTTCCTTGGTTCACTACCCTAGAAAGCTCACAAGCTGGATCCTTCAAGGAAGAAGACAAACTCACTCTTGCCACTACAGATCGTCTTTCTGATTTAGTACACAAGAAAGTAGATAAGTTTCTGACTGTCTTTTTCACAAACTACACCACCAATCAAGATAATCTCAACTTGATTTCAAAAGATGTGGACGTTGTCGCAAACACCACCTTTAAAAGTATCGACTACACCTATCTCAAAAAGAATAAAAAGGGGCTAACAGCCTATGTTCAAGCAACCTTTGAAGTGGGAGGAACTACTCACTCTGAAAACTTTACCTTTACCCTTATCGAAAAAGAAAAAACCTACTATGTCTCTAAACTAGAGCACACTATTCCCTTAAACTACGCAAATAATCAAGAATAGGAGAATTTATATGAATACAGACAACCTACGAAGTTTCCTTCAAGGAGACGGAATTTGGATTCTAACAGCTATTGCGGTCCTTTTAGCCATCAAGGCTTGGCGCAACAGCTCCTGGCTCCAACTCTTTTCGGTCGTTGGCTTTTATGCCGTGATTGTCTCCATCGCAAAAGGACAGGATATCCTCAAAGCATTTGGATGGTTCCTACGCCTCTTTGGAATTGAAACAGGACTTTAATCATGAAAGAAGAAAAACTATATGATTACAGTAAGGGGCTAAATGCTCCTTATTGGATCCAAGAAATTAAGACGAAAAAGGGCACACGAATTTGGTACTTTGCGACACCCATGCAGTTGTCCTTTTTTATTGTCTTCATCCTCGTCTTTGTGGGGATGTTACTGTTTGGAGGAGTTATTCTAGTTCCATTAGCTAAAATGACTCACTCCATTTCTCTCTTGCTCTATTGGTACCTACCCTATAAGTTAGCTAAGTTCTACACTGAGTATGAACCTCACGGAAAGAAGATGCATCTCTTTCTCTCTGACTACTTGATGTATCTCTGGGACTTCAAACTTAATCAAAAAGCTATCTACCAGGAGGACCGAATAGAACCAATTGATGAAATTGTCTTTGAAAAAACAAACCTATAGAAAAGGAGGTCCTATGAGTATTACCTTAACCTACCCGATTCGAGAAACACATGACAACCTAGCTCTGAAAAAGGATCATTCCGTTGTCGCTTTCTATCGAATCCCCAATACTCCCATCACCATTACGGATGATGAGAAAAAATGGAAACATAAAATTACTGTTGCGCAAATGATGAAAAAGCTCCAGAAGAATCAACACTTTGAAATTTCATTGATTCCAAAAGATTATCTCCTAGAAGAAAAAATGCGGGACTTTTCCGATGCTCTAGCAGATGACAGCCGTGAACTGGGAGAAGAATTGCTTCTTTACAGTGTTGAGCGTCTGACAGACGAGATGGAGATCCCTTATCAGTTTGACTGGGTGATTGGAGTTACCCTTCGAAAACAGAATCACGGGGCAACCATTAAAGACTTGGCCTATGAAAGCTTTACAGACTTTTCAGAAAAAATCGCAAAAGGGCTTGGCTATGAGTTAGAACTGAGTCCAACTTGGTATCAAGAATATCAAAGTGACGAATTAACTATCTTTCAAGCCCTTTCTGTTCTCCGAGCACAGCGCCTCACCAATGAAGAACTTTTCTACTACCAGCGGATGCAATACCTCCGCTATATCCCTCACTACAAGAAAGAAGTGATCGCCAATCGTGCTTCATTCAATATTACAGATACCTTGATTAAAGTCCTAAAAGGAGGCTTCCTTAAGCTAGAAAGCCCTTATGGATCCTCCTTTGTGACTATTCTTCCAGTTGGAAAGTTTCCCGTTCAGTTCAATGGTTTTCACTTAGGAGAATTCATTCAGCGCTTGAATTTTCCAGTTGAGTTACGAATCAAATCTGAATTCATTGATACTAGTAAAATCAAAGGAAAGATGGGACGCTCCAACACTCGTTATCGAAACATTATGGAAGAAGCTGAGAATACCGACACCGTCCAACAAGATGAGATCATTATGGGGTCTATCTCTCTAAAAGATCTGATGCGGAAAGTCGGAAACAAAGAAGATATTATTGAATATGGAGCCTACTTGATTGTCTCAGCTTCAAGTGTTCACCAGCTCCGCCAAAGACGACAAGTGGTCCTTAACTATTTTGATGATATGGGAGTTGAGATTAGTGAAGCCTCACAAGACGGCCCCTATCTCTTTCAAGCTCTCCTATACGGGGAACCTCTTCAAAAGAAAACTCGTACCTGGACTCACATGGTAACACCTCGAGGCTTTGCGGAACTCATGCCCTTTACCAATACCACTTCTGGAAATAGAATTGGTTGGTATATCGGCCGGGTTGATAACTGGACGGGACGCTGGGACTCCATCTCAAAAGCCATCGAATCGTCAAAAAATATCGTCCTCTACAATGCGACAGTGGGAAACAAAGAAGATATTGCAGGAAAAATCACCAAGAATCCTCATATCATTATCACTGGGGCAACAGGTCAGGGGAAATCCTTTCTCGCTCAGATTATCTTTCTAAGTGTCGCTCTTCAAAATGTCAAAACCCTCTACATTGACCCGAAACGTGAACTCAGAAATCACTATCAAAAAGTGATTAGTTCTCCAGAATTTGCAAGACTTTACCCTGAACGCAAGAAACAGATTGAGAACTTTAATTTTGTGACGCTGGATAGCTCACTACCACCAAACCATGGAGTGTTGGATCCTATTGTGGTTCTTGATAAGGAACAAGCTGTAGAGGTCGCAAAGAATATGCTCGAGTTTCTTCTTCAAGCTGTAGATGATGTATCGATGGACCAAAAGACAGCTATTACAGAAGCCATCAATACCATTGTCGAACGTCGAGTAGCTGGTGAGTTAGTCGGCTTTAAACATGTTCTAAAAGTTTTAAGAGAAGCTGCTTCATCAGACATAGCCTCAGTCGGACGTTACTTAACATCCATTGTCAATAATTCAATTTTAGAGTTAGCTTTCTCAGACGGAATTACAAAAGGTCTCAATTATGAGTCTCGTGTGACTGTTTTAGAGGTTAATAATCTAAAACTTCCAAAGGATGATTCTACTAAGATCTCAGACCATGAACGAAATTCTATCGCCCTCATGTTTGCGCTCGGTGCCTTTTGTACTCACTTTGGAGAACGCAACGAACATGAAGATACGATTGAATTCTTTGACGAAGCCTGGATCCTTATGAAGTCCGCAGAAGGAAAAGCGGTTATCAAAAATATGCGCCGGATTGGACGCTCTAAAAATAATACCCTGGCTCTTATTACTCAGTCTGTGCATGATGCGGAAAATGATGATGATACAACAGGTTTTGGGACTATCTTTGCCTTTTATGAAAAGTCTGAACGAGAAGATATATTGAAACACGTCAACCTTGAAGTGACTGAAAACAACCTAGAATGGATTGATAATATGATCTCTGGTCAGTGCCTTTATTCTGATGTCTACGGCAATCTCAATATGATTTCTGTTCACAACATCTTTGAAGATATTGATATGCTTCTAAAACCAATGAAAGCCACAGTATCGTCAAGTCTTGAAAATAAATATGCTAGTTAAGGAGGTGAATCCATGCAAGAAGCTTTTGAGAAATTAAGAGGAGTCGATATCTTCTCTCTCAAGTCCTATATGGAGCCGACTAGCTTTGGGTCTTTCAATGGGGCTTGGGTCTTGATTAACGAACTCTTCGTCAACTTCTTCTTTTTCATTCTCAATGCGGTAGTTGGTTTCTTCTCTCTCTTAATTCGTGTATTAGAAAGTGTTGATTTATACTCTGCTTATAAGAACTACGTCTATAAAGGAGCTAGTAAAATCTGGAATGGTTTCACCGGTTCCACACATGGTGGAATGACAAGTGGTTCCTTGATTTCTATTTTGTTATTAGGATTGGCCTTTTATCTCTTCTACCAGTATTTCTTCTCCAAAGGAAGTTTCACAAGAACTATGATCCATGTATGTATGGTGATACTTCTTGGCTTTAGTTACTTTGGGACCATTGCTGGAACATCTGGAGGTCTCTATTTACTAGATACCATCAACTCCCTTTCCAAAGATGTCTCTTCAAAGATCTCAAACATCGAGATTAACTATGGAAAAGAGAAGTCCCTAAAAGTTGGGGAAACAATGGCAGATAACTATATAGCAGAAACATCTTATAAGGCCTATGTCTTTGTCAATACGGGTCAGGAAAATGGGAAATACAAGAATAGTCAAAACGGAAAAGAGGAGAATTTTGACGATAGTCAAGTTCTTGGAACAGGAGATAAGAATGGAAATTTCAAACCTGTAAAAGCCAAAACTCGCATAGACTATTTAGACAAAATGGGAGATGGTGCTAATGAAGATTCAGAAGAAAACCGTTGGGTATCGGCTATGCCAGACTTCATCTTCATCCGCATGTTCTATGTCATCTTTAAAATTGTAGAGGCCTTTGTCTTAGCGATTCCAGTTATCTTAATTCAGCTCTTAAATGTCCTAGCTCAACTCTTAGTTCTCATGATGATTCTGCTCTTTCCGATTGTCCTTCTCGTATCTTTTATCCCTCGAATGCAAGATCTGATTTTCGGAGTTTTAAAAGTCATGTTTGGAGGTCTAGCATTTCCAGCCATTACAAGTCTTTTAACTCTTCTCATCTTTTACATCGAAAAGCTCTTAGAAAATTTAGTTACCAGTGGCTTTGACACAGTTTTAAAAACATTGCCTTCACTTATTCTCTTCGGACTTGTCTTTAAACTCCTAGTATCAGTTGTTTCAAAGGGTACCATTTACATTCTCATGTGGAAGTACAAGGCTGAATTGATTCAATTCATTTTAGGGTCCAAAGCCCGCATGATGGCAAATGACCTTGGAAATCGTATGGAGCACGGAATGACTCGAACAAAAGAGATTGCCTCTCAAGTTCCAACTCGCAGTCTTTCAAGCGCTCAACACTTAGGAAATTTCGCATTAGCTGGAGCAGGAATCGGAGCAGGAATGGTTATGCATTCTAAAGATCACTTCCAACAAGTTGGCTCTTTCTTTACTCAGAAAGACACGATGCCGGAAGAAGATTTCGAACCAGATATTCCAACTGAAACACATCTTAAACAAGAGAGCACAGTGGCTCCTGAAATTAAAACAGAGAATGAGAGTGAGAGCACGCCTACTTCAAAAAAATCAAATCTACAAGAAAGAAAGCCAGAACAGCCTAGCGGAAAAGTGGAAATACCTATTCAAGCTGAGCGACCTTCTACTACAGAAGATGAATTCCATACACTAAAAGAAGAATGGATTTCCCCATTTAAACAACACCGAATCAATTCACTGGAACGTGAACTAGATAAATACAAAGATCCGAAAGCGATGTATAAAGCTCAAGGATCCAATGCCTTTACTCGTGCCTATCGAAAGACTATGACACGAGATGATAAATTACGAACAAATATTGAACGAAGAAACAAACTAACAGAACGACTCAATCAATTGAGAGGAGAATACAATGAATATTAGAATTCACTCAAGAACATCTTTTCCAAGGATTCTTGAAGAGACTCTTTTTCAAGCTTACCAAGAAGGGAAACGCTCAGTCGATTTCCTTCTTTTGTTTCCTGTTAAAGAAAGTGAGAAAGACTCTATACTGGATCAAGTCAAAGCTCATTCTGTCGTACTAGATGCCAAGTGGCGCTTTGGGACAGTGCTATTCACAGCTTATATCAAACACTAACTAGAAAGGAGGTCTTATGAAGAAATTAAAATGGTTTTTACTGGTTGGATTAATCCCCATCATTCTCCCCTTTCTTCTCATTATCATTCTTGCGGTTGCCACAGCAGGAAGTCCGACTGGAGGATCTGGGGTAGATGGAGCTACTTATGCGGAACACTGGTCCTCTGGAGATCCTTATACGCATAATCTATTAGTTCATCGATATGGCATTACAGCAGCTCAACTAGACGGCTTTTTAGACACTTTAGGGATCTCCTATGATAAGAATCGGATTAACGGGAAAAAACTCCTAGAATGGGAGGCTAAATCTAATCTAGATGTCCGAGGTATTGTGGCAATTGCCCTAAATGAAAGCTCACTCGGAACTGCTGGAGTCGCAAGAAACCCTGGAGCCAACATGTTTGGTTATGGAGCATTTGATTCTAATCCTGAGAATGCCAACAATTTCAATGATGAGGTTGCCGTAGTTGCCCTAACCCAACAGACAATTATTGGAAATAAGAATGAAACCTTCAAAATTCAAGATGATAAGGCTCAAAAATATGCGAATGGTTCTTTGAATCAGACAGTCGATGGAGGAGTTTATTTTACAGATACTACAGGCTCTGGCAAGCGTCGAGCTGAAACGATGAGAAAGCTAGATCAGTATATCGATGAACATGGTGGAACACCGAAAGCACCAATCCAATTAACTGGAAAAACTCGAGATGGAGGTGGAGTTACTTCAAATGATATTCCGGTAGGATATAGTCTTACAAAAGCTATCGATACAAATGGATATATCACTAGCACCTATCCATGGGGTGAATGTACTTGGTATGTCTTTAACCGTGGAAAACAAGTCGGAGTTAACTTCGATCCATTCATGGGAAATGGTGGCCAATGGATGAATAAGTCAGGCTTTACTACAACCCATACACCAACTGAACACTCTGCTCTATCATTTAGTCCTGGACAAGCTGGAGCTAATCCAATATACGGGCATATTGCCTTTGTGGAGCAAGTTAAATCGGATGGCTCAATTCTTGTCTCAGAATGTAATGTGAAGGGACTTGGAGTGATTAGTTACCGTACATTTGACGCTCAGACAGCAAAACAATTTACCTATGTAATAGGAAATTAATAATATGATATAATGGCAATAAAAAAAGAGCGTGGTACGATATGGACTATATAACAAATGCTATTGAAAATTATATTGATAATAAAGACCCATATGCTTTACAAATTGATGGAGAGTGGGGAAGTGGCAAAACTTTCTTTATTAATGAATTTTCAAAGACAACCCAAAAGGCTAAAGTTATTTATTTCTCTATCTATGGATATGATGATTTTCAAAACTTAAAAACTGAGTTATTATCACAAATAGCTACAGAACTTGACCAGTCATCTATTATTAAAAAAGGAAATAAGATACTTTCTACATTTAAACTTTTTAATATTAATAGTAATTTCGTATTGAATTCAATTGTGTTGTCAGATATCGCTTTAAAGAAAGCAATACAACATATTTTAGAAAAGAATAATGAAACTATAGTAGTAGTTATTGATGATTTAGAACGACTGAGTGAAAAAATTGAACTTCAAGATTTTTTGGGTTTCATAATAAATGATATTATTAAGAAATTTAAGTTTAAAGTTTTAATCATTTCTAATGAAGCAAAAATGAAAAGTCACAACAATGAATTCTTAAAGATTAAAGAAAAAATCATTAGTAAAACGGTTGAATTTTCCCGTGACGAAGTCATACTAAAAGAGATTTTACAAGAGATTATAAAAAGTGATTTTCTCAACGAAAATCTAAATTGGATTATTGATATTTTTTCTATTTTTGATAATCTTTGTAAGATTAATCTTAGAACAGTTTTTAGTATCATCGATAACTTTGAATTTGTCGAACAGAAATTCAAGGAGCATCCGTCTGATTTAGATGAACGTTATTGCAATGAATTTCTAAAGTCGGTATTTTTAAATATCTATGTTCTTACAACTGAACTGAAGTCAGGGAATATAAAAAATGAACAGATTCATATTTTAAAAAAACATGACTTTGACCGATTTTTTTATATTAATGGGAAGCTCGATATTGAAAATTGTTGGCACTACCTAATAAATAAATATCATGGAAAAAGCAAATTATTCGATGACTATATAATTTATTCTAACTCCATTATGTCCTATGTGATTAGTGGAATTTGGTATGACGATAATTACAGGAATAAATGGTATGAATGCTTTTATCCAGATGGAAATATTGAAGATTATGAGAAATTGAGTAATTTTTACAATTATTCTGAAAGTGAACTTGTAAAGATTCAAGAAAGGTTATTGAGAGAGTGTTATGAATCAGATATAACATATAACAAAGTAATAAATATATATCGCAGACTTTCATACTTTGAAACAATTAATTTATTATTGATTGAAAAAAGTAAACTTGATGATTTAATTGTAAGGATAACTGAGTTATTATCAGATAATGATTTATCTATTCAGGAGATAAGTAGTTTAGAAAATAGCTTTATTTTTGATCCCCCATCAAACACAGGTTTTAAAAAACTAAAAGAAGTTGTTAAAGAAAAAATTGCCTTTACTTACTCTGTTAGAACTTTAGATTTGATTGAAGCTATTTTTAATGAAGATTATAAAAAAGAAAAATCTATAATTGATCACACTAATTCTGAAGAAATAAGAGTATTCCAAAGCATTATATCTAATAATTTAATTTCTACTAAGATTACATCCAAAAATAATAAAGCATATAGTTTAGCAACTTTTATAGATCGAGAATACTTAAGGGTAAGTAATTCAAAAGATTATCATCAAGATGAGATACAGGATGTTAAACAAATGATAGTTGAGATTAATGAATTATTTATGCCTGACAAACTAGACAAAGTAGATAGATTCAAAATAAATTATTTACTTAATAAATTAGACAAATTGTTAAAACACTGGGAAAAATGAATAATTTAAACTTAGTCAAGGAATAATTTCCTTGGCTTTTTTATTAAGACATGTGAAGGTATTGCTAATGAAATAATTTACCTACGTAATAGAACACTAGAAAGGAGAATTCACAATGATAAATAACACGATATCACAGAAAGACTTGATTGAAATGGGGTATAAGCAATATACAGCTATGCAGATTATCCACCAAGCAAGGAAATTGATGGTTAAAAAAGGTTATAGTTTTTACGATCGAAAACGTTTGATGGTTGTGCCTAAAAGTGCAGTCTCAGAAGTATTGGGAGTGGAGTTGTAGTATGGCAAGTATTAGATATTTAAAACGAGGTAAAAAGAATCTTTGGACCTATACTATAAGGGATGAAACAAGTAAGACAATTGCTTATAAAAGTGGTTTTGAAACAAAGAAAAAAGCTCAAATAGAAGCAGAAAAATTGTTAAGAAAGTTGAATCGTGGATACAGTCTTGATGGGAAAATGACACTTTATCAGCTATATCAAGAGTGGCTAAATTTAAAAATACTACCTAGTAAACGCAGTCAAACGACAAAAAAGAAGTACATTTTAAGAAAAGAAGTCATTAGAAAATTATTTGGAGAGACTCCTGTTTCGCAAATAAAACCTAGTAAATATCAACGTATCATGAATGATTATGGTAAAACTGTAACACGAAATACATTAAGTAGGCTTCACACGAGTATTCAAGAATGTATTAAAACGGCACAAGCAGATAAAGTTTTCCTAGAAGATTTTACTTATTTTGCGGAATTATTTTCATCAAAAGAGTCTCAGGCTATAGAGGATAAGTATATTCATAGCGAGAAAGATTTTAACACTATCATTAACTATTTTAAGCAAAAAATGGATTATAGAAGATCAGTTGTTCCTTTTGTAATTTATATGCTTTTTAAAACAGGTATGAGGTTTGGAGAATTAATCGCTTTAACCTGGGAAGATGTGGAGTTTGATGAAAAAGTAATTAAAACATACAGACGATACAATACGACGATTTGTCAATTTGTTCCACCCAAAAATAAAACATCTATTCGGAGTATTCCGATAGGTGAAGAAGAGCTTGAAGTATTGAGATTGTTGCAGAAGGAACAAGAAGCAGTGAATACAGATCTTGGAATTATCAATAATGAAAACTTTGTTTTTCAACATTATGGCTATGTTCAAGAAATTCCTAATATTGCAACAGTTAATAAAGCATTAAAGAAGACTTTGACTGAATTAGAGATTACACCAATTATTACTACAAAAGGCACAAGGCATACTTATGGTAGTTATTTGTGGCATAATCAAATTGATTTGGGAGTAATAGCTAAAATCCTGGGACATAAAGATATTTCAATGTTAGTAGAAGTATATGGTCATACACTACAAGAGAAGATAAATGAAGAATTTAATAACGTTAGAAAACTTTTATAATTATTTGGTACAAAATTTGGTACAAAAAACAAAATGACAAGCAAAAAAGCCTGATATATCAGGCTTCCTGTTGAATTATTGGATGCCCCCTGCATGGATTTGGAAAGGATTTTCATATTGAGAGTAATTAAAAATATTGAAATATAAGTGATTTTAGGGAAGTACTTTTAGGTATTTCCAATGTCATGATTTAAAAATGGGGCAAAAACGAATGACTCTCATTTGGTTTGAAAACCTATAATATCTAATGATTATGCTATACTAGAAATATAGTGTTGTTATCAATAAATATCAGTGCGAGACTAATCGGAGGATAAAATGGAAAAACAAATTAATGAAAAAATTATCGAAATGGATAGGGAATATCCCTTTTTATTTTGCTTTAAATCAGATTTTTGGATGGAATAGTAGATGATAAGACAAAATATCTTTGAAGATACAAAAAGACAAACGCCAAAAATGACGTTTGTCTACGTTCTGAGGTAGCCTTT
>OGXE01000710.1_pt1 | contig 30892 bp, 29 predicted proteins | sample 1576181 | NCBI WGS metagenome assembly OGXE01 (sample SAMEA3541478, study PRJEB24748) | human gut metagenome | biome: human gut; feature: human-associated habitat; material: faeces | place: China | collected 2012 | reverse complement strand
GATTGGCAGTCCATTATTAAGTTTTTTATTATGTTCCCTTTGTACACCGTTGCAACCCTTGCAATAAATTTTGCCCATAATTACCCTCCAGCTTTATTCAAAAATTCATATGCTGTTCCACGTAGCTGCGAGCTGCGTCAGTCCGCAAAACGAGCATACGGGGACGGCCTTCAACAGAAGCTCTCTTGGTGAACACGATCCGTCCTTTGTCAGACGAGTTTTCCTGAGAAACTTCGATCAGGTTATTTGCGTGCAGCAATTTGCGAATGGCGCTCTCCTGCAGGTGAAACTGTAGGCCTTTTGCCCTCAGATGCTGACAGATCAGCTCATGCAGCGGCGCATGGAGCAGCCAAGAGAGTCTTCCCTGTTTGAAGCCAATATAGGTAGACGGAGTGTAAGCAGCTGCATTCGTAGCAAGAACAATCTTACCGGCGTCGATAAGATTGAAAAATTCGCCAAGATAAACCGCGAGAGGATCTTCTTCGCGGGAAAAGGACTCACTCACACGGAGAGCCTGAGCCAAAGCGGAGCGCCACATTTCCAGCATCGCATCTGCATCCGGAATCGTCATTGCACCACTATTGACGGCGTATCTTGATAAAATCTTGGCAGTGACGATCAGCGCGGCGCCGGTGTCCGCAAGGCGGCGTTCGTGCAGCACCTGGGCGAAATACTGGCGTTCGTTCAGGCATTCAGCAGCGATGAACGTAACGAGCTCATTGCCATGCGCTGCACAGTAGCTCAGGAAGAAAGAGAGATGCGTAGAAATTACCTCCGGGTGGAGCTGAAACGCCTCCAGAAGGCGTCCATCGATATCGCCCTTTTCGATCGTAAGGATGAGGCAACGCAGGTAACTGGAATGACTGCCGCCGGTCAGCTCACCGGTGACGAAGGCACATCCGCTGGGAGGATACTCTGCAGCGCGGGAGAGATTCGCCTTGCAACGAGACTTCGAGACGCCGTCTCCGACAAAGCGAATTACGGACTCCAACTTTGTAACTTTCTCTTTACTTGCGGCGGTTGTCACACTAGGACAGTAGTCATCGATGACCAAAACGCTTCCGTTGGCACGACCAAGCTTCTGCTCAAGGGCCGTCACTGTATCATTGAAGGTTGCCGGCGGCGTGAGAGGGTCCTCTGCGTAAATCCTGAAAAGTGCCAGTGCCAGCGAGGTCTTCAGCGAGCCAGTCGTACCAGCCAAGAACGTAACAAACCTCGGCTGATATCCCGCAGCCTGAAAAAGCGGAAAAAGCGGTCCCAAGTGCATTAGGAGCAGAATCGGAAGCATCAATTCCAAGCGCGGCGACAACTTCAGAACTTCCAGTACCCGGAAGAATGCCCGCGGTGCGGACAACTGCGGATTCAGCATGAGATGCTTCCCCGTTTCCCAGAGCACATTCGCAGCAGCCTTGTGTGCGTTGTCACTGCTGAAAACCCATCCTTTCGGAAGCTGGATCAGGCCAGCAGAGCGAATGACAATGACCTCGGGGCAATGGTCGAGCCGATCACGAATGAAGGCGGCAACGTGCGCGGCACCGTTTTTGGCATCCGGAGCGATGTGACACGAGGGCAGCCGGGCCTGGATAATCCTCACCGCGTTGTCAATCTCTGTCGAGTTGAGCACGATCTCCGAGGATGCGGAAAATCCACGCGTCACACGGAGCAAGAGTTCAAGATGCGGCTCCCGGCCGTTTTCAAATACAAGGCGGCGCTGGAGCACTTCGATACGGAAGTTCGTGAGGCGAATAGGGCCCTTTCCCGTCTGGAGAATCAGGCCGGACGGCATGGGTCTGATACTTCCTCCCCAGGTGTCGAGCTCGTCGCAAATAGGACTGGCTGCTGAGAAAACAGTGCCCGAGTACGGCTGCAAGGACGAGCCTTCTGCAGGAGCAAGCTCATTTTTGGCGCGGAGCAACAGAATCTGTTCGATCATCGGCAAGTTGTAGCGCGGATTATCGTAGCAGATGGCATCAAAATTGAAGCCGGTAAAGGTTTCTTTAGGCCGAACGTGCCCGAGTTCGTAAGTGAAGTTCGGCGGAAGTTTTCCGCCGGCGCAGTCCTCGGCGAAAATCATCGGATCAAACGTCCCGTCAGGTCGAGGATGTTGGCACGGATAGAACCGCGTGCGCGGTGCCTCATTGAAAAATTCCATGGGATCGATCAGCCCCTCAAGGGTGTGAGCCGAAAAGGCTCTGTATAGGTCTTGCATCGGATCGTGATTTTGAATAGGCATTTTTATCACTCCTTTCTGATCCGGATTGTACCACGTCTCGCTGACTTGTTCCATCTATGTCCTGTTAGTTTACAATGGGACAAGTTGCATGGTGCGCAAAAAAAGATTTCAGGAGTTATCTCCTGAAATCTTTTTTTCTGATACGCCTTTTTCAGGTTGGGACAGTACATATGTCAAAGCGGAATGCTGGTCCATGATTTCTTTGACGCATTCGCGGACAAGGTATGCTGCAACGATCTGAGCGTTTGCACGGAGTAATACCGCTGCAGTAAAAAGCGCTGCCATAAAAGATTGTTGATTTTGAAGCACATAAAGATGATCAGCTAGCTGATTCTTGTTAAGGGCTGCATCTGCAAATATGGGTAGGACAAATTCGCAATAGTGTTTGATGAACTGCTTCGGAGGAGCGGTAGTCAGATTTTTCATGAGAGGCAAATTAGGATATTGCTTCGAAGCTTTTTCTATCTCCTGTTCAATGTACTGATATAATTCGCGTAGGACTCTCAGTGTGGCATCAGCATTCTCGTCTGGCGCGAGCTTCAACAAGGTGTCCAGATGAAAAGCTTTAACAAAAACGATCATTTTCAAAAGGCGAAAGGGTTCATTGAGGGCCACCCAAATCTGATCATGTGCCCGCTTTGTGCTTTCTGTGATAAAGGCACTATCGGAATAAGTCGGAATATAACTGGAATAGGTGTAGGGGATCGAGTCGATGTTATCAACATCTTGAAAAATGGCACGGACGCATTGAGAGAGTTCATCTTCCACTTTTTTTCGCAGGTCGGATGCATCCTCCTTTTGGAGATAATTGCGGATATCGAGATAGGAATCTTTAAATTTCAGAATGTCCTTAAATGACTCCGAGTACTGTTCCCAAAGGTAGTTATTATACGTTGCTTTCAGTGAACCGAGAGTTTCCTCACTTGCTGCTGATGCGGCTCTATCAAGGCATTCTTTAAGATCTTTAGAATGCTGATTGCTTTCAAAATAAAAGACTTTATTATAATGAGCGCGATCGCCGCTATAAGATGGGCGAATAGACTCTAAATTATCATATACATTCTGAACTGCAGACAAATCGATATCTGGCGGAGAAAAGGAAAAATCAATTTTGGGCAATAAATCAATGAGCAATTTGTCCAGAACCGGAATAGCAGACCTCATGTTTTCAGACGCAGTTGAAGCAGGCTGCAGCAGTGTTGCGTACCATATAAGGTTCAGACGAGCTTCTATTTGAGGGCGGTATTTCTGCATCAGTCTGTTTTTGATAGCATCAGTTTTTAAAAGCGCTGCCGTCCGGACATCTTTCAGAAAATCTTCTTCTGGCGCGGAAAATATGTCATCCGCCAAAATGTCAAATGTCTTTTCAATAAGGGCATCACCCCGCAGGCGCTTTTTTGTTGACCTGGCCCGTGCAACAGCTTTGACAAAAGATTCTACTTCCCAATCTATTGTAGCCGCGTGGGTATCGTTTCGACGATCTGAATTTTCGGGATCAACGTGCTGGCAGAACAGATGCTGATATATTGGGTGTTCGGTACCGACCTTGAGATTGGAATTTCTATCTTCCGATACGGAAAGGTCACGCACAGCACATTGAATCATTTTTCGAGAAAAGCCCTGAGTCTGTGCGTCTGGATATTCAGAGCACAGTTCCTTTTGGATCATATTCAGGCTCTTATCCAAGGGCAGTTCATGAATGTTTCCTGCGTGATAAGTGAATTTCTCTGCCTCGGCCATCATTGAGTCTCCTATTCTACGTTCAATTTGTCCACTATGTCCACCCAATATGGTATAGAAAAAAGCTTATGATTAAAGTGTTTTCTCTATATCGAAAAAAGGTGGACATAGTGGACGAGATATTGTTAGTATAGCGCAGTGCGTTCGTTTAGGCAACATAGGCCTTTAAATGAAGTAGGGCTGAAATCAAGTCTTACAACGCCGTGAACATCCTGATAAAGCTTGGGGACCCGTAGGGGAGGAACGTTTTCCTCCCCTTGCGGAGAAGTCTCACAAAAGAGAAAGGAATGATCACTACTATGGCTTATATCAAATTCGCTGAACGTGCTTCATCATATAAATATAAAGATGAAACTACATATAAAGACTTACTACGCTATTGCAGCAATCCGGAAAAGTCGGTTGCTGCAGGAACCTTCCATCTGAAATCCTTGGCAACTGCGGCAGCAGAAATGCAGTATACTGCACAGCAGTTCCACAAGGACTATGGAACTCGCATTCAGCACATTATTATCGCATTCGCCAAGAAGGAGACTCCCACTCTGTCGATGGTACAGTTCATTGCAGATGCATGCGGTCGTTTCTTTGCAGACCGCTATCAGGTTGTTTATTGTATTCATTGGGAGCCGAATCCCCACATCCACATGATCGTCAACAGGGTTTCTTTCGTGGATGGAAAGAAGTATCTGGATCGTTTTGCCGACAGGCAGGCGTTTTGGCAGCATGTTCGTTATGTCCTGAACGGGTATGGCATCTTCCTCTATAAGTAGACAATCAACGGACACGAACAGGGGGACGGTCACGATTCCTTACAATATGCAGTTGGTATTCAATGCTTACCTTGCGGAACGCAACTTTCATTTGTTTACTATGGCCTGCGCAGAATATTCGCATCAGATGCGCTTGAACACAAAGACTTACTTTGAACAATGGACGTCTTATTTTTTAACACCACTTCGTTTAAGGGCACCTTTGCTTCACCCAAGTTTTTTAAAATTCCTGTTTGATTGTCCTGTTGCGATAGAACGCCGCTCAATACTTGAGCGCTATTTGGAACGATGGAATCAAATGGTCCTCCCTATTTTAGAAGAGCATTTTCTGCAATATGCCAGAGAATGCTATGACGATATCGAAGATTTATTTGCCGCAATTGAAGACAGCTTTTCAAAAGAATCTGAAAACAAGAGCCGCTATGAGAGACTGACAAAGGTACGCCTCCTTCGCTTGTCCGATGAAGAAAGTGTGGAAAAAATGTTTTCCCATCAAGATGAGACTCATGAATTCCATAAGAATATTGTCCAAAATACTCTCCTGATTTCGAGCGGATTTGCATTTCGTACAAATTGGACGTCAAACCTCTGGAGTAATTGGAAGCTGATAGACGATTCTCCGCTTGCTTTTTGATGTTCCAGAGTTCTGCTGTTCCAGCAGTTTTGTGAACCATAATTATAATAATCTCCCTCTATTTATAGCTAATAAATCTAATATAAATAGAAGTAGATATATCAGGAACATTGGAACAGAGAGATAACCGGAAAGAATGGATTTCATCGTGAGGGGTGAGGTTGAGCGCCGCAGCGCGAAGGAGAGGGGACAGGGTTCTGAGCCACCCGCAGCGGTGGCGATGATCCCCCAGATGTCCCCATCTCCTTATCCCCCTCAATGAGAAACGCTTTGAATAGAACATTTTAATCACGACGAGAGTGTTGGGCAACGGCGTGAATATTTCAGATGACAGTGTTCGACACATTGTGATTCCCTTCAGTGATCACGTTCTATTCTTATAGATGCTTGGGCGGCGAAGAACGAAGGGCTATGACAGGATAAACCTGTATGCGGAGGTGCCTACCATCCAAAAGGACAATAAGTCGACAGCGAATGTTTCCGAAAAAATTACCGCTATTAAACGTGCAGAGGAAGCACACGATGAGATTAAAACGCTGCAAAGAATGTGGAATGAAGGGAGACAGGAGATCAACAGCTTTACCTGCTTGGACTGCCCTACGAACTCAAAAAGGAAAAGAACTGCTGGATCGTCTGCAAAAGTGAAAAGAGGCTTTTTCGATTGACGCTTGCGGTGTTTGGAGAGTGAGCAGCAATCCGCAGCAGCCGCTTCCAAGTGCTGCCAGTAGGGATTCGCTGGCAACGGTTGGAAAGCCTTGCGGCGCAAGGGCTGCGCGGCAGTCCGCGATCAGGAAAACGCGTTTTCTGGAAAGCCGCTGTTGTCGCAAACAAGCACTGCCGTATCCGCAAAACGCTTGACATTTTTTCCCATATCGCTGCGTAGGCCGTCTGCATTGTAATCCGCACTTTTCTTTTTTCTTTTTGTATGATAATATTTTCGTGGTAAAGCAGGCTTTTCCTGGCGGATGCTGATGCAGCGCAGCCAACATTCCTTTTCCGCAGCTATATTCTAACAGCAGAGGGAAAATCAAATGGATGCATATTTTCAAGAAATTTCAAAGTGGTTGAATGTAGATAAAAACACCATAGAGGGCATCATGCTGATCAATAAAGACGGCGTGATCGAATACTACAAGAACTATGAATCCGTCCGCAAGACGCCCGAAAATTTTGAAAAAGAAGTCATTGGCCGACATCTCCTTGAGGTGTATCCCGAGCTTACCGACGAGACGAGCACGGTCATGCGTACCCTGCGCACCGGCAAGGTCACTGTCGGCTCGCGACAGCGCCTCTTCATCGGCGGAACGCTGATCGACTTTGCGAGCACGACTTATCCTATTCTGGATGAGCAGGGGCATGTGCAGGGTGCCGTTGAGGTGGTTCGCTCTGTCGGGGATATTCCTGCCGGCGAGCCTTGTCTGTCTGTCCCCTCGCAGAAGACGATCCTCGACGGCATTATCACACAGAGCGAATGCGTTCGGCAGCTCAAGCAAAATTTGCCTAAAATCGCCTATACGGGCTCTCCTGTCCTGCTCTGCGGGGAAACCGGCACCGGCAAGGGGCTGATCGCCGAATCCATTCATAAACTCAGTAAGCGCGCCAATAAGCGCTTGCTTGCGCAAAGCTGTGCTGCCATTCCGGACACGCTGCTGGAAAGCACCTTTTTCGGAACGGAAAAGGGAAGCTTTACCGGAGCGGAATCCAAACGGGGCCTTTTTGAGCTGGCAGATGGCGGCACACTCTTTCTTGATGAGATCAATTCCATGAATGTCTCCATGCAGGCAAAGCTGCTCAAGGCGTTGGAGGATAAAACGATCCGGCGCGTCGGCGGAAAAGACGATATCCCGTTTGACGTGAGGATCATCTGCGCTACGAATGAAGAACCGCAGCAATTGATCGACAGCGGCCGAATGCGTTCGGATTTTTACTACCGCATTGGCGTTGTACAACTGCATCTTCCGCCGCTGCGCGAACGGTCGGAGGACATTTTGCCGCTGGCAGATCACTTTGTGCAGTATTTTAATCAGAAGATGGGACTCTCCATTGCGGGGCTTAGTTCGATGACAAAAGACCTTTTCCTGAATTGGTCCTGGCCGGGGAACATTCGTGAGCTGCGCAATGTAATCGAGGGCGCATTCAATATCGAGGAGAGCCCGCTCATTACGCTGAATTCCGTGCAAACCCTGCTCGATCGATTCCGTTCTGCATCGACTGCCCCTGCTCCTGATGCTGTCCGGCCGGAGCAAAGCGGCCTATCTGAGATTTGCGAGGCCATCGCCAATGGTCCCGTCGACCTGAAGCAGCTTTTGGAGCAGTATGAAGCCGGAATTATCCGTGAAGCATTGGCGCAAACGGATCGGCTGAGCGCCGCGGCAAACCTGCTCTCCATATCTCCGCAAAAGCTCCAATACCGTATCGAAAAGCTTGGACTGAAATAATTTTTCATGATCTCTTTCGTCCGGCAGGGTCGTGCGCCTTTTGGGAAGGCCACCCTGCCGGACTCTTCATTATTCATCAAAAATTTTTGATAAAAACAAGAAAATTTGATGGAAAATAGCGTTTTGCACACCAAAAAGAGAAAAAACGCGATAGCGCATGTGCAATACGTCAAAAAACTCGGGCAAATAGGTTGGCACACAAATTGCTTATGATGAGATAACAGCTTTTCCAACAGTGCTGTTCACCTCAAACATAAAGGAGTCTGAGAAAATGGATCAACAAAGCCCACGCGCATATATCGGCGGAAAGATCTTTACCGCTGATGACAGCAATCCTTATGCAGACAGCATGATCGTAGAGAATGGTATTATTACCTGGATCGGCAAGGAGGAGGTGATGCCGGCCGGCAATTACGAGCGCATCGTGCTGAACGGCCGCCGTGTTCTTCCGGGCTTCGTCGATGCCCATATGCACCCGGTGATCCTAGCGTCTTTCAGCCAAATGATCTCCTGCCTGCCCCCCAAAGTACATTCGATCGCAGAGCTCATTGAGGAGATCAAAAAGGTCCGCGCCGAGCAGGGGCCGGATCAATGGATCCAGGGCTGGGGGTATGATGAAGGAAAATTCCTGGAAAAGAGATCTCCCAACCGTTACGATCTTGACCAGGGCTGCTCCGACGCCCCTGTTGCGATCATGCGAACCTGCGCACATATCCGCTGCGTAAACAGCAAGGCGTTGGAGATGGCAGGAATCACAAAGGATACCCCAGATCCGGAGGGCGGGTGCATCGACCGTGACGAAAACGGCGAGCCAACTGGTATCCTGCGTGAAAATGCCAAGTATCTGATCAACGATATCCTGCCGGAAACGACACGGGAAACCGAGATCTCTCAGCTCGTTGAGCTGAGTCGTATTCTTGCTTCGCAGGGTGTCACAGCTGTCACGGATATGGGCCTTCTGGATAACAGCGACGGCTATCTTCTGTATTCCGAGGCGGCAAAGCGCGGCTTTGCGCAGAGAGTCGGCGTCTACTATATGTGGGACTTCTTCAAAGATGATCCGACTTTTACCATTCCGGCAGAACGCTTTCAAAGGGATCAGCAGGTCCGCGTAGCCGGGCTGAAGCTGATCGGGGACGGCAGCGTATCAGGGCGCACGGCCTGGATGAACGAACCGTATCTTGGGAGCGATGACAACTGCGGCCTTCCTGTATGCACGGATGAAGAAATCGACAGTGCGATCCGCTTTTGTCAGAAAAACCACTGCCAGCTTTCCATTCATTCTATGGGCGGACGAGCCATCGACCGGATTGTTGACCGCGTTTACCGAGAAGAAAACTGGCTCGGCGGCGACGTTCCGTACCTGAGAGTTGAGCACGTCACCGAGCCGTCTGACAGCGCCATCGCCAAGGCTGCCGAAAAGGGATTTGGATTTGCGACGCAGCCTATCTTCCCCTACTGTGAAATTGAAAGCTATCTTACCAATCTCGGCCCCGAACGCACAAAGAAGACCTACCCAGTAAAGAAGCTGCTGGAAAACGGCGTCAGGGTCTGCTTTTCCACCGATGCGCCGGCAACCTCATGGGCGGAGCCTTCCGACCCGTTCCCCTGTATAAAGGGCGGCGTGTCCAGATACGCTTACGATGGAACCGATTTCGGGCAGGATCAGCGGGTCGATATCGAAACAGCGATTCGCCTTTATACGGCCAAATCTGCCAACATGGCCGGTTTCTCCGGGATCGGCCAGCTTAAAAAGAACTATCACGCCGATTTTATCATTCTGAGCGACGATATTCTGGCTATTCCGGAAAATCAGATCGACAAAGTCCATGTGGAACAGACCTACATTTCCGGTCAGCTCAAGTATGAAAGGAAGAGTGCCTTATGAAAAACAAAAAAGTTCTGATCGACACCCTCGTTGTTGGATTTGCCATGTTCGCGATTTTTTTCGGTGCGGGCAATCTGATCTTTCCTCCCCAGATCGGCCTTGTGTCCGGCACGAAATTCGTTCCGGCAATCGTAGGCATCTGCATTTCCGGCGTTCTTTTCCCCATGATGGCCATGGGAGCTGTCGGTAACATGGGCCTTACCATTGAAGATATGATGCGTCATGTCCACCCCAAGCTGCACCTTGGCTACATGGTTGCCTGCATTTTTGCTATCTGTTTTGGCACGATGCCCCGATGCGGCGGCGTTGCCTATGAGATTGGCCTTCTCGGTATTTTCCCGAATCTGCCACCTGTGTCCAAATGGATCTTCCTGCTTGTATTCTTTGGACTTGCCTATCTTGTTGCCAGCAGCCGTGCCGGTTTTATCGACACCATCGGCAAGTACATCACGCCGGTGCTGATCGTCACGGTCTTCATCATCATCGTTTTGACGATTGCAAAGCCTATCGCCCCCGTTACGGGCGGGATCGTTGACAACGCTTTCAGCAACGCCTTTGTTGCCGGTATCAACACCGGCGACGTCGGCACCGGCATTATCTGCGCCGGTATCATCATCACCGCCTTGAAAGACAAGGGCTACCGGCGCGGTAAGGAGCAGAAGAGGATGCTCTTCTATGTGACGATCGTTGCCTTTATTCTGCTTTCGGCCATCTATGGCGGCCTCTGCTATCTGGGCGCTACCGGTACGGAATTCTTCGCTCCCGACACGGATAACACCGTTCTTCTTGTCGGGCTTGTCCGCAGGCTCGCCGGTTACGGCGGCATCGTGGTGTTGTCTGTCGCCATCATTTCTGCTACATTTACCACCGCGTCTGGTATGATCGCAACGACGGCCGACTGGATCGTTTCCCTTTCCCGCAACTGCATTTCTTATAAGCCTGCGGTGCTGGGACTAACGGCCGTCATCTTCCTTGTTTCGTCGACCGGCGTCAGCAACGTTCTCAAGATTTCCGGCCCGCTCTTCGTTCTTGTTTTCCCGATGGGCGTTGTGTTCACGGTCCTCGGCTGCTTTAAGAAGCTTATCCCGAATGACGGCGTCTGGAAGGGCTCCGTTTGGGTGTCGATCGTCATTGGCTTCTATCAGGCCATCCAGACTGCAGTCGGAAGCGGTCTGCTGCACCTTGACCTTTCCGGGATCGATGCTGTCATGTCGCTGATCCCACTGTCCGATCTCGGCTTTACGTGGCTTGTGCCTTCGATCGTCGGCGGTATTATCGGCGGCATTATCTGGAAGATCGGCGGCAAGGAAAGCCTCACCGATGAAATCGACCTTATCATCGCGCAGGAGGAGGCCGCTGCCAGCCATTGACCTGAAAATCGGTCGTTCATTTTTCGCAGTACAATTTGATTTTTCGTACCAACCTTGAAAATACCCCGAGCGCTCCGATAAAAGATCGCTCGGGGCATTTTCTGCTGTGACGGCAGAACTGTGCAGCAGTGAAGATGATTCGATCTGACCAAATCCACACAGACAGTTATTTCACACACGTCGCAAGGAAGCCTTCGTTAGCAGGTGCAGCACTGCGTGCGGAGAGTAAGCAATCAATTACTGATCACTCCGGATCGCACGGCTCGGATTTCTGCCTTTTGCGGCCGGATTGCCATAGGGTTCTATCCACAGTTGGCACGTGCTGAAATGCGGAAAGTAACTCTAGTGGGACTCTTTTTTGTTGTGCCGTTGGGGTACGCCCTATCAGAATTACTTTTTCCGCCCCTTGAGATAATTCTTCCCTCCGCGGACCATCAAGTACACGTTTGCTGCCAGTACGCAGCCGGCAGCAAAGTCATAGAGCGGCGTGCCAATGACGGCGAAAAAGACGGGCATACGATCACCTCAGTATTCCCGCAGTGCAGCACAGATACCCTCGGCCAAAAACAGCACAAGCAGGGTAACCATCATGCCCGCCATCACGTAGTTCAAATTCAATTCGGTCACCTCCTTCACCGTTTCTTGCTCCGAGCACTGACCTTGCACCGTGATTTGCTTCGTGCTTTAGTTCGGCGCACGTGTACAGAACAGTACAGGTCAACGCTGCTGCCGCGCGCTTTGTAGCGTGACTTAGTTTTCAGGTTTCCAGACATAGTTAAAATGCTCCTTCATATAAGAATTCCTCGATTTCATCGGTCGAGAACCCCTGATCCAACAGCCGGTCAATCATCTCCCCTGTAAAGCCAAACGCCTTTGCAACCGACTTCAAAAGCACGAGATGCTCAGACTCCGAGCGAGGTGCTTTCGGGTACAGCGGCGTATCCCAATACCCCCACGACGAGCGATAGAACTTGGAGGCATCGAACGTGCCGCGGGTGATGCGACCGTTGCTGTCGATCTTTACGATGTCCCCCATCGCAATATCGACCTTCTCTTCGCGCCCAAGCCAGTTTCCGCAGCGGGCCAACGCCTTGTTCAGAATCTCGGCGGTCGAGGCGTAAACGTAAACGCCACACTCCGGAAAGTAGGCAATGCTGAGCGGGCTATCCCCCTTGACGATCCACAGCGCATCCTGCTCATCCAGCACCGTAAATGAAAAAGATCCCTCGACCTGTTCAGCCATATAGCGAAGGCTGTCAAAGTCGAGGGATTTTTGCTGTTCCAGAAGCTGCACCGCCACATAGCTGTCGGTCTGGATTTTTGTTTTCGGCAAATGCTTGGTATGACGAAGTTCACGGTCATTCCACAGCACACCGTTGTGCGCCAGTGCAAAGGATTTCCTCTTTGCATGGCCGAAGAAGGGGTGGTTGTTATAGTTCTTCTTTGCACTGCCCTGTGTCGTCATCCGCGTGTGTCCCATGACGGCGCGAGCTTCCGCAGGAATACGCAGATGCAGCCGATGCGCTGCCAGCGGACGCTTGTAGACTTGCAGCCCGCGTGAGGTGTTGTAGGCGATACCGGTGGCGTCTGTACCACGCTCTTCACATTCCGTCGCCAATACGGAGAGGATGCGGCTCTTTTCCTTGGCACTGAATTGACCCCGGCTGTCGATCAGACCGAATAAGCAGCACATATCAGACCTCCGCCTCGCTTTCTACCGGCTCGTTCACATACAAGCGACGCTCCTTCAAGTACTGCACCAACTCTGGCTGTGTGCAGCCGGAGACAAAGGTCGTCCACGACATCGCTTTCAACTCCTCGTCCGACATGAAAAGAGCCACATCACAGATCCGGTCAAGGAGCTGTAATGTGGCAATAAGCGTGTTGTATTTGAGGGTTCCACGGAAAATGCGGAATTCAATGGTGTTCTTGTTGGTGAGGTTAACACTGGTGTAACGACCGGCGTGAGCGCTCTTCTTGGCATGGTCCAAAAGCTCCTTCGGCTGATCCTTGTAGCCATAACGGGCAGCCCACTGGTTGAGCTGGTACTGCGTTCTGCGGGAAAACTTCAGAAGCTCCTCCCAGTTCTTTTCAAAGAAGAACAGGATTCTGGCAATCACTGCATCCTGCCGTGCTTCCGTTTCGCCGAAAGCGTTGCGGTTGACATGAACGTGCAGACCGCAAGTCCCTGCCTGATGGGAGGTGTAGCCGAGCGCTTTCGCTCTGTCCACGATGGCCTGCCAAGGCATTTCATTCTTGTGATAGTCTAGCGTCAGCGGGTGCGTCACGATCTCGAAGCCATCGTCCAACGAGCCGTCGTGCTTGCAGTACGCAAGCGGATGCTTAGCATTGGCGATGTGCAAAATGTCCGCAGCGTTATCATTGTCCTCACCGGCGCCATCGATCTCAAGCTCGACACCAAAATAGCGATTGCCGTCGCCATAGAAAATGGGCGACGGCTTGTAGTAATAATCGTGGATGGGATCATCGTTGCACACATCGTGATAGCAGTCCAGACAATATGGATTGTCACCGCGATAACAGGCGTCCCCGCGGCGGATCAACTCATTACAGGTCGTGCAGCGCTCATAGTGGCGGTCGAAGCAATCCTCGCAGAGCGAAAGGTTTTCATTTCCTGCGTCATCGCTTCGCCAGATGCGATCTCCGCAGCAGGCACAGAGGACCGTTTTGTTTTCCAGACAGTCCGGACAAAGAAGCTCGCCATCAAACGGAAACAGTTCGTCCTTCAGGAATTCTTCGCCGCAGTTGGTGCAGACGAGCTTCGGCAGCGCGAAGAGCTTGGTATACTTCTCAATAAACTTCTCCGGCAGCGACTCGAAATTCTCGCTGTCAGACGGCGCGGAGCACAGGAAAAAGGGACCGCAGACAATGTCGTAAATCTCGCCGGTTTCGGGGTGTTTCAAAGGGCGATTCTGGGGCAGGCCTGTCAGCTTACCTTCGTCGTTGCAGATCAGAGCGACGGAATCTTCGAACGGGTAGACAGCTTCGATGAGACCGCCGACAAGAGTCTGCATGGATGCGAGAGAGCCATCGATCTCGACGGCGCGGGGTTCAGTGTTGGGCTCGACAAGTAAAACATTCATGGGGAATACCTCCATACAAAAATAGAGCCACAGAAAAATCTGTGGCTCTTCATGGAGATAATATCTAACTGAAAATAAAGCAATTTACAGCTTCAAAACGTAACATAAGGTAATGAAATTCGAAAGGAGAATTCAAACTTATGCAAGGTGAAGAAGCGTTTCAAGAATCCGTGCGCTCCATGCGCAATCAGACTTTGCGTGCAGATCGCGCCGGAGATTACTGGACAGACGACGAGAAGAATCGACTGAGAATTTTATTTGACAGCGGTGTCGGTATCACCGAGATTGCGCTGGAATTGGGCCGGACTGAACCGGCAGTTTATCAGCAGATCGAGAAACTGGACCTGTATGGTCGTAAGCAAAATCCGCAGCGGCAGAGAAACGGCAAAAAGCCTCCCGAGTGCTTATGTGACCGGTGTATGGCTAATCCAGCATTGTGTCCGCTCCGGATACAGTGCGGCGTAGTGAAGGAGAAATGACGAATGTTTGAATCTTACGATGATGTTTTGACCGTTGAAGAAGCCTGCGAAGCCTTAAAAATCGGATACAATGCAATATATGGACTTTTAAACACAGGTAAACTCAGAGGCTATCGCAATGGTCGTGTGTGGAGAATCCCAAAGGCCGCGCTGGTAGAGTACATTCAAAGCAGCTCCAAACTAAAATAAAGAAGGTGCAGGGAGAAATCCCTGCACCTTCTTTTTTATAATATTTTCCAAGAGTGACATTTGCTGTCTACCCTGTTTGCTACAATATAGACAAATACGGACCGAGCTTACTCATCGTCGAACATCAAAAACCTGTGCGGCGGAACATCGAGTGCTGCGGCGATATCAAACAGTGTATCGAGCGAAATGGCCTTATTGATATTCGGCGCTTCGACATGGCCGATGAACGCAGCAGATACACCGATCTGCTCGGCGAGCATTTCCTGTGTCAGTCCGCGCAGTTTGCGGTAGTACGCTATTTTCAAGCCGAGTTGCAGATACTTGTCAGCATAGATATCTTTCATCGCACTTCATCTCCTGCCATTATGTTAGCGGAGAGAGACAATATTTGACATGACTGTATAGATATATTATTATATTTATCAGATATAAATATGTGTTTTGCAGTACATGATTTGGGAGGGCATCATGGAACAGAACGGTGTTAAATCAGCTCGCTTACTTGAAATCTATTCCCGCTTGAGTGAGGGAGCTGTTTTGAAGAAATCAGAATTGGCGCAGGATTTTCATGTCACGCAGAGAAGCATTCAGCGTGACATTGAGGACTTGCGCTGCTTTTTCGCCGAACGGCACTTAGAGCAAGATGTCATTTATGACACCAAGCTGCGCGGCTATCGGCTGATACAGGCCACACCGAAAGGGCTGAGCAACAGCGAGATCCTTGCGGTCTGTAAAATCCTGCTGGAAAGCCGCTCCATGCGGAAAGATGAAATGCTTCCGATCCTTGATAAACTGATCTTCTGTGCTGTACCGGAATCGAGTCAAAAGGCGGTCAAGGCATTAATCGCAAATGAGGAGCTGCATTATGTAGAGCCGCACCACAACCGTCCGATTCTGGATGGACTGTGGGAGATCGGGCAGGCGATCAAAAATCAGCAAATTATAGAGATCGAATATGAACGCATGAAAGAGCCGCGGTTGGTCCGCCGTCGGGTGCAGCCGGTCGGAATCATGTTTTCAGAGTATTACTTTTATCTGACCGCCTTTTTGGAAGACAAGACAGATTTTGAGAATCCCGACGATCTATTCCCGACTATTTATCGTATCGATCGTATTCACTCCTTCAAGGTACTGGACGAGCACTTCCGTATACCGTACACCAGTCGCTTTGAAGAAGGTGAATTTCGTAAGCGCATTCAGTTCATGTATGGGGGGAAGTTGGAGCGTGTGAAGTTTCGCTACAGTGGGCCATCCATCGAAGCGGTGCTGGACCGTCTTCCGACAGCGCGCATTCTCTCGCAGGATGAAAACGGCTGGACGGTAGAAGCCGAAGCATTCGGCAAAGGAATTGAAATGTGGCTGAGAAGTCAGGGAGACTTTATTGAGGCTACAATTTAGGGGGATTTAGTTATGAAATATCGAATTGGGTCCTTCAATATGAAAAATTTTGGAGCCTATCCAAGCAGGGACTTTAAAAAAATAGCTGAAATTATCCACGGGGAGAAAATGGATATTGTCGCTTTCCAAGAGGTTTTGAGTGAAGGCAAGGGCGTGCAGCGGTTGCTCGAAGAAAATGTAAGAAGACGATTCAGTAGTTGGGGGTTTTGCTGGGCGTCCCCAAAGGACACGACAGATATATCAAAACTAAATGAAATCATTGCAAATGATAGGCGTGGCGAAGGATATGCTTATATATGGAATACGCTAAAGTTTAAACTTGCAGAATCAGGGCGATTAGATAGTGATAAGCAGTTTGAACCGAGAATTATCAATTCCCTGTCCAAAGATGTAAAAAATGTTGATTGTCGGATGTTTGCCAGAGCTCCTTATTATATACGTCTACAGCCGTGCCACGGGGGATTCAATGAACTGCGCTTACTCAACATACATATCTATTTTGGGAAAAATACAATCCCCGAGATTGAAAAGCGGAAGATTGAGTTTGATACGCTTGTACAGGAAATATATCCCAGAATCAATAGGGAACGATATGGAAACTTTCGATCCGCTTACACAATAGCGATGGGAGATTACAACCTAAATATTGTCAGGCCAGGATTAAGCATTTCACCTGAAATTTCACAGGCCAGTCTAAATGAAGTCTATAGATGCACCGGTGGAAGAAACCCCTACAGTGTGATCACGATTCAAGAGCAGTTGACGACCCTGCGAAACAACAGTAGTCCTACTTCGCAAGGGATTCTTTCAAATTATGCTAACAATTATGATCATTTCACCTATAGCCCGGAAACCTCTCCATTTAAAGGTGTTTCCTGCTATGCAGTTGATGCTGTTTCAAAGTATTGCTGTGGGGATTTTGAGTATTATCGAAAAAACATATCTGACCATGTTCCAATTATAATGGAAATTGATTTATAAATAAAAAGGAGAAAAAGTATGTGTACTAACGACCAATTAAAGGCAGCTTATGCATTGAACCTCTGCACGGTTTCAATCGCACAAATTGTTGACTACAACGATATTGGCGTCTTGATGCAAGAGTATGACAATATCCTGAATAACTTGAACATAGAAAAAATGCCAAAAGATGATGCACTTCTGGAAATTTTTGAACGCATAATAGATACGATCAACTCGTGTTATATTTCGGCAGAAGATAAAAAGCTGATAGATGCTGAATACCAGAATAGAATGAAAAATGCAGTCTGGTCTGCAGTTCCCCACTTGGGATTGATATTTGCCACGGGTAATCCGATTGCCATAGCAATGAATTTAGCGACTCAAGTCGGCATTAGCTATATGAACTACCGGCGAAATAAGGCTGAATATCAGCAGGGACGGGAAAGGGAATATTGGCAGATTGAGAAAAGTGACCTTGAAATGATCAGCGGCTTGCAGCAATCGTTATTCGGGACGTCATGGCAATTAGCGAAGACATACAATTTCCCTGATGAATATCGGCTAACCAATCAACAGGTAAAAGATTATAATAGCACATTGCTTGAAGATGATCCCATCAAGCGGTACAACAGTTTAAGCTTTATGAAGGATAAGTTCAAAGCATATCCACATTTCTGGTATCAGATGGGTAGCACGGCGAACAGCATTTATCGCAGCGAGGATTTGGATATTAGCGATAGTACGCGGACCATGTACAAAGGCCATGCGATTGAGTGCTTTGAACATTACAGAAAACTCAACAAGTTTAATCTGTTACGCCAAGACGCAATCACCTCGGCATGGGCGTTAGAGTACATTGACCTGCTTGACCTGAATGATGAAAATGATAGAGAAAAAGCAAAAGAGCTGTTGGAAGAAGCGGAGGCACATGCAGGAACCGCAAAGGACGTACTTGAGCTGTGTGCTTATGCAGCGTTGAATCTCGGAAACTATGATGACGCTATAAAACTTTTCAAGTTTTTAGTGAACAACGATTACAACCTGGAAATTAACGCGCGTATCTTGAGTGCACTACTGATTTATAATTTCCGCGACCCCGAAAAACGTGACAGTGTGCTTTCCGCATATGAGAATATCAGTGGAGTGGCACGAAAGTATCTGTTGCCGATACCATCCACAGAAGAGGAATGGGCAAACTTCAAGCCCGATTGGGCGAAAGATGAAGTCAGTGCAGGTACAGCAAATGAAGGCCTGACAGAGGGAAACGCTTCTGTTGCTTTAAGCGATACAGCAGCAGTTATTAAGAGTTTCAAATCTCCTTCACAGAGTGCCGAAGAAAGTGTGAGTCGCGTGATGGGCTGGATTGCGGCACATCATGGATTCGATAAAATCGCAGTATACGAGGTAGAGGATTACTTCATCATGCGACTTCTGAACCGTGGAGATTCTGTTTATACTGCCGGAGAGGGAAGCGTCTCCCCTGAGACAATTCGTATAGATAAGAGCACGGGTGCCGTAGCCGTGGACGCATATGTGGACAATTCCGTTATAAATGATGTGTCAGAGATGTCTTGGAAAATGCCAGAAAGGCTGTTTTGCAGAGGAAACGAACTCTATGCGTTTGATGCAGGAATCAAAATGTTTGATGCGGCTACATTAACGGGATTTGATTTAATTGCAAGCAAAGAACATTTAGGATGCGATGATGGTAATCACGACGTAACTAACCGTGTTTTAAATGTATATAAGGCAGCGACATCCAGAGGTTATAACTTTAGCGGATGTGAAAACTATTTAGCATTTGTTAGCGAAGGAATTCTATATCGATATGACATTGAGAATCAGAATTGTCAAAAGCTGTGCAGGACATCTGCAGACAGTATCTTTGCAACAGATAAAGGAGTATATCTGCTTACAAGAGATGTCCCTTCCTCCTGGTTAGAGTTTTATGACTATGCAGAGTGTAAAATTGTCAGAGGCTTTTCGGTAGATTCAGCCGACAAGGTATATCACGTTTGCGGGGACTGTGATTTTTATCTCGGTGATGGTCCGATAGTGAAACGTGTTCATAAAGAAAATGACAGCGGGACTACAGTTACTCTATTCAGCAATATGGCATCTTCCATCGTGTATGCGTACGACGATTGTATTATGTACACATCAAACGGATTCCTTAATATGCTATCCTATACGACTGGCAAAAAGGTCACCCTTACCAGTGGTGTAGTATGCAGGAAGGCCATTGATGTTGGAGTGATTCGCCATAAGGTTAAATATGAAACAATTCCCGCGGGATTTGTCCGAATTGGGAAATGGGTATATTACTATGAAGATGGTAGACGCGATTTGCCGTATAGAGTTGCTATCGACACGCCTGATAAAGTCAAGGCTGTTCCAAACTATAGAGTTTTAGAAGATGCAGAGCAAATTTGAGCATTCGGTTTGCGGCAGAAGTTTTCCCTTACGTTTTCCCTTTACAGGTCAAAAAAGGCGTCTGACGGCTCAACCGCCAGACACTTTTTCGATAAACTTTTCCATGTGGTCGGCACTGCTCTTTTTCATCTTCTCCGTCACATGTCCATAGACATCCAGCGCAAAAGAAGATGTCGCGTGTCCAAGGTTCCCTTGCACCGTCTTGATATCGTTACCGGCATGGATCGCGGCAACTGCGTAGCTGTGGCGAAGATCGTGGAAACGAGCCTCGGGCATTCCTATTTAGGCTGCGAATTTGCTGTTCCACCAGATGTCCTTATGGTACGACTCAGTTCGTGTTCATTATCCTTGAGGATTTGTAAGATCGTGAGGCTGTCACTATTCATTATGGGAACTTGTGGTAGAATGGACATGCCGAAATTGAGTACTACATATTGTGGGGCGGCATTGCATTCGCGGGTCTCAATTGCAATGCGGGGAATGCAGTTGTTATTGTCAAAGAGTTGATCCATCTGCGCGCGAAGATCACTGCCGGGTGTCAGCATGACCTGCTGCTCAGAGGAAACGTCCTCAAAAGTCACGGACCATTTGTTAGTCAGTCGCCCTTGATGCTGCGCATCAGGGAGAAAGTATCAGCCAAGCCCCATCTTTTCAAAAGCTCAAAAGCCTTGATAAGTGTACTGCGGGATTCCGCAGTACACTTGCTATGTTGAAAATATAACCTCCGGATGGAAGGAAAATTCTTCTATCCGGAGGCTGTGCGCATTAAGTGACGCGCGGTTATGAATCGGGGCTCTCCTTCTTTTTCGCACGCTGCCAGCGTGTGAAAAAGATCCCGGCGAGGATTGAGCAGAGCATGGCAAGTATGGTGCCAATCCCCTCGTGGAGTGGAAAAACATAGTAGAACGAGCACCAGATGCCGCATATGCTGGCCGCGCAGCCGCTCAGGATCTTCTTTTGCTGCGGACTCATACAGTTGTTTTTGAAGTTGCGTTGCATGCCGTTCTCTCCTTTGCTTTTTATCAGTATAACAGGCAGAGCGGAAAAAGGGAACCCCCTTATATCCTCTTCATGGTCTGGTTGGCGATCTGACCGGTGGGAAGGTCGCGAATCAGATCCTTAGACTTTCCGGCGCGCAGCAGATAGCTGTCCGTCGGGTGGTCGATGATCTGCACGACGCGGCGGCTGATCGCCATCGCCTGATCGAGATCGATCCCGGTCTTGACGCCCATTTCGTCGCACATGTGCAGCACGTCCTCGGTCGCCACGTTTCCGGCCGCGCCGGGGACGAATGGGCAGCCGCCCACACCGGCGAACGCGCTGTCATAGCGCGTGAAGCCGGCCTGCATGCCAGCGAGGATGTTGGCGATGCCCAGTCCGCGCGTGTTGTGGAAGTGAAGCCACCACGTCACCTGTGGGTAGGCCTTGGCCATCTTCGTGCAGATCGAGTAGACCTGCGTCGGGTAGGCCTGACCGGAGGCGTCGGAGAGCGAGATCTCATGGATGCCGACGGCAAGGTAGGCGTCCACGATCTCCTTGACGTCGGAGAGCGGGATCTCACGGTCCCACGGCGAACCGAACGCCATGGAGATCGAACCGGAGATCTCAATGCCGGCGCTTCGGGCCGCGTCCACGCAGGCGCCGAAGCCGGCGACGGATTCGGCGGGCGTGCGGTTGAGATTAGCAAGGTTGTGTGCCTTGCTCGCGGAAACGTTCAGCTTGACCTTTTTGCAGCCGCAGGCCGCAGCGCGCTCCACGCCCTTGAGGTTTGCAATCAGCGCGCGGTATTCCACACCCTCGCGGCGCAGCAGGGTGGTAAAGACCTCGTCCGTGTCCGCCATCTGCGGCACGGCTTTCGGGCTCATGAACGAGCCGACCTCGATGACGGGAAAGCCCGCGTCCGCGGCGGCTTCGATCAGCTCCTGCTTTTCCTGCACGGTGAGGATGCGGCGCTCATTTTGCAGGCCGTCCCGCGGGCCGACCTCGCAGAGGGTGATGTGATCGACAAGATTCAATGCCATATTTTCTCGCCTCGCTTAGTGCATCATGTCCGGGATCAGGGTGATGAGCTGCGGGAAAACCATCAGAATAGCAATATCGACCATTGCCATGAGAACAAAGGGGGCAATGTTCTTGATGATACCCTCGACCTTGGCGTTGGAAGAGTTCGCCGCAACGTACAGGCAGACGCCGACAGGAGGAGTCAGGTTGCCGATAGCAATGTTGCAGATAACAGTAACGCCAAACGCGATCTCGTTGATGCCGGCAGCCTGCACGATGGGAAGCAGAACGGGAATGAACATGATCTGCATGGCCGTACCCTCAAGGAAAAAGCCGCCGATGAAAAATACAAGGTTTACGATGAACATGACCCAGAGCTGGTTGTGGACGGAGTTGCCGAAAAGGGAAATGATGACGTCCTGGAAGTTGTTGCTCTGCATGATCCAGGCGAACAGGCTGGAGGTGCCAATGATGAACATGACGTTGGAAGCGCTGATGACGCTGTCCACAAACAGTTCCGGAAGGTCCTTGAGGGACATGGAACGGTAGATGAATAGGGCAACAATCAATGTGTAGGCGACCGCCGCGATGGCGGATTCAGTTGCCGTCACAACGCCGGTGAGAATTCCGCCGACGATGATGACCGGTGCGAGAATGGGAAGCAGCGCATGATAGAACGTGCGGCCGATCTCGCGCAGAGAAAGGCGGATTTTGTGATCCTTGTCATAGCCGCGGATGTGGCATGTCACGCCGCAGATGATCATAAAGCTCAGGCCGATCATGCAGCCGGGGATGATGCCGCCGAGGAAGAGCTTGCCGACGGAGATGCCGGTAATGCTCGCCAGAACGATCATGGGCATGCTGGGCGGGATGATGATGCCGAGCGTGCCGGAGCTGGCCATCAGGGCGGCGGAAAACTCGCGGTCATAGCCGCTGCGCTCCATGGAGGGAACCATGATCGAGCTCAGAGCCGCCGTATCGGCGGGCGCGGAGCCCGAAATGCCGCCCATCAGGATGCCGGTGAGAACGCCAACATAGCACAGACCGCCGCGCAGCCAGCCGACGAGGGAATTTGCAAAGTCAATGAGTTTCTGGGTGATGCCGCTGCGCTCCATGATGGAGCCGACGAGCATGAAGAACGGGATACCCATCAGCGTTACGCTGTTGACGCCGTTGAAAATGCGCTGTGCCGCGATCATCAGGGGAACTTCACCCTGTAAAATCAACTCAGCCACTGCGGCCAGACCCAGAGCGACGGCGATGGGCGTACCAAGGAAGATCGCCAGAGCCAGAAACAGGACGATCATTAAAATCAACAGGGAAGATACGGTCATTTATTGATCTCCTCCTTACCTTCCGGTTTGGTAAAATAGTCCTCGACGATGCGGGCAAAGCAGTAGAAAATACTAAAGACCGAGCCGATGGGAACGCAGAGATACACGATGCCATAAGGAATGCCCATGATGGGAGAGAACATCTTCATGCTCTTGCCGGCATAGCGGAAGCCGTAAACAGCGAGAACGATGAAAAGAATCAGCGTAAGAAGGTCGCTGATGAAGTAGGCGGCCTTTTTTACCCTGTCAGGGTACAGGCCGACCACAAACTCAACGCCGAGGTGCTTTTTATAGTGGACGCCGATGGCGATGCCCATAAACATCATCCAGGTAAAGATATAGCGGCTGATCTCTTCGATCCAGGCAATGCTGCCGCCGAGGAGGTTTCTCGAGATCACGTTGACCAAAAGGATCGTCAGCAGTACGGTGAACGTAAAGGCTGCAAAAACGTAAAAGCCTTTGAAGATCGCATTGCAAAGCTTTTGAAGCGCTTTGTTGAAGGAATTCATCGCGGTGCTCCTTTCGAAAGTATTTGTGTACGGAGAGCGGAAACTGCGGGCGTCTCAAGGGAGACGCCCGCAGCGTCAGGGGGAAAGCTTCTGCTTAGTAAGAGTAGTTCTTGATCTGGTCGATCAGATCGGCGCCGTAGGTGTCGGAGAACTGCTCGTACACGCTGGCGGTGGCGTCACGCCAGGCCTGCTTGTCAGGGTTTTCGTTGATGATCATGCCCTGCTCCTTCAGGAACTCAATCTGTTCGGCCTCAGCAGAACGGATACCGTTCTTCTCGACTAAACCGCCTTCCACAGCGGCCTCAAGCACGATCTGCTGGTCTTCAGCAGTCAGTTTGTCCCACACATCGCCGTTCATCATCAGGCCCATAGTCGTGTAGATATGGCCGTCTAAGACCATGTACTTCTGAACTTCATAGAAGTTGTCATCACAGAATGCAAATACAGGACCCTCTTGCCCATCGACCGTACCATTAGAACATGCCAGATAGACTTCCTTGTAGCTTAGCGTCGTTGTAGAGGCGCCGAGCGCGGCGGCGGTAGCGGCCTGGATCGGGTTATCGGGAATACGGATGAGCATGCCCTTCATATCCTCGGGGCCGTTGATCTCGTGGAGGTTGGTGGAGTAGTTGCGGAAGCCGGAATCCCAGTAGTCGAGAACCATGACGTGCTGGCTGTCCCAAATACTATCGCGAAAGTGCTGACCGGGTTTTCCGGCAAAGACCGCGTCTACATGTTCATTGGACTCGAACAGGTACGGCAGTGCAAATACATTAAAGGCGGAGTCCAGCTTTGCAACGGAACTGGATCCTATTAAGCAGGCATCCACCGTACCCATAGCGACACCTTCTGCCATTTCACCTTCGGAGCCAAGTGCCTCATCACAGAACACTTCTACCTGAACAGCTCCCTTTGTATTTTCCTCCACAGCACGTTCAAACTCATATAGACCTTTTGCAAAGAATGAATCGGCGTTATGACTAGTTCCAACCTTAAATGTTAAGTAGGTATCACGAGTGCCATCCTCGTTGACGGTATTCTGCTGGTCATTTGCATTGTCATCACTCTTTGCACCACAGGCTGTAAGAGACAGAATCATGGTGGCAGAGAGCAAAATGCTCAGAAACTTTTTCATGATAGTAACTCCTTTTTGTTTTTTATGGTGGCTATATTCAAGGGAACGATTTACTTTTTGATTTCGATTGCAGCGGCAACGATGTCTGGCGTGTCAATGCCCAAGCACTTGCGCAGATAAGCTTTGTTGCCGACTTCGCCGAAGCGATCTCGAACACCGATACGGTGGAACTTGCAAGATGCCTGCTCGGCAAGTACTTCTGCTACAGCGCTGCCCAGACCTCCGATAATTGAGTGGTTCTCAACCGTAATAATTGCGCCGGTTTCTTTTGCTGCACGGACAATGGCTTCCTCATCTACAGGTTTGATCGTATGCATGTTAATCACGCGTGCATCAATGCCTTGCTTAGAAAGTTCCTCCGCAGCTTCTAAGCACTGCACTAACATGATACCGGCAGAGATGATAGTCACATCGTTACCTTCGCGGAGAATGTCTGCTTTACCCAACTGATAGCGATAATCTGAACCGTAAAAATCCGGCATAAAACTTCTATCATACCGCAGATAAACCGGTCCATCCAGTTTAATAAGCTCAGGAATCATTTGACGCAACTGTACACCATCAAACGGTTCCACGACGGTAACATTCGCAATTCCCCGTACAGCAGCAACATCATCGTAGCTTTGGTGAGTTCCTCCGTTGATCTCGGCTACAATTCCTGGAGACAGACCCACCAAAACCGCATTGAGCTTTCCATATGCGAGTGAAATCGTCAGCTGATCCAGCACACGCCGTGTCATAAAGGGACCAAAAGCGTGAACAAACGGCTTTTTTCCACTGACGGCCAGACCTGCTGCCACACCAACCATATTTGCTTCCGCAATACCCACATTGAAAGAGCGCTCCGGATACGCCTGTTCAAAAGCGAGGGTGCCAGAAATTTGGCGGGAATCTGAGTTGATGATACAGATGCGATCATCTGTCTTGGCGAGATCAATCAAAGTGTCGCAAAACACCTTGCGCATTTCAGCATTATTTCCCATCTTTCCACCTCTTTACTGCAAGTCCCGAAGGGCTTCTTCCAAGTCATCTTCTGTAACAGGCATACTGTGGCATTTGGTCGTGCCTTCGATCCGCTGCCAGCCCTTGCCCTTGACCGTGTGCATCACGATCATGTTGGGCTGGTCGGTGCATTGCTTCGCCGCTTCCACGGCGTTGTAAATTTCCTGAACGTCGTGGCCGTTGATCTCCTGCACGTTCCAGCCGAACGCGCGCCATTTCTCCGCGGCATCGAGCAGGGAGTTGACCTCGTCGACCGACGCGTCGATCTGCTGCCCGTTGAGGTCAAGGAAGCAGGTCAGCGAACCGAGCTTCATCTGAGCAGCATACATGCCGGCTTCCCAGATCTGTCCTTCCTGGCTTTCGCCGTCACCGATGATGCAGTAGACGCGGGCACCGTTGCCGTCGATCCGGTCAGCGAGCGCCATGCCGACGGCGGCGGACAGGCCCTGACCGAGGGAACCGGTCGTCATGTCGATGCCGGGGGTGAGCAGGCGGTCGCAGTGGCTGGGAAGCATCGTGCCGGGCTTATTGAGCGTGTAGATCTCTTTCATGTCGAAAAAGCCCTTGATCGCGAGGATCGCGTACAGGCCCGGGCCGCCGTGGCCCTTGGAGAGGACCAGACGGTCGCGGCCGGCCATTTTGGGGTTCGCGGGATCGATGTTCATCTCTTCATAGTAGAGGACCGTCAGTGCGTCAACGATATCCAGTGCGCCGCCGACGTGGCCCTTGCCAAGGCTTGCGATGCACTTCATGGTGACCCGGCGGGCCTCCTTGGCGATATCGTTCAGTTCTTGAACGCTGTGTTTCATGGAATTGCTCCTTTCCTGAAATTACTCGACGTCCATGCCATCCTTATAGAAGTCACCAAACAGCTCCTGCAGAGAGGGCATGTCCTCGGGGATCGGACGAGCGACCCAGGTGGTGTTCATGTAGTGCTTGAGCGCGATGTTCTCGGAGACGATGTTGCCGCCCCAAGTGCCGCAGCCCATGGAGGACGTCGGGGGCATGCCGTTGGTCGCGCTGCCCGCGTTGCCCTTGTTGTTGGGTTGACGGACCATGATGCGGGACACGGGAGCCATCATGGCGAGACGATGGATGTGATCGTCATCGAACGAGTAGATGCCGCAGGAGTGGCCCTTGCCGCCGACCTCATAGATGGCGCGCACCATGTCGAGCGCGTTCTCGAACTCGCCGTCGTACTTAAACAGCGCCATGAGGGTGGTCAGCTTCTCGCTGGAGAAGAGGTGCTCCTTGCCAATGTTCTCGCGGCCGCCGCCGGTGACAGCAATGAACTTGCGGTCCGCGGGGATCTCGAAGCCGGCTTTCTCGGCGAGCTTCTGGGGCGCGATGGCGACTGTGTCGGGCAGACGGTGGCCGGTCTCATCCCACATCACGAGCTTGAGCTTCTCAGCCTCGTCCGCGTTGGCGATGTAAGCGCCTTCCTTGACCAGAGCCTTGACGAAATCGTCATAGACGGAGGCGTGGCAGACGATGTTGCCGTCGCAGGAGCAGCCGGAACCGAAGTCGGAGGTCTTGGAGATGCGGCAGTTCATGGCGACCTCAGCGATACGCTCGGGCGTGTTCGCCGTCTCATCGATGACCTCGGTGGCGTTGCCGGCGCCGGAACCGAACGCGGGCGTACCGGAGGAGTAAGCGGACTTGACCATCGGGCGGCCGCCGGTGGCGATGACGAGGTTCGCGCGCTTCATCAGCTCCTGGGAGAGGGCAATGCTGGGATTCTCGATGACCTGAAAAATGTCAGCGGGCGCACCCTCGCGGACAAGCGCCTCGCGCATGAGATTAACGCATTTGGCCGTAACCTTTTTGGCGCGCGGATGAGGGGAGAAGATAACGACGTCACGGGCTTTGACGGCGTAGATACCCTGACCGGCAGGCGTCAGGCAGGGGTTGGTGGTGGGAACCAGAGATGCGATGACGCCGACGGGCTTGGCATACTTGACGAGGCCCTTCTCTTTGTTCTCCTCAATGATACCAACGCTGGGCTGGCGCAGACAGTCACGCAGGATCAGCTTGAGCTTGTTGCGCTTGTTGCGCTTGCTTACCTTGTCGCCAAGGTGGGTCTCATCCACGGCTTCGTCGCACAGGGGGGCCCAAACCTTGAGGTCGTAGAGCGAGGCGGCGACGGCCTGACACAGGTGATCCACACGTGCCTGATCGTAAGTTGCGATGATCTCGGCGGCTTTCTGCGCACGTGCGATCATTTCCTCAATGTGTTCGATGTCTTCCATCGTGACTTCTCTTGCCATAATAATATCAGACTCCTTTTCGTTATTTTGACCAAAGTTTTTTTGCTTTGTTACATTCATCTTAGCGCTTAGAACAAGAATAGTCCAATACTGAATCTTGATAAAATCGATAGAGTTTTCTCTATACTTCGACGGCCTCTGCATTTTCCATTGACCGGAGCGTAACATCGCGCCTTGACTTTTTTCAGAAAACCGATTAAGCTAATTAAAAAATCATTATTGTTAAGACAATGGAAAGGAGGAGCATGGACCGATGACCTTGCTACAATTGCAATATTTTACCGCGTTATCGGAAACGCTGCACTATACGCGCGCATCAGAAAAGCTGCACATTTCCCAACCGAGTCTGAGTTACGCGATCGGCGAATTGGAAAAGGAACTGGGCGTGAAGTTGTTTCAGAAGGAAAACCGCAAGGTGACACTGACCGCGTATGGGCAGCAGTTCCTTTCGTATGTGAAGAAGTCTCTGGCGCTGCTCAGCGAGGGGGAACAGGCAGTCCGGCATATGGCGGAGAATGCGCCACAAATCGTCAATTTCGGTTATTTCCACAGCGTTTTTGTCCCGCTGGTGCCGTCCATTGTCGATGGATTTTACCATCAAAAGCCGTCCAATAAGATCCGTTTTCAGTTTTCTGAGCTTTCGTCGTATGATGTTCTTGGCCGCATCGAGGACGGCACGCTCGATCTTGGGCTGACACTCCACCGCGCGGACTGGGCAGAGTCGATCGGAATCATGCGCCAACCGCTGTATCTAGCGGTCCCGGCAGAGCATCGCTTTGCCGAGCGCACATCGATCTCGTTTATTGAATTTGCCAAGGAACCGCAGATCATGATCGAGCGCAGCACGAATATCCGCTCAAATATCGAGCAGCTGTACGCGCGAAATAACATTGTCCCCAACCTCGTCTTTGAGGTGCGCGAGTGCAACAGCGCCATTCAATATGTAGCGCTTGGCTTTGGCGTGTCGATCATGCCGTGGGTCCCAGCGATGGAGTCCAACCGCGTAAAGGCCATTCCGATCTCGGAACGGGACGAGGAGCTTGTGCGCACCGTGTATGTGACCTACCACAAGACCCGCGCGCTTTCGCCGGCGGCGCAGGAGGTGTGCGATTACATCGTGAAGAACTATGCACTGTGAGCTCTTGCACTGAACAGGAGTAGTAAATACGAACAATTTTTTTGGATTTGTTCGATTTGCTACTCCTGTTTTTGTTTCAAATGCCCACAATTGCAAGCGTTTTTCATTTTACTTGTTTATTAAACACAGAACCAAAGTGTCCTCAGATTCCCACATTTTTCCCTTTAGTTTTCCCTTGAGGCACTGATATGTACGCACATGAGCTATCACGAAACATCACGAAAAAGTCCTATAAACCGCACAGATCAGCACAAAAAAATAAGGGGTATCACACCCCTTTTTGCCTATCGACGAGTTCGAATCTCGCCACTCGGACCAAAGGGCAAGTCCTTATAGGACTTGCCTTTTTTTATTGCCGGAGTCTTTCCGTTGCACGGAACTGCGCATCTTCCGCTATCCTTTCCTCCTACTCGTAGAAGGACTTATTCCTTACTACATTGCAGGAGGTTCCATATGACTGAAGAAAACTACATCTACCGAACGAGTCAGGCGCTGCTTCGCAATCAATTTCCCGGAAAAGGAAAGTTAAAAATCCCTGTCATTCCCAAGTTTCAAGAGAACCCCGGAGACTTTGATGATCTCTTGTTGATTGGTTTTGACAAAACTCATCCGGAGGATCAGAATCATCTTGACCGTATGGTTCATTTCTTCCTGTATGACTATCGCTTTGAACGAGTCTGGAAGAATCCGGACAGCGACATCGAAAAACTCTCCCGATACCGCGCGGTGCTGTCTCCGGATTTCAGCATGTATCTGGAAATGGCGCCTGTTATGCAGCTTTACAATGTGTTCCGCAACCGCTGGTGCGGCGCATACTGGGCATCGAAAGGAATCCGTGTTGTTCCCACGGTAAACTGGGGTGATGAATCCACCTTTGATTTCTGCTTTGAGGGGATCGAAAAAGGCAGCGTTGTTGCGGTCTCCACCTATATGGCATCTGAGCATGATAACCGCTGCGACCAGAAAGAATGGTTCATGGCTGGCTACAATGAAATGCTTCGGCGTATTGAGCCGGAGAAAATTATTTGCTACAACACGCCCTTTCCTGAAATGCAGGGGAACATTGTGTATGTGGACTATGAGCGCAGCTCGTGGAGATATATGAGCTATGAGAGAAATTACAAGTCAGAAGATCTCGACGCTTTCAAAATCGGCGAGACATATCGTCCCGAACGTGATACAATAGAGCCATACCTGATCGGCGGCGCTTATAAGGGCGGCGGCAGCGCTTATGGTGGAAAGTGGCGTCCAAATCCAAACAAACCTGAAGATAGCCGCTACATCGGAAGTCCTGGTGAAATAAAGACAACTTATAAGAATGGTTATCGTATTGACACCAAGATTGGAAGTACTGGCAAGGCAGAGACAGAACGTCATTACACGGACCACCACAGACCTGACAAACACACAATTCCCCACGACCATAAAATCAAATGGGATAATCCAGCAGAATATCCTGATCCGCAGCCGCCAATCAATTACCCAGACGGTGCGCCGGAATTTAAAAATTGTGGAGGATACTTTTCTATGAAAAACACGATTGTCCCTGCAAATACACCCGAGCAGAATCGATTTACAACGATCAATGACTTCAAAGACTGTATGCGTTGGGGGGGCGAAGTTGAATTTGTTTGGAAAGGTAAGCACTATGGAGTTTTTGCACGGCTAAAAAAGACGCCTTCCTCACCCGTGCAAATATTGATTTCTCAAATTCGTGTGGAAAACTATCTAGATACAGAGAAGTGGTGCGATACGCCGGATGAAGTCCTTGAGTATATGGTTGGTCCCGACCGCCTGCGTGATGTGATCACACAGGTCACTGTGCTTGACCGTTCAATTTAGGATGAATACCTCTTGCTGACTGCCA